>JAEEGL012857033.1_pt1 | contig 20131 bp, 12 predicted proteins | sample 9134231 | NCBI WGS metagenome assembly JAEEGL01 (sample SAMN16246548, study PRJNA631951) | gut metagenome | biome: gut microbiome; feature: rumen; material: fiber-attached | host: Bos | place: Iran: Karaj | collected 2018-10
ATTTAGCGTTTCTCCTCCCGTATTTATTCTTTGAAAAGCAAGATACATAGATGATTGCCCATCGTCCGGGGCCAACTGTCTCATCACAGTAATATTCAGCAAAGTATCATCAAGGCGATCTCGGTCTTCTGGGTCCAGTTCACTGTAGGTTTTTCCATACCACTTTGGGTGTATATTTCCAGTTAATGTAAATTTTTTTCCATGAAATTCTCCACTTATAAATGCAGAAAGTGATTTTAGACGTTGCTGTCCATCAACCACCAATAATCTACCATTATCTGTATCATCATAGAAAAATATAGACGGAACAGGCAGTCCTCTTAATACTGAATCGACAAATTCTGAAGCCTTCTTTTTTTTCCACACATATGCTCTCTGAAAATCTGGAACAACTAGTTTTTTACCCCACCACTTCATTAACGTCGAAAGATTATATGTATTATAAAAAACTGCAATATCATACGCTGTCAGCTGATTGTTATCTACATCCTCATCAACACCATCTTCGACATCTGTTGCGGTATCTTCTTCATCTAAGTCATCCTGTTCTACCAACGAATCGGATTTAAAGCCATCTTCCTTTGTTTCGTATTTTTCTTTTTCGTTCTCCATCTTGTCCTCCATAACTTATTTGTTTTTAGAATCTTACTTTAAGCGCACTCGTCAGGTTATTATCTTTTATCCACTGTAAAATATGAGGAGTAAGATCTGCTACCGTAGCTCTCTGCAATTTTACTTTATTGATAAATTTTTCAGTTTCATCATCAAGATGTAACCCGTTTACAAACTGTTTCCCCTTCTCAATATTATCAAGGAAAGTCTGAATAGCCTTTGCAGATGTAGGCATCTGAACCTTTGCACTGTTAATCTCTTCCAAGAGCTCATCTGCAGCTTTCTTATCTGGCAAAAGATTTCTCAAAGAAGTAAGCGAAGAAACAACTGCTTCGCTTTTACTGTCCGCTGCTTCTTTCCATGCACTATCCGTTGCAGACTTGCACAGATTATATGCATTCTTTAAAGCCAAAACCGTTGCGACATCCAACGTGTGGTCATTTGCCTTTTCGCCGCAATTATCAACAGTTGTCTGGAGACTATCTTTCAATTCTTGTGTAAATAGATCTTTGGAAATCTCTTTTTCATTCAGGCAAATAATAACATTTAACAACTGCTCTAGCTGCGGTGTTATTACGCCCAACTGCATTACCTGTTCCTTAAATGTTTTGGCGGCCTGTTTATTAGTTGTCACTTGAATAGAATCAAGCATTGCACTATTTGCCTGTTTCAATGTATCAAGTATCATTCTGCCACCTCCATTTCACTTATCTTATCGCTTAATTCTTCCAACTTGGCAAGAGCGCCCTCCAGTAATAAAGGATCTATTGTTTCTACATCACCGATTAGTTTACTATGAGTATCGTACAAGGTTTTTGCAAACTCCTCTACATCATTCAAATCCTTAATTAATGAAGTTAGTTTTTCTATCGGGCGCTGCGAAAAACGATTGAGCAAGCCTATACTATCTTTTTCATCCAGCGCTTCCTTCAACGTCGTATAGTAACTTATCGCCACTTTAGCTTGATCAATAGGCGCATCATCAAATTTGCTCTTCAACTCGCTGGTATAATGTTCGTGCGCTGTTCCACAGGTAATATAAAACTCTTGAATTTGCGAAGCCACTTCCTGATATTTTGCCTCATCCGGATTTTCCCCTAATAATGCTTCGAATTCATTTATTTTTTCTTTCCCTAGTTTCTTTTCACTCTTCACTATGGTTTCTATTTTCGAATATAACCCCTGAAGATATTTACGAATATTTTCGTACTGTGAACCTTCAAATGACGATATTTCATCCGAAATATTCCACCCCTTGTTTCTTAAATGAGTTAATGACTCCAGTAGTTCGCTTGTTCTAAAGAAAGGCACCTTGCTCTCTGCTCGTTCTCCCACGATTCCCATTATTGTCTTGCTTCCAGAAACCAAACTTGCGTTTATTTGTTCTCTCTGTGATTTTTGATTGGCAAGATAGGTTAGAACATCTTGCCAATCTTGATCTGAGCGATTTTCTGTCTTGCTTGGCAAGGAATCTCTAATCAATATTCGAAGCAGCTCTTCATCGGATTTCTTATTGAGATTCTGCCCCAAGAGCAATCTCTGAATGTATTCAATAGCAAGACACCATGTAATCACTGGGTGTTCTGTGGTTCCAACGGTGTTGCCAAACAAATTCTCAATGAACTCCTCTTTGCTTCTCTCAATCCAATTTATTAAGACCATCTGATAATATGCTGCATTATCAAATTCCCAATTAGAATAAAAGTCAAACAAAGTTAATCCCATAAGAATTGTCCTTGTTTCAGAAGATCTTTTCAATACAACAATTGCTTTATTCTTATTGACATCCAATTTAGAATCTTCTATATCAACAAAGCTACCATTTCTCAATCTCTGTGTGACGTAATCGCCTGGGAGCCCCTCATCTTGCCATGCAATAGCCTGAACAACAAAGTTGCCAACCCACTTGTTATAGTCAGAAGAGTATTCCAGTGTTTTCTTTGATTCATACCACGACTCTATATCTTCTTTCTTTCTATTAAAAGCTATCTCGCGCTGACTCAACTGCGGTTGCTTAACTTCAACCTCCGCAGAAGTCTGTCCACCTTGTGGCGCATTATCAATTTCCTTAGTTATAGGCACGACACCGCTTGATACTCCTGCAAACGAACCCAGTCCTATCGATTCTAAGAACATTTTATTTAAACCACCAATTTCATTTTGGTTAGCTTCAGTTGTTCCATCCCCCCATATGTTCAACAGCACTTTCATTCTCTGCTTATCATTGTCCGATAGGGTCGAGTTTTCAACACTATCTGCATATGGCGGCTGTAACGTAACCGAAGAGATATATGAAGGCGTTTCCGGGAATCGCCAATTATCTCCAAATTCCATTCCATCTGCAAATTGAGCAAAGAAATGTTGAATTACATGCGTCAAAAAGTTTCTAGGTGTTTTATGTGTTAATTTATCATACAGCAACAGTAAGCTTTTTCTATTAAAAGGATAGAGAGTATAACTGTGATCTCCAATTTCTATACTATCCCATTCAATGTCCGGCTTAAATTCCGCCATAGGCATGGTATTTGTTATTGAACTACCCTTGTACCAATCTCTAACCGTCAACTCATCACAATAAATTGCATTGATGTAACGAGCAGCCATTTCCAACAGAAAATCATCGCCGCCATAAGATTGTTCGGTTACCTTTATCTGCTTTGTTACCCTATCTTTAAAATTGTCTCTAAAAGAATCATAATATCCATCGGTAATACCGATCACAGAAGTAACTCGACACAAATCACTATAGTTACCACCATTTTCAACAGACAACGCCGTTATCAATTCGCTCTCTACAATACTGAACGAAGTGAAGTCTTCAATAAAAATAGTAAGATTCTTGCCTTCTTTGTATAATGATTTCCTTAAATTTACGAACAAATCTCTAGCATTCTCGCTCGTAATATTCGCGCAACTTTGTATAACACCAGAAGTAAAATGATTTAGATACTTAACCAGTTTTGCTATAGCATCTTCATCTTCTCTCAATTCATACAAATAAAAACTTTTTACCTCCTCGGCAGCATCTTTTTTTATTGCATTTGCTACCGTTCTAGGGAATTTAAAGTCTTCGGCCGTAAAAATTGTTTCAGTTTCATCCGTCACGATTGTTTTTGCACCGGATGTAATCATTTGATAGCATTTATCAACTGGTCCCTCCGGACGAAACATATACTCTTGCACACGTGTATCAAATAAAAATGCTGCAATATTCTTACACGCTACTTGCTTATAGGTTTCATTTGTTCCATCAGTCTGCGTTCTTCTAACATATTCATTATAGATAGATGCTTTGAATTCCTCTTCGTTCTGAGACTCTTCTGCGTTACAAAACTTCATGAATTTCTCATGCAAATCAGGATCCTGAACGAGTCCCTCATCAAGCATCTGCTGGACAGCACCTCTGACTGTATTACCTAATCTTTGTAAAAAAATTACTTTTTCTTTACTTTCATCATAGTTTTCTTTATCGTTTACAAACTTATTATGAAGCCAACATATTAAATGAGATTTACCTGTTCCGTTTGTTCCTCTTACAATAAGCATTTGATGCTTATTTGCTTTATTCACTATATATTGCTCATATATTTGATTCTCGTTTAAATGTATAGTATCCGACTGAACATCCCCAAATTCCAAGAATTCCAAATCTCTAAAAGGAACGTGTGTAGCCATGAAATATTCTATATCAACTGCAGTGCCGTCTTTTTTGATAACATGTTGATCCATTCTATTTGAACAGTCTAACCAATTCATGCCCTACACCTCCTTTACAATAATGTCTGAAAAATCATTTAGGGCAACTCCAACCATAGGATAGAGACTGATTTTTACAGCATCCATTGTCGATATAAGCTCAATTTTACCAGCCTCATTTAATGATCTTAAGCCATTTGACACAGCCAAAGATAAACCCTCATTTGTACATGAAGAGGCTGCTTCTGGAACATTTATCTTTATCCATGCCAAAAACTGATTACATGTCATTTTCGTACCCGGCTTAACACTTTCAAGAGCATCTCCTAAACGTGTATACATATTAGGAATTAATGTCTTATTATACTGATATGCATGCCCTAAATAGCGCATCCAAAAGCGCCATCCTAGCACATCATTCTCAGCAACGCTTTCTACACCGTTTTTTGCAGCAATAGCTGCAAAATCATCAAATCTATTTATAGACTGAGTCAAATCAGAATGAGATATATACCACTCTGTCAACTTAAAAAAAGTACTCTGTGGATTTGAAAAAATAATTGGACCGATTGTTTTTCTGAAGGCTTCTGCAGACTCAAGTGATGCTTTATCTATCAGAAGCGAGTACTTATCACCTTTTTTCCCAATAAGTTTCAATTCTTCAGCCGCTTCTATTGAACTTCTTATAGATTCCTCTTCAGTCTTGCTTTCTTCATCAAGCTCTGTCAATTTGAATAACTCCTGAAACGAATAGCTACCTTTCTCTACAAGTCGGCATATAGCCAATACCCTCTCCGGAGTTGGTCCAGGTCGCATATTATCTTTTTCCTTAAACATATCTGGTCTCCTTTATATACTTCCTAAACTACATGAACGACAATTTAAGAATTCATTTATTGTCCTATTCTTTGAAGTAATTCTTGTACTTGGTTTACAACACCATACTTTCCTGTAATTTGGGAACTCACCTGTTGACAACAGTTCAAATACTTTATTATTCATAGCAGAATCATCATCCAGAACGATGCAAATCCCATTTCTAAATAACCACTCTATTTCTGCTCCAACAGCTATAAATTCTTTACTAGTAATACTCAAACATCCTCTAGAATTAACACTTCCATACTTTTCAGGTAACACAATACATGAAAGACTCAGCTTATTTGCTTTTTCTATTACTTCCTCAACATCTATTTCTGAGTAATCATCTACAGGTACCAACAAATCATTAAGCACTCCCATATATCGTTTCAACATAACTGATGGTTCATCTGGAGCAACATTAACGATAGATTTATCTCTTAACCGAATCGAATCCTCTTTCACAGAAGTTCCATTAGGGTGAACCGGACATCCATTACATATTGGCTGAGCATATGGATATAGTGACACGAAGTGTTTCCCCCAGCATTTTGCTTTTGGCTTATGAACAATATCAGCCATTCTATGATATCCTTCAACGCGCATATTATATTCTGCTTGTCTGTCATCTGCTAATGACTGAGCTAGCCTTTGGCTATTTCTTATTAGTTCATCATTTTTTATCTTGAACAAAAAGAAATATGACTTTTGTTCAGAATCATACTTTGCCTCTGTTATTTCAATATAGCCTTGGCGATGTAGCAACAATAATGTATTAGCATTCCAACACATATTGCGTTGCCCCGCGTGCTCCGCTTCATCATCTGTAAAAGAATGCGGCACAGTATTCAAATCTGCCGAAACTAAATCGCCGTCGATAATTGCATTACCAAGAATACTTTCTAATCGTATAATTAAGTTTTCTGTTTTAAGGATACTTTTGTTAACTAGCCCAAACGCAACCGACAAGTCATTACGGCCATCATCACGACTTACGTAATATGACATGACACTCAATGAAGGAAGGCCATCTCTCCCAGCTCGTCCAACTTCCTGATAAAATCTGCTTAGATTCTCAGGTACACAAGCATGTACAATTGTTCTTACATTGCTTTTGTCTACACCCATTCCAAAAGCAGATGTTGCGAACATAATATCAAATTCATTATTTTTCCAGTCTTCTAGTAATTTTTCTCTATCGCTATCTCCCGTTTCTCCTGTATATGCGTGTACATTTGAAAAGCCTAATTTATGTAGCTTTTTACAGTACTTATTTGCAATTGATGGTTCTATTACATAAACAATTAATGGTTTAGGCAAATACCTAACCATCTCAAGAATCTCATTTTCCCTTCCCTCATAATTTCTGTTTTCTACAACTACATATCTCGGTTCTTTTCTAAGAGCATCACATCTAAACTGTACGTTATTACCCTCGGTACCGAACAGATTGAATAAAACATCGACAACATCATCTGGTAGCGTTGCTGATAGTAAATATGTTCTTATACGCTTATCTGAAAGGTTCCTCATTTCATTTAGAACAATCGAAAAAATCTGAAACTCTGGTCTAAAATGTACACCCCAATCAGGAACTATGTGAGCTTCATCTATTACTACATTATGCAAATATCCATTCTCTGCAGCGCCTCTTAATGCTTTATTAAAACGATCAGATTTCAAGATAGCCTCTGGCGATGTAAAAACCAATCTTGCCGTTTGATTTTTAATTCCGTCTAAAATCATATCATTATTAGCATCTGAACTATAACAAAAAATAGCTCGTTTAATAGACTCATCTTTTAGACAATTCTTAGCTTGAATACACTGGTCTTTAGCTAAAGATACCGTTGGAACAACTACTAAAGTAAGTTTCTCCTCAACAGCTGCCAACAATTGAGTCACTAAGCTTTTTCCACCCCCTGTTGGTAGCGAAATCATTAAAGTATGGTTATTAGGCAACTTAATAGCACTGTGAATTGCCAGCTTCTGTTCCAAAGATCTATATGTAAGAAAGCCCGTATACTTAGTCACATAGTCATCACTTGAAACTTCTGAGTCCTGAGATAATTCATCTTCTCCAAGCGAATAAACCTGTCTAATAAAGTCTTTATGATTTTGAAGTGATGCAGGGAATTTTTCTGCAACATCTACCGCTCCATCAGGTGCAATGATTACATTCAACTCATCGCCATATCTATCAACTACGTCCGTAATTAGGCGAGGGAACTTGAATCTTCCCATAAATAACACAAAGTCTCTTACAAAAAGGAGTAAATCTTTTGCGTTGATTTCTCCTGAATTATATTGTCTATATCTTTTAAAATATGTAAGGCACAAAGAAGCTTTCTCATAGTCCTTAATTCGGCCGTTTTGCTGTAAAGCTGGAAGCATCTTTTCTATTTTTGTTTCTGCCACTGACAATCCCAGCTCATTATTTAAGTATTCTAAAAATACTTCCATGTAATTCATATACTACCGCCTTGTCAAAAACATTAAACTAATTGAATCCATCGTTAAGATAGGGTTTGATAATGCATAATATACCGCTTCATATTTCTTTTTTATCTCAGCGATTCTTTCCATATCCTTGCCTAAATAAATGTATTCTGATTCATAGCCACTTACGATTCTGTCAATTTCACGCTTTGCTGCTTCTAAATCAGCACCCTCCATAGCCTGCTTTCTTGCTTTTGAACGAGCTGTCGTCGCAACTTTGCTGACAATTGGTTCCCAATCATCTTCAGGATACGCTTCCATGAATTTTTCAATCGAAGAAGGCTCTCCTCTTTTACTAGATCTCTCACCAATATGTCCGGCATTTATTATATTTTTCTTATCAAACAAAAAAGCTTCCAATTGCTTATCATCAACAGCATCACACTTCCCAAAAGGCACGAATACTATTATTTGTTTCATCGGCAGATACATCCTAAACTGCGATAAAAGCTGGATTGGAACGTTGTTTTCAATCAAATGATTAATTTTAGGCTCTACATTATAAACACACGTAAAACCAACATAATTAAAAGGAGCTAATGCAGTAAATGCGCAACATCTTCCCCTGCCACTATCCACCGCATTTCCAATGATACTGTCAAATACAGGATCACCTGGGGCATAAAATAATAAATCTTCTCTTTTTATAGCCGTTGCCCTATTGAACGTTCCTAATATTCTCCCCTCTTTCCTTACAATTTCTGTATTATCATACATACTCCAATCAGGTGGGACAAAAAGTGATTGAATTGCTGCTCGTGCAGAAAACATAGAGTCCGCAAATTGTATGACATCATTCTTGTTAATCTGGCTCTTAAGCCCTGCCTGGTTTGCCCATCCAAGCATGGACGATTGAAAAAGATCATTTTCTCCACCGCTGTATGTTTTTAGCATTTGTTTTACAGCTATAGACAAAGGTCTATAAATAACACTACCCGAATCATATAATTGTTCTTCTTCAACAGCATCTCTGGTATCTTCTGTCATCTCAATTATATCTTTAATAGAGTTCTCTAAACCGTTATATACATCTTCTTCTATTGCTTCCTCTATTCGCTCATTTAGTTCACCAGTAATTATCTCTAACCCACTCAATGATTGTTCAAATAGGTTCAACCCCTCATTCCATATCCTATATAGCTGAGTTTCAATGGAATCTTCAGAATACACAACCAATGAATTCACTTCTAGATGGTCACTATCTCTACCTAAACGATCAAGACGACCAATTCTCTGCTCTATTGCATTTGCAGTCCAAGGTAAATCAAGATGGATTACCCAATCTGCATTCTGAAAATTACGTCCTTCGCCTCCTGTTGCATCACACAGAATCACTCTGCAGCTTTCATTATTTTGGAATTCATAAACGCTATCCTCTAGTTCTTCCTTAAGCATGTTAGCCATAAAGCAAACATTATTAATTCCTCTGGTTGAAAGTAGCTCACCAAACTTCCAAAGAGTTTCCGGGAATTCCGAAAAAACCACTACTTTTCCGTTGTTATCCTTTGTAATAGCTATTTCTTGTTCAATAAAATCCAGAGCATGTATCAGTCTTCCTTTTATTTCATCTGGAGCTTCGTCCAACAGATACTCAACTCTACCAGACTCATCTTCTGCTTGTGATAGCCATATCGTAAGATTTGAAACCAAGTCATCATCCTGTATCTCTTGTTCATCTACAACGCCCTTCAATGCCCAAGGTGAGCTAAACATCGCTTGGAGGAGTTTAAAGACATCCTGTATCTCTATTTCTTCATGTTGTATTGATGTAGAAATAAATTCCAACAACGCAAAATAAACATTTCTTTCACAGTAATTTTCATCCGCATTACTCATTTCATACGGAAGCTCATGAATACATCTATTACCAAGTGTCTCGGAAACATATTCACGTCTATTCCTAACTATGTTTCTCTCTATTCTATAGTTCTCAGAAATATACGAAAGTGATTGCTCCATAGCAGCTCTACCCATATCGTCCGAGCTCAAATTGATGCTTTTCACAATCTTTAAGAGGTTGCTGTCATCTAAATCTTCAGCAAGTTCCAGCAATTTATCTAATGAATCCTCCTTATATTCTTCGTATTGATTCATATGCGATATCATTCCGTTAACTCGACGCTGGATTTTCTTCTGTTTCGATAAAATAGATGAAAATTCGCTTAATGACATATGTCCATACTGTTCCGGCTGCAATAATGAAAGAAGTCTTAAATACTCATCCTTTCTATTCTGTATGGGTGTTGCACTTAAAAGTAACGCATTTGGCGTATTTTTACTAAGTTGAAGAACTAGATTGTATTTATCATTCTGTCTCAATAACCGATGAGTTTCATCTACGATTAACAGATCCCACTCTAAACCCAAAACTTCGCTATATTCATCTAAGTCTTCTAATGCCAGAACAACATTATTTGAATAGGCCGCTAATGCAATGTTCTGCACTGCAACTATTTCAAACTTGTATTTAAGTTCGTTCTGCCATTGCTGAGCTAATGCTCCTGGAACAACATATAGAACTCTTAGATCTTTTTTTTCAGATTCTAGTATTTTTACAATCGAGCATGCCTCAATCGTCTTTCCAAGACCTACTTCATCAGCAAGCATATAACGAATAGGCCTTGATTCAAATGCTCTTACAATCGTACTTATCTGATGTGCCATTAAAAAGGTACGGCATCCAGCAAGTTCTTTAAATCCATAGACCGTATTATTCACCATATGCATATTGCTACTTACTTGTAGGCGATTTGCATACCATGATGGATTTTGAAATTCATATTGCATCATCTGCTTAATAGGTTGATAATCCGCTGCAGAATACTCTATTTCGATCATATTCTCCATAAAAGACCTAATTTCACCCGTGTCAAGCATTACAAAATACTCATAAAAAGCATCATCCTTTTTTTCAATACGCCTAGATATAATTTTCCCAGCCCCTAATGATGTGTTAACAGGTGCATCTTTAGCAGCACCACACCTGTTCACCCTATCAATAGGGAACGTACCCTTTTCAAAGGCATGCGAATAAAACCGTCTGCTATTTTTCAAGTCAAACAGTTTAACAGCTACCTCTCCAGATAGTTCATTTATTGACGTTATCTTCCCCAGCACAAAGCTTCTCGGGAAATAATTATCGTTTTCCTCCAATACGATGGGACATCTAACGTACTGACCTACCTTCATGTGAACCTCCCAATCTACTGTTCAATATCCCTAAAGAAATCCTCATTGACCTTATAAACAACATATTCTTTGATTTTTTCTAATCCAACGCTGTGTTTAATCATTAACTCAACCAGACTATCGCCATCCACTAATCTGATATGTTTTCTTGTTTCAGCATTAGCAAATTCAAGTGCCTCTTTTGTGAATTTAGAAGTCGTTATAAACACTCCCTTTTCGGCTTTTTGCATTGCCCCTATGAAGCGCTGTATCTCTGGTCTGCCAACATTGTTTCCTTCGCTATACCTCTTTGCCTGGATATATATTAAGTTTAGACCCAGTTTGTCTTCACTAATAATTCCATCTATTCCACCATCGTGCGATTTTCCGATAACTTGACCCGATTTGTCATCGCATCCATAACCCATCGCAATAAGAAGATCTACTACCAGCTTTTCAAAGAAACTCGGATGACATTCCCTTACTTTTTCTAGTAATAAATGCTTTAAATCTGCAAAATACAAGTTATAAGCATTTACCATCTTTTCTTCTGGTAATAGCTCATCTTCAATATCAATAACATAATTGATATTAGCTCCTGAACCATCACAATCCCCAGGATTTAGTTCATAATAATTTACGCCATCCACTTTTTTGTTTAGCTTGAATGTTTTTATTGGTGAAGCTGACGGGAAATCTATACCCAAGCAGTGTTTCCTAACCTCAAGGCGAAGAACACTTAATGGATCTTTTGCATTAAACTCATACAAACCATCTTTGAGAACCTGCTCATATATCTCCCGATCTGTCATCGGAACTTTCGAATTTTTTAATACGAGTTCTATTGCCTCGGATATTGTTCTATCTCGCTTCATCCACTTCTACTCCTTACTTTCAGCATATGGTGCTAGACATATGCATTTATTTGCGCAGAAAGCACACCAACCTCCAACCCGTTCCAGATTTGCATCTGTATTATTAATGTAATCAAGCATACTTTCTATCAGCGGCTTGCTTTCTGTCTTAGGCGCACTATGAGTAGAGTATACTTTCATACCATCTTCGACTCTTGATAATTGCTCAAAACTCTTATACGGATGTCTATCCGGCATGTCTTGCATGTCCTCTTTGAACCAGGCATCTCCAAATGTCTTCCTTAATTGCATGTGTGAAGGTTCTAACGGTCTAACATTTCCCGAACTGTGGGCCTCATCAAATACCTTCGCAGTGATATAGTTTTCTGCGCGCCTCTGAAGATCAAGCACCTCCGTCTCTCTGAGAAATGAAAAATATTGTTTTAATCGTTGTGCTTCCTGCGCAACTACTGTTCCCAGTCTTTTCTCCGCTTGTTTCTGAGGTGTGTTTTGAATTCCTTTCCACGTATTTTCAATCAAAATATTCTCAAAGCTCTTTTGAATCAAGAATCCACCTGATACTATAGGACTCGGATTCAAAATATAGTCAAATAAATACTTATATGGACACAAAAACATTGCTGCGACCTGTTCTCTGTCATATTGAATAGATTTAACCGGCTTTGCTTTTACAACCGTGCTCATAACTGAATCATCTAATTCCAAATCTGCAGGGCCATCTGTTTTTTCAAGACCGATCAGTTTAAGCATTTCATAATAGTCAGTTGTATTATCACCATACCTTTTTACAAAGCTAATCTTGGTATCGCATTGGTTAAAATAAAGTCCATAAAAAAGAGCATACCTTAAGAAGTTACTTCTTTCACTTAATGCTGCATAATAAACCTGAAATTGTAAATCTTTCGGATTATACGCCTTCTCTATAAACAGTTCCGATAACGGCCACGGCAAAAGTTCATCCACAGACTTATTCATATCCAAATCTGAAACGCAAGCAAAATGATAAGTTTTCTTTCTTCCAACAACATTTTGCTGCTTACTATTCAGAACATCACCATCAATCTGTTCAAAGTTTTTTACAAACCAATCCGAGCGCGACTCTTCCTTTTGTTTTAAGAAGAAATACAGTCCACTACGTAAATCCTCAAATGTACCTTTACTTTCAGTGTTCATTAGCTGTATTACATCTAAACGCGTAAGCAAATCTGTAATTAACTCTTTTTCTTCCTCACTCGCTAAAGAAGACTTTCTTTCTCTTACAAACTCCTGTAACCTTTCAAAATGCTTTTGAAACACAAATTGAGTATCTGACCCAATATCCGAGAATAATCCTTTTGCAATGTTATCAATCTCAATTATCGCTCTATTTAGCTCATCAACATCTTCCTGCGTTACTTTATACGCGTTATATATGTTTAATGACCTAAGCGGAAAGCTAATAGCTCCTTTTGTAGAACTTGTCACCTGCTTATAGGACTCTAGATATTTCTTTCCAAATAGTTCTTGAAAATCCGAAAAGCATGTAATGTTAGCAAAAACTGGTTCCAGGTTCATTAGAGTTTTTAATAGTTTTTCAGCACTGTAATTTGAAAGGATGCCAGAGTTTAGACACTCCCTAAGTAAATTGTACTCTATGTCTATTTCTCCACTTTCAGTGTTCCAAAGTGAATATATTGCTGAAAAAAACTGTCCTATTGGATATGCCAAAAAATGCCTGCTACGTGAATACTCTGGATGGTAAACTTGCAGAAGGTCATCCACTTCTTTATTAGCTGTGTACACTAACTCATCCATTCTCGCAAGAACAGACGCTGTACCAGGTTTCTTTTTCATGGGCTTTTCAGAAAGAGGCGACTGCTCTTCTAAATCAAGTTCAGCCTTCAAAAACTTATCTGAAATATATCCGGCATATTCTGATATATTATCAAATTCATAAACTTTCTCATTCTGATATAATGCATAGTTATCTCTAATTCTTTTATCGGTTCTTGAAGTATTCTCCTCACATAAAAGCGCGATATTACTTGCTATAGCATTTCCCGGCTTTTGAAGTTGCCCTGCCGGTACATATGATTTAACCTTTTGATCATGATATATCGGAGCATCAAATTGCTGATATATATAACTCCATGAAGAATACATTTCCTTGTACTCAGGAAGATAGTTATACAAAAAAATCACTTCTATTCCTAATTCATCAAGATGTTTTATAAACTTCAACTGCAAAGGCGTAAACTGATGAATACCATGTATAACAACATGCTTTCCATCCCACTCCTTAGTTGCTTGTATCATCTTTTTTATAAGTTCTATATCACTTTTTAAGAATTCACTTTCAGGGTTCTCGCCGTGAAGCTTTTCCTTCTCCGCCTTTTCAAATTCAGCTTGCTCATTGAATATCTTTCTTATCTCTTTTATTGATGGCATTTTAGGCAGCGAAAACAATTCGTGCCCTTTCGCTAACTTAAGCAAATAAGCAAACATCCTATGTTCCATATTTAAATTACTTACATCAAGAACTTTTGGATCTATATCTAGCTCAATAAATAGCCTTATTGCATCCAGCATCGAATCCTTGTTATGCGAGAGTGCACTATAATAATTCTCATCCAGATTATGGTTTTTGTACCAGTCTCTGTATACCTCACTAATAGCACTGTATTGTTGGATTCTTAAACTTATATCTTTTGCCCACTTATTGAAAATCCTTTCGTTTACAATGTCATCCAAAGGGCACATTAATCCCTCAATATCATTTCTCATCACACTCACAAGACCATTTACTAACGTACGAGCAGCACAGAAATGTGGGTACATCTTTATATTTTTCCAAAAATCTGTATCAGCTATTCTATACGGATCTGAGTATGTGTATATTTTGTAAGGCATTATTCTTCCTCCCATACAAGGTTTTGCCAGCACTTAGTCTTTTTATTTTCCAACGCAACCCACGAAAATGAACGTATAGCGCGTGTCATAGCAACATATAAGATTCTAGCTTCTTCCCTCATTCGTTCATTCTTTTCAAGATCCTCGTTGAATAAATCATTTTGAAATACATCTGTTACTTCGTTATTTTTCACCTTAATTTGATATCCAATTTTGATACCATTCTCGGAATCACCCATAACAGAAACATTCATATCTGTACGTTTCATGATATTGATTGCAGATGAGCAATATGGAAGAATGACCGCGCCATATTCCAGTCCTTTAGCTTTATGTACCGTTACACATCTAATAACAAACTCATCGTCGCTAACTTCAGGCATCCTGCTATCTACATTCTTTTGACTAATAATGTTTGCCGTTAATATATCTACAAGCGAATTAATTGTTAAAGTATCCATATTTGCAGAATTAATTAATTCCTCAAATAACAAATCTACATTTAATCTATAATTATCTTGTTTAAGCTTGCTATCTTCACCGTATTGAACCCACGGTTTTAGCACAAAATAAAGCTTTCGTATTACTTGTAGAACAGGAACTGTTCGTAATGATTTAACAATTGAATTCCAATCTCTCCACTTATCATCCTCGGAATCAGCCAGCGATCTATTTATTAGGCTTTGTAATTCTTTTGCCTGATTAGTATCCAAGCTTTTAGATTTTTTCCAGCCTGACTTCTTACTGTCTTCTCTAATAGCAAACATTTTTGATTTGCTCATTTCACCAGCAATAAAATTCGATGATACGAAAGAATACAAATAGTCCGACTCGTCATAATGCAAAAGTGCATTTGCAAGTTTTAGCATGTCTAATGCAGGTTCAGACATGTATAAATCTCCACCGGTATTCGTTATAACTTCAAATCCGAGTGCTTTTCCTTCTTTCCTAATAGTTTCCGCTTGCCAGTTTTCACGAACCAAGATTGCAATTTCTCTCTCTTTTGAAGATAGTTGCTTTCCACTACTTTCAATTGTTTTAATTAGTTCTATCTGTCTTCTTACTTCTTCAAACAAAGCGGGTATTCTGCTATTTTCGTCTGCTATAGATACTTTTTTATAAAACTGGTTGTGCGCAATCCCCTCATTGTATTTTCTTGTTCCAATTAAACGATCTGAGTTTTTCTCCTCCGATGTCGTGTACATTAACAATTGCTCATCGTCAACCCTTTGCTTACCCATTAATTCAAATGAATTGTGGAATAAATTCAACAACTCACCATCCGTACGATAGTTCTTATATAGTGCAAATGTTTCCCACGAAGAATCCTTCTCATAATTCAGCTGATCAAAAGCATTTTCTTTTGCTCCTCTAAATCTATAAATACACTGCTTCACATCTCCAACTACAAATAGCTTATATTGAAGCAATTTTGCGATTGTCGTTAATGCTTCAATTTGAACATCGTCTGTATCTTGGAATTCATCTACAAACATGAACTGTGGTCTGCCCGTTTGCATTTTAATAAGACGTTTAACATTCTCTTCATTAGAAATGCAGGCACGAAGCATGGACATCATATTGTTCAAGTGAATCTTGTTCTGTTCTTTTGAATAATCGTCAAACTCTTGTTCAACTCGAGGTAACAGCTCTGCAAGTAAATCATGTAATTCACCATCTTCACTTCCCTCCAACGCTGTGCCAAAATTCTTCTTGTTAAGATTAGCTATATCAATACTTTGATTATGCAATCTTGTTAACATATTCAAAATATCTTTATTAATCATATACACTGGCATACCCAGCTTTTTTACATAATCTGAGCCAAATTTTCTTTGTCCTGCGCTGATATATTCATCAACCTGCCTTGCGATAATTTGCTTCCTTTTATAATCACCAGATGTTACTGAAAGATCTTCTCCATATCCAAATTCAAACCCTAATTGCGAAATTATTTTTTTCGCATAGGAATGAATCGTACTAATTTGCATAGATTCAATTTGATTAATAAAAGCCAAGCAATCTGTATCACCTGTTAGCAAATAATAATTATTAAAGTGCTGCTTAATTTTGTCTTCCATTTGATTGGCCGCATCGTCTGTAAACGTGATCATAACTATGCGTTTTGCCATCTCTTTCATTGAACAGTTCTGAACATGACAAATAAACGCAATCCTGGATATCATTGTGAATGTCTTTCCAGTACCTGCGCCCGCACGCACTATAATATTTTTCTTTGTTTCTGCATGCTCAACCCTAAACTGTTCAATATTAAAGTTACTATTCTTATCTACAAACTCTAAATATCTCTCCAATTCATCTTTAAGAGTTTTCCCATCGAGCACTTCAAAGTAGCTAATATTTTGCTCATATTTAGGCACCAAGTACACCGAACAATTGAACACTTCATATATATTCTGCTTTTTTGTGTTAGGGCTTTTTCTGTTTTTAAAATCAATTTTAAGATTTAAGCCATCAGATACTAGCCCTTTATTTTTTATAACCGCGTCAATTTCATTACGAATCAACTCAAGTGCATTTTTATCATCAACTGCCAGAAACAATTTTGTACCGTTTGAATATTGTTCTGCCAAAGACTTTATCCTTTTATTTATCTCTTTGTCATTTGGAATAAATGCAAAAACAGAATAATTGCTTTTACTCGGGGCATCGCAATCTTCTATCAAGTCTGTATCTTCTATGCTTTGATCCTCAATTTTTAGGTTAGACTCAAAGATCTGTCGTGTCCTAAACATCAAATCTGAATTAAACTCTGAGGAATGTTTTAATGAACCTTTATGATTCTTCATTCCAAGATTCATCTTGCTGTAGAAGGCTGACTTTGTTTCCAAATCGTCCCTTAGAATTGTAGTTTCATATTCACATACCGGTTCAATACCCAACTCATCGTATTGACTCTTAGTAATATTAGGGAAACAAACCATATCATATACAAGCGGATTTTTACCCGTTTTAGATCTAATTTTTTGGCGCATCTTATATACATATCCACGCGCCTGGTTTGTTGGATTTTCCCTAGCTTCCCCTTCTTCTCCAGTTTTATCATCGACTGTTTTTATTACAATGTTGTCTCCGTTCTCAACTCTGAGAACTGTTTCTGGCCTCCAGCCTTTAACTTCGAATATAATAATTCCAATATTGGGAACCAAAAGGCAAACATCAAACTGCGCGCCAAAAATTGGACGGTTTCTATAAATTACATATGAATCATCAAAGTATTCCATAAGCTTGCTTATGAAATAATCTTCGCCCCAATTATCATCTTTAATTTTTGAGCCAATAAACTTAGCCATTATTATTTCACCTCTAGTTTTAGATTTGTTTTTCGATTAAATAAATCATTTCTCATCAGAAATAATTTCAACAATATCATCCATTTTGCATTCTAGGGCATTACAAATCTTGGCTATGACTTCCATTGTGACATTTTCATTATTTGCGAGCTTTGTCATTGTACTGTTCCCAATACCTGCTAACTCTCGCAAATCCTTTTTCTTCATGTCTCGATCAATCATTAATTTAAACAACTTTTTGTATGATACGCCCATTCCGATCCCTCTCATTGGTTGAATCATTGTATAAAATGCCATTGAATATTATAGCACTTTCTGACCACATGAGGTTTTTTTATTGCGGATTGGGATGAAAAACAATTGTAACTTCACTATTTTATACTGCCTGTTTCAATTTCAACTCATTGCTTATATCCCAAAGAACCGCTTTGAACGATTCCTTTGTTACCTTCAATTCGCCAGAATGACTTCTTGTATCATATGCACAAGGCATATTTTCACACTGTCTGCACTTTTCGATAATACTTGACCAAGCGCCAAGACCTGCTACTTTATGAGGGCAAGCTCCAAAGATGATAGCAGCATATCTTTCACTATTTAATAATAAAAAAAACAACGCCCACTCATCCAAGCAGACGTTGTCCTTTCTCGCATATTCAACTAATAAATCATTTCAATTAGCACTAATTACTCATGCTTCTCCCCATCTGGCTCCCATACACCATAACCCTCTTCACAGCATCCTCTCTCTGCTCCACACAACACTCGATGCATAAGCCCTCCTCGATTTCCTTTACATAAACAATAAAATCTCTTTCCATAATTTTGTCTCCTTTACATAATAAAAAGCCTTGTATTCCTACAAGGCTTTTCGGATAATTTTCTTTCGGTTTTACCTATCTGGCTTGTGGTTATTTATCAACCCACCTAGAACTCCATCGTCAAAAGCTTGCCAGCACCCCTATCGATATCTCAGTTCAAGCGGACCTCGCATTCGTGTCCGTTTTCTACCCTTATTATAGCCTGTATGAATAGTGTTTTCAATAATAACGAATGTCTATTGCAACATCATTTTACTTTTCCAAAGCCTCTTGTAAATTAATAACTAGCCCCGGATACGATGACACTTCCACAGCCGTCCAATCTGTACAAACATCCGGCACATAATCATCTCTGCGCAAATACTTTGTAATCTGCCTACGCTTCACATCGACCACCCAATACTCTTCTACGCCCATTTTGCAATACAGTTCTAATTTTACCTTGTAGTCGATTGCCCTAGTTTGATCAGTTGTGACCTCAACTACGAGTTTTGGAGGTTTATGTACGCCATCATCGTCATATGCCGAATCACTTGCTGTCATAACGTCTGGGAGTAAAAGTGTATCTGCCACGTCCTCAAGAATATCATTAACAAATAAACCAACAGAATAAGGGAATACCTTTTCGTTCAATTTGTGTTCACAAATATATTCTATTAGCGCAAACTTTATTTCAGAACTTATTCTAGAATCAGGAACCGGTATTCCACGTTCTACGTATAACTTTCCAAAAATTAACTCCGCGTCCTCGTCCATTTGCATGGCGTCTGCAACAGTAAACCGACCTTCACATATATTCGTGGACTTCCTTGCTTCCAACATCCGTTGCTCGAATTCATCTGCAAGACGATGCAAATTCTCTAGATTTGGCGGTTGTGCATTCATCAACTGTTCTCGTACTTTGCGAGCTTGACGACCATAAAAGATAGGAACATACCCTCGACTGTTACATACAAAAGGTTCATTATCGCCTATCAACTTTGTTTGAAATTCCTTAAGCAATGCTTGTTCTTGTTCCGAATACTCTCGCAAGTACTCATATGGAATCGAAAACGTTAATCCACAATCAGATAACAAGGCCGCCAATACTCCGCTAAATGAATACTCATAATTCAGCTGGCCAAATACGTTGAAGTGATAAATTACCTTTACATCATCGAATTCATCGTACACATACTCACCAGCAATGTTTTCGATACAGCCTGCTCTCAACTCGCCTTTATTGTTTTCTACATAGTAAATATTTCTCTTTCTGTCATACACAGGCTGTTTCAAGCCCTGCTTGCGATATCGCCAACGAATCCTGTGTTCCCACAATTTGTTGCGCATATTTAAAAACCATAATCTCAATTTCATATGTTTACTCCTATCGATACCTACGCAAGATACTCATCCA
>JAEEGL012949494.1_pt1 | contig 20130 bp, 15 predicted proteins | sample 9134231 | NCBI WGS metagenome assembly JAEEGL01 (sample SAMN16246548, study PRJNA631951) | gut metagenome | biome: gut microbiome; feature: rumen; material: fiber-attached | host: Bos | place: Iran: Karaj | collected 2018-10
AGGAAACCATCCGCCTGATCTTTGATCTTATTGAAGAAAAGAGGGGACATAAGCACATTATTTTCCCCGGAGAGCTTATAGAGGCAGAGTCCACCAGAAAAGTTAAGTGAGGTAGTAAATGGGACTTGGAATTAAGACGAGGATTAAAAAAGAATACGGCAATTATCTTACAAAGAGAACTACAGCTAAAGAGGTAAAGAAGACTGACACGTACATAAAGGAAATGAGCATCAAGCCTCTCTCAAAAGCACAGGCCATGGAAATCAGTAAGTTCTGGGATATTGACCCGAAGGAGCTTTTGACTAATTGGCACAGGATCTTATACCATATCACCGGAAAAGAAGATGTGAGATTTGTGGTAGAGCCTTATTTCCATAACATTATCAGACCTAAAATGAATGACTACACCTTTGCAAGTGTGTGGTGCGACAAGAACTATATAGATTACTTTATAAAGGATGCCAGGACAGTTCAGTCCGTTGTAAGAAATGTCAACGGGAGGTTCCTTGACAGCAACTGGCAGCTGCTCTCTTTTGCAGAGGCAGAAAAAATAATGACCCAGTATGACAGGCTGGTCATTAAGCCTTCAACCTTTACCAATACCGGAAAGGGCGTGAAGCTGCTGACAAAGCCCTATGACCTTGCACAGCTCTCTGACGAATACAAGAAGAATTATGTCATTCAGCTTCCTTTGACTCAGCATGAAGATATTTCCAAATTAAATTCTTCTTCTATTAACACTATTCGAATCAATTCTGTTTTATTTGATAATGAAGCACATGTAATGTCCTCTTTTATCAAGGTGGGAGAGGCAGGACAATTTGCGGACAATAACGGCAAGAACCGCTATTTTATTGGAATTACGGGAGATGGATGCTATCAGGATTATGCCATTAACCATGAACTGGAAAAGTTTGATGAGATTCCAAGCGGCTTCAAATTTGCGGGACAGAAAGTACCTTTCATTGAAGATGCTTATAGAATGGTAGAAAGAGCCCACAGGAATATACCACACTTTGGATTTGCCTTCTGGGATGTGTGCATTTCTGAGAATGGGGAACCTGTTATCGTGGAAGTTAATCTGCGTCATCCGGATACCCTCATTGGACAGGCCACAGGAAGACCATTTATGGGTGACTACACAGAGAAAATTCTTGAATATATTAAAAATAGATAATATAATATCAAATGCTTGAAAATTTATGCATTGGAGTATGAAATGAGTGACAATAATAAGCCAGATATTTATTTACTGTGGACCGGAGGTTGGGATTCCACATTCAGACTGGTGCAGATTCAAAAAGAATACACTGATGAACCCGTAGTGGTTCAGCCTGTTTATATTTCAGGTGCCGGTCGAAAGAGCGAAGCTATTGAAATAGAGCATATGAATAAGATGCTGCCTATGATCAGAGCACTGGGCAAGAATGAGATTCGGGATCTCTTGTTGGTTGAGAAGGACAGTCTTCCTGAGATTCCCGGAATTTTGGATGCATATAAGAGATTTCTTAAGTATTTATGGCTGGGAGTACAATATGAATGGATAGCAAGGCTTGCAACCTTGTACCCGGGCATAGAGATCGGCATAGAAAAGCCTAATGGTGAATATGGCGGCTGTACTGAGGTTGTTAACAGATATGGCAAAACAGTATACCGCGACGGATGCTATTATCTCGATAAAGACAAGTCAACAGAGGACTGCAAGATGTTCTTTGAGAATCTGGCATTTCCAATTTGGGATATAACTGAGACAGAAATGGTGAAACTGATACATGAGTGGCACTGCGAGAATATTATGAAGAATATCTGGTTCTGCCAGAATCCAATAGATGGAAAGCCTTGTGGCTATTGCCGTCCCTGCCAGCAGAAGATGGAATGTGAAATGGATTGGCTTGTTCCTGAGTCAGGTCAGAATAGATACAGGTTTTTTAGAAAGGCTAAACGAATAGTTGGCACTAAGAACAGCTATACTGTAACCAGGATATTATGTAAATAAAAAGGAAAACGAGACGAATACGCCTCGTTTTCCTTTTTTATTTGAACAGTATTTTTTTACAGAACTTATTGTATACATAGGAAAGAATAAAGATTAGGATCAAAGAAACAGCGGCTATAACATATTGGTTCAAAAAAGATTTCAACACAGTGAACAAGGTGTTATACACCAAAATATGAATGAGATATATTTCATATGATATAGCTGAAGTAAAATATATAAATTTTTGTAAGAACTTTAATCTGTATAGAATAATACATATTCCGCTGATGGCAGCAAAGCTGAATGGGTCGTTGAAGCTTTTAAGAAGTCCGCCTTTAAGACTAAGTACGGAATAAATGCCAAAGGCTATCACAGTAATTATGCATAGTATCGGAGTGGAGATTTTATCTATAAGAAGTTTGCCGCTTTCTGAATAATAACCGGCTATGACCATTCCTAAAGCAAATTCCCACAGATACTGTAAGAAAAAGCTGTTCCAGACCCTTATTTCGGTATATCCGAGCATTGTTACGATAATGGCCCAGCAGAAGCTTAATGCACAGCACAGAATCATGAAATATTTTTTTGGCAGTTTGAAGAATAGCTTTACCAGCAGAATGAAAACGAAATAGAACTGAATTATTGTAGAAATGTACCAAAACTGGTAACCCAGACTGTTTTCGAGATTTGGAACAAACATTTTAAACAGAAAAATATGGCTTAACAGTGCCAGCGTCCTGTTATGAAGGTTTGGTGATATGAAAGGAATAAAATAAGAAATGATTACTATGATGATGTATGGGATATAGATTTTAAGAAATCTTTTCTTTATAAAACCTGTAAAATTCAAAGGCTTTTTTAGCTGTGAGTACATTAACCCAAAACCTGAGCAGAAGAAAAAAACGTGCACTCCTGCACCACCGAAACCTGAAGCTTTAATGATCAGTGGATTGACATTCAAATAACCACCAATCAGATGAAACAAAACTATTGCCAGTATGGCGACCCCTTTTGCATAAGTAATCACATCAGCCTTTTTCATTATCTATACCCCCCTCCAGCTGCTTTCAAAAAACAGTTAATCTATTATAGACGCTATATATTTGAAAGTAAAGCGAAATAAAAAATCATATTATTGAGCATTGTTGTGTTTTTTGCACAGATATGTTATATTATGTGGATTGAAAATACGGTATTATGGAGCATAGTGGGGATGAGCGGAAAGAGCAGAATGTCGTATATTGATGCGATGAAGGGGATTGCCATTGTTTTAATTGTGTTTCTGCATTCGTTTATGAATACAGAGAGCAATAAAGAATCAGAGTATGCTGTAATTCTCAATTTTATTTCATATATGGGGGTGCCATCTTTTTTCTTTATAAATGGGTATTTATATAATCATAAATACTCACTTACTCCTTTAAAATCATTAATTAAGAAATTTAAGGCGTATTACGTTCCGTTTGTTGGTTTTTCCCTGTTTTTTTGGCTTTTCCATAATGTCTTTGTTCTATTGCATTTAACGCCCGAAAAGGCTTATAGTATCAAGGATTACATAATTAATTTTGTGAAGATTTTTGTCATGCATCTGGAATCCGGGCTCAATGGTCCAATGTGGTTCTTAAGAGCTTTACTGATCATGGTATGCATGTTTATATTCATTGATTATTTTGCCATGAAGATTTCAGACAGAAATGTTCGTTACGTGGTTCTTACAGTTATTATGCTGATCATGTATGCTATTAGTGAGAGCAGGTTTGGAACTACAGCCTACAATATGAACAGAGTGTTGAATTGCTTTATCTTTTTCTTTGTGGGAACAGTAGTCAGGGAATATGAACTGGATAAAATAATTGCCAGACATAAAACTATTGTTTTTATTGTAGGATTGGTTATATTTACTATTAATTGCCACTTTTTTAAAGGTGGATTTGGAGTAAAAGAACACTTTTTGGATATCCCCGGGAATGTATGTGGTATACTGGCAGTGTTTGCTTTGGCTAATTATAAAGCGATATACGAGAACAGGGCGATTTTGTTCCTGGGCAGTGCGTCTCTTGATATTATGTCGCTTCATTTTCTTGCATTTAAGGTGCCGACATTTATATATATTAAGATGAGGAACCTTGATATAGAAAGAATGGCGGATGTGCCGGTTCTAAAGGGGACACATGGCGCTGATTTTATTCTTTATGTTATCTGCGGACTTGCAATATGTTCAGCAGAATATTATATACGTAGCTGGATTATGGGTGGGAGAAATAAGAAAAAAGGGAGTTATTAAGGAGTATTTATGTTCAACACAATTTTGGAAAACTTTCATTTTGAAAAGATCTTAACAGCATTAAAAAACAGTATTGTTTATATGATAGTTGCGGGGGTACTTACTGCACTTATCGCCGGAATATTCGGTAATTCCTTTACTTATAGAGAATACTGCTCAAGTGTCTCATTTTATGTATATTACAATCCCGACAACGTAAATGATTCAGGTGTTAACCAGACCAGTTCCGAGATCTCTGCGGCAAACAAACTGATTACTTCATACATTCAGGTTCTTAAGAGCTCAAGCTTCATGGAGGCAGTATCTGAGGAACTTCAGATGGATGGATATACTGCTGATCGTATTAAAAGAAGCATTACTACAAGAGCTATGTCTGATGCTCCTATTTTTGTGGTATATGCCTATGATGCTAACCCTGCAAACGCCCTTAAGCTTGCTAATGCTGTAGGAGAACTTGCACCTACATTGATACCAAGTATTGTTAAGGCCGGTGGATTCAGGGTATTTGATGCACCTAAGCTTGCAACTGCACCAACATCTTCACTTAGCAGATCCAAGATTATTCTTTTTGGTTTTGTGGGAGGCTTTGCTGTAGCATTCCTGGTTTGCCTCATTATTGCCATGCTTGATACTACCATCAAGAGAGCATATGAGGTTGAAGACCTGTTTACCATTCCTATTTTAGGTAAGGTTCCGCTTAAGGTATCCAAGAACAAAAAAGGCAATTCCTATGATGAGATCATTGTAAACGATGACAGTTCTTTTGCTCTTAAAGAGGCTTACAATGGCATTCGTTCCAATCTTCTCTGGAGCCGTGATGAGAAGAAGTGCCAGGTATTTGTTATCACCAGTGCTGATCCTTCAGAAGGTAAGACTGTAAACTCCTACAATATTGCTAAATCATTTTCTACTATCGGCAAGAAGGTTCTTCTCATTGACGCTGATATGAGAGATTCCAAGCTTCGCCAGATTGTACCAAACAAAGATAAAAATGGTCTTGCGGATTACCTTGAGGGAAAGACCAAGAATGTTACCTTTGTAAAAGCCGGTGAAGGATTTGACGTTGTTCATTCAAGTGAGAATTCCAGCAACAAGACTGAGCTGTTATCTACTGAGAAGTGGTATTCATTTATCTCTGAAATGAAGGAAAAATACGATGAGATCATCATCGACATGCCTTCTTTGAGACTTTTCTCAGAGCCACTTTCCATGTCCCGTACCGATGCTTATTACATAATCGTGGTAAGAGAAGGTGTAACCAAATTTGTTAGAACAAAGATGGTAGTACAGAGACTTGAGGAACTCAACGCAGACATAATCGGTATCATTTACAATGGTATCTCAACAAAGTCCAATGATTATGTCTTTAAGAACTATAAAGAGAAGACAAAAGAGAAAACAAAAGAGAAAAACAAAGAGAATACCAACACAAAAGAGAATACAAAAGATAAGACCAAAGGTAATAAAAAGTGAGAACTTCTGTAGTTATTTGCACTTACAATGGTGCTGATACAATAGTTGAACAGCTTGATTCCATCAGGAATCAGACCCTTAAGGTTGATGAAGTCGTTATTTGCGATGACAGATCCACGGACAATACTGTGGATGTAGTAAGAAGTTATATTGAGAAAGAGCAGTTGTCCGGTTGGAATATATATGTAAATGAGAATAACCTGGGCTATGCTTCTAACTTCTTTTATGCAGCCTGCAAGGCTCAGGGCGATTTTATATTTTTCTGTGATCAGGACGATATCTGGGTAGAAAACAGGGTGGAAAAAATGCTGGCGCAGATGGAGAAGAATCCAAAGATTTTAGTCCTGGGTTCTGAGTTTGAACCTTTTACGGTTTCTGATGACGCTTTATCTGTTCCGGCCTGGGAACTTGCAACATTTAAAAATGATGAGTCCATGGACTGCCTTTCCTTTAATTCAAAGAACATCTTTATAGGCTGTCAGGGATGCACCATGTGTGTGAGAAAATCTTTTTGGGATTCAATAGTTCCTTATTGGTTTACAGACTGGGCTCATGATGAATTTGTATGGAAACTGGCTCTTGTCAGGAATGGACTGTATTTTTATCATTTTACTTCTCTTAAGAGAAGAGTACATTCCGGGAATGTTTCCCTGGGCAAGATGCGTAATCTGGGAAAACGAGTTAAGTTCCTTGTAAATCTGCTTAAGAGCCACGAGGCAACACTTAAGTATTCTATTGATAATGAGATGCCCGAATCTCAGCAGAAGCTTTTGAAGAAGCATATTAAAGCCACAAAGCTTAGAATAGACCTGATGGAAAAGGGGAAGCTGCTGAATGTTTTTCCTCTTACCCTTTTTTATAGCGAATGCTATCACAAGAAGAGAGCGATTCCTGTCGAATTGTATATGGCAGTAAAAAGATAAACTAAGGTAAACATGGATAGTAGTACAAAAAAGAGTAAATATATATCGAACAAAAGAGAGGAATCGGTGTTTCGACTTATGGCTGCACTTTTTCTTGTGGCCCAGATTGTTATGCCGCCTTATTTTGGTGTTCCTGTTCCCGGATTTGACCTGACAGCCATAAGAATGATGATCATTATTCTGCTGTTTATGATCAGCATAGACAAGGATAAGCTCTACGACTTTTTGGGACTGATCAAGTACAGTACAGTCTTTCTGGTTTTGATTCCGGAACTGATTGTTATGTTTTATACAACAGGAATAAGAGCAGACTTTAAGTCCTTCCTGAATCCGTTTATCGAGTTTTTGACATTGTTCCTTACAGTGTATGTAATAAGCAGATACTTCGGACTTGAAAAGACTATGGTAATTATTATTGCCTGTTATTACCTGTTCGCTGTTGAAGGTATTGTTGAGTATTTCAGAGGCGAGTCTTTGTTCAAGTTAATGAGAACCTTGCATTCAGCCCTTCTTGCCGGCGGTAACTTTATCCGAGGCGGTCACTACAGAATAATGGGGCCGGCGGCCCATGCCATCGGATATGGACTTATGCTTAATATAGGTTTACCGCTTACTGCATTGGATGTTAAGAATAATAAGCTGTATCTGTTCAAGAGGCCCATATTGTTCGTATTGCTGTTTCTTAATGTTATGTTCACAGGATCAAGATCTGCATTTGCGATGTTCTTTGTAGAGGCAGCAGGTATTTTTGTTTTATCGGAAAAAGCTGAGAAAAAGAGGACCGCTGTTGCCGGAGTACTTGGTGCCACTGTACTGGTAACAATGTTGGTGGCTTTATCCGGAACCAGTGTTGGCAGTTACTTTATGTTGCAGATCACCAGTGTCATTGACGAGATCTTTGGAACAAGCATTTCGCTTAATTATGGCGCTGAGCTTATTATTCAGCAGAGCTCGGACTACAGAGATTATTTGTGGTATGTCTTTAAGGTTGACTGGCTTAATCCTCTGGTGGGAATGGGTAGAACAAGAGGAACCTATTTCTCAACCGAAGTAAACGGAGTAGCCTTGGAATCTTTGGATAACTATTACATTGCCGAGTATGTGCGATATGCATATCCGGGAATGTTTGCAATGATATTCCTTTTTGGTTTTATTATCTTTAAAATGGCAAAAAGAGTTATATCTGATAAAGATATATATGCCAAAGCCTGTTTGATAGGCTCTTTAGGATATGTTGTCAGTTTATATTTTGTTGATACTCTTGGAACACTCAAGTTTCTGTATTTGTTATTAGCTATTTTTATGTGCAGGTTTCCGCAGGATTTTGTGTTTGAGCCAAAGCGCAAACGCAGCAAGTATATGAGACAGGCAAAGTGATGTTAAATTTTGGTTATTATTATTCTTATTTTATGAAACTGGTCAGGCAACAGATAAGCGGCGTCTCTATCTGGGTTTTTGTTGAGACGTGTGTTTTGTCTGTATTAGTTTTGATGCTTGCCTTTTTTATATATGAGAAACTTACGGGTAAAATAATAAAATCCAATATGAAAAGAGCATTTTTGCTCATGGCAGTGTACGCCTGTTTCATATTTCAGATCGCATTTTACAGAAGATTTGGTATGGAGAAGGCACATATAAGTACCCGTATTTACTTTGGCCTACGAAAATGGGATGGCAGCGTAGATGAGAAGCAGCTGGTATATAGCTTCCTGAATGTTGTATTTTTCATTCCCTGGGGATTTTTGATAGCAAGTGCCATTGACAATAATGTGAGAAGACTGGTTATGACATTGTTTTATGGCTTTTTGACCAGTCTTGCCATAGAAGTTTTGCAATATTTCACCCGGACAGGCTCATCTGAAGTGACGGACCTGGTTACTAACGTTTCAGGAGCCATGATTGGGTGCATCATTTATATAATAGTCGATTTTTTTGTTAAAAGAATTGGTTCAGAAGAGGAAGGGGATTCATGAGCGGTAATTTCTTTGGTAGCTTTAAAAAGAGAGATATTATAGTTGTTCTTGTTGCGATTATTGCCTTAGCGGGGTTGTTCGTGGTAATAAGAATGACAAGGCAGCAGGACAGAATTGCTCAGAAGGAGCTTGTGGAGAACAGTACTGAGGAAACTTCACAGGAGGCCGTTGAGAAATCCTCCACTGTAAGCTATAGCGAAAAAGTAATAGTTAATGAAATATCAAATGATGGAGTGATCGAGTTTTATAATACAGGCTCAAGAGCTGTCGTTATCGGTGGATACAAGACCTTTGTCGGCACTGACCTGGCAGCTACCGTAGAAGACGGAGCATCACTGGATGGAAAAGGCTATTACACAGTCGAGACAAAGAAATCTTTCACAAAAACAGATAAGAATATTATCCGCGTGTTTGATGCTAAGGATAAGCTTGTAAAGGCTGTTTCATTTGATGCTATTCCAACAGGATACAGCTATGGCTGTGTATCTGATGCGAGTTTCGAGGCAGGCATTACAACATCATCTATTGGAGAATCAAATAATAAATCTGAGCGTATGGCAGAAGAGGGCTTAGCTTTTTCTGTTCCCGGAGGCTTTTATGAGGAAGCCTTCGAACTGGAAGTAAATGTGCCCGAGGGCTGCAAGGTTTATTACACGCTTGATGGAACTGAGCCAACTACTGAGTCCATGGAGTATACTTCCAAGATTAACATCGCAAGGCCCAGTGGAACCAGCTACACATATGCTGTAAGCGACGGAAAAGGCTATACCTATTCCACATATAGCCCAAGCAGTGTGGATATGGGCACAATAGTAAATGCTATTGCAGTTGATGCAAAAGGAAAAACTGTTGATTGTAAAAAAACGGCTTATTATATTGGATATAATACTGACTCTGATTATATAGGACTTCCGGTAATATCCCTGGAAGTAGATCCCGATGAGATGTTTGGATTCGTAAATGGTATCTATGTTCCGGGTAAAAACTATTATGACGGATACATTCAGGGAGATACCTACAGAGGAAACTTCCTCCGCAAAAATGCTGCGGCTCATGGTCAGATGGAGTACTATGAAGAGAGCAAAGACAGAACCTTTGCCGCTGGAGTTTCAGTTTCTATTTACAACGATGCCAGAAGACATGCGGATCAGAAGTCACTGGTTGTAGAAACCACAGGTGAATATCCAAACGGAACTTCTCTTGACGGCTTCTGCAATGAAGGATATAAGAGTTTTCTTCTTTTATCCGGAGGTTGGGACAATTACACAAAGGCAAGAAATTATGTAGTGAATGACCTTGCTGAGGGAACTAATCTTATAACAAGAGATTACAGCCCATGTATTGTGTTCATAAACGGAGAATACTGGGGATTATACACAATGGCAAACGATTATAATCCCGACTATTTCCGCAGCAAATACAATATTAAAGACAAGATGATCACTGTTACGTCCGATTATGTGACATCAGTTGCTTATCAGACGTTCTATGACTATGTGATCAGCACTGATTTTTCCATACAGGCAAACTATGAGATCGTAAAGACTATGATGGATGTGTCTAATTACATCGAGTTTATGTGCGCCAACGTTCTTATCGGAAACACCAGAATGAATATGAACTGTTCAGCCTGTGCTTTCAGAACTGTGGAGAGTACCGGAACCGGATATAGTGATGGCAAATGGAGATGGGCAATAAATAACGTTGAATGCACTATGGGAAATCCATACAGCTTTATTGACCCTTATACAAGAGGCAATTATTCGACCTCCATCATGAATACATATCTCTCACCTGGAATAAGAGACAATGCATTCTTCAATTCTCTTTTACAGAATGATTCTTTTGCTAAAGAGTATATGAAGACCATGAATAACCTTATGGACAATTACTTCACTTCTGAGCGTGCTTCAAAATCAGTGGACGCAACGAAGAATCGTCTCTATAAGGCTGCAACAGAGACCAATAAAAGATATTCTGCAGTTGACAGTAAGCAGGTCGACGTAGAACTTGAAAGAATTAAAAACTTCTTTGAAAAAAGAGAGTATTACCTTAGGGTATATACTGATGAGTATATTAGTAACAAAGGAGATGTACCGGGAATTATTAGGGGAAATGAAGAGGAGTCTGAAGAGGGGTCTACGGACGAATCTGGAGCTATCATTGGAGCGAGCACTGAGGTGAGCGCTGAAGGAGCATCTACCGGTACTGGTGAAGTCGCAAACTAAAACTTATTAGGGGACAATTATTTGTATGAAAAAAGAGTTTAAGGTTTCAATTATTGGCCTTGAAATTGGAAATGAAAATCTGGGATGTGTGGCTCTTACTTATTCTTTCCTTAGTATCCTGGAAAAGATTGGAAGAGAGCTTGGGGCAGTCATGCATGTTACAGCAGTCAGCTATTCAGATGACATGTATCAGTGCAATGATGTTATAAAGAGTTACAACGTTATCAGAGTTCATCCAAAGCAGCCTGGCTTTTGGAAAGAACTTAAGAATAACTTCAAAGCTGCGGATATTGTTTTTGACTTTACATTGGGAGACAGCTTTTCAGATATTTACGGGGCTGAGAGATATATCAAGACAAATCTCCTCAAGATGTCTGCCGAAAAGAATAACCCGAGATTTGTATTAGGACCTCAGACCTATGGTCCGTATGCAAAAAAGTGGGCGAAGAATTGGGCAGCCATGATTATATGCCGTGCATTTAAGGTGTATTCCAGAGATATGCAATCCGCAGATATTATAAAAGATCTATGTGGAAGAGAATTAAAGGTAGTAACAGACGTTGCTTTTGGACTCCCATATACTAAGGAGGAACTGGAAAAGACTGATAAGGTAAGGGTGGTATTTAATCCATCAGGTCTTCTCTGGAGAGGTGGTTACACCGGTAATAACCAGTTTGGACTTACCATAGATTATCAGGAATATTGCAAAAAAGTAATTGAAAATCTCAGCAAAGATCCACGCTATGAAGTGTATCTTATTACTCACGTAGGGGTAAAGGATGAAGCTACAGAGAATGATTATGAGATTTGCAAGAAGCTTCACGACATGTACCCGAACACTCATGTTATAGAGGGCATAGACAGCCCTATAGCCGCCAAAAATCATATTTCAGCCATGGATGTTTTGATCGCGGCCAGAATGCATGCAACGGTGGCCGGAGTTTCATCAGGTGTTGCAACGATCCCTGTTGCATACAGCAGAAAGTTCATGGGACTTTATGGAAACATCGGTTATAACTACGTGCTTGATGTAAAGGAATTAAACACGCAAAAGGCCATAGAGCAGACCATGGAGTGGGTGTCTGACTATGAGAAGCTTAGAGAAAATGCATTAGCTGCCAGGGACGCAGTTCAGGGAAAGCTTCAGGCATTTACTGATGACCTGGTTAATGTATTTAAGGAAATATAGTTTTATGGACATTGGTCTATAACAACGAATGTGGAAGGTCGTGATTTAATATGTTTAATTATTCTTCAAATAAAAATGTTCAGATACTTGTATCTTTGCTTAAGGCTTATGGAATCAGATATGTCATAGCATCACCGGGAACAACAAACCTGGAGTTTGTTGTCAGCATGCAGCATGATAGCTTTTTCAAAATGTATTCCTGTGTTGATGAGAGAAGTGCAGCATATATGGCTTGCGGTCTCGCATCAGAGACAGGTGAGCCCGTAGTAATTACATGTACTGAGGCTACAGCTTCAAGAGATTATTTTCCGGGTCTCACAGAGGCTTATCACAGAAAGCTTCCTATTCTTGCTGTTACCGGACTTCACGATTACAGATATGTGGGCAATCTTGAGCCACAGGTTATCGACAGAAGTGTTTCACCTGTGGATACATTTATCAAGAAAGTAAACCTGCCTGTTATTAAGGACGAAGTGGATTACAATGTCAGCGTTCTTAAGATAAACGAGGCTTTAATTGAGCTTGGCAGAAAGAATAAGGGACCGGTTCACATTAATATGCCATGGAACGGTGGAAAGTTTGACTTCTCGCTCACAGAGCTTCCTGCTGTTAAGAAGATTGATCATTACTACTACGAAGATGAGTTCCCCAAGATCGAGGATAAGAAGGTTGCAGTTCTCATCGGAAGCCATATTGACTGGACCAGCGAACAGACCAGACTTATGGATGAATTCTGCAGTACTCATGACGCTTTGGTGGTATGTGACCATACAAGTAAGTATTATGGTAAATTCAGAGCGCAGTGCACTCTTATAACCACTCAGAAGAAGCCCGGAGAACTCCTTAAGAATATTGATATTCTGGTTCATATGGGCGAGGAATTCGGTGATGATATCACCAGAAAAGCTCTTTCAGGTGTGAAGGAAGTCTGGAGAGTAGGTAATGACGGTTATCTCAGAGATACCTTTGGAAAGCTCAGCAAGATATTTGAAATGTCTGAAGAGCAGTTCTTATCAAAGATGTCTCAGGGCAAAGAGAAGAAAGAAATCACATTCTACGCTGAATATGAGAAGCAGATGCAGCACCTGGAAGAGAGAATACCTGAGCTGCCCTTCTCAAGTATTTTTGTTGCCAACAGAACTTCAAAGTTACTGCCGGCCAACTCTGTTCTTCATTTAGGAGCAAGTGATTCCATCAGAGCCTGGAACTTCTTCAGATTACCTGAGGGAATTAAGACCAGAGCCAATTCCGGTTGCAGAGGAATTGACGGATGCGTTTCATCTCTTGTGGGAGCATCCTTTGCTTCACCTGAAACCTTATATATTGGTGTGTTCGGAGACCTTACATTCTTCTATGACATGAATGCTCTGGGCAACAGGCATATTGGCGGAAATGTACGTATCATCGTTGTTAACAACGATGGCGGCAATATATTCAGACACAATGGACACGCAGCTCAGGTTTGGCTTGGATATGAAAAGACAAATGAGTTTGTAGCAGCCGGAGGACACTACGGCAAGCAGTCCAAAGAGCTCCTTAAACACTATTCAGAGAGCCTTGGCTTTGATTATATTTCTGCATCCGATAAATCTGAGTATGAAGAGGGAATAAAGAAGTTCCTGAATCCAAGCGTGGATGGAAAGCCTATCCTGTTTGAGATATTCACTCAGTCCAAGGATGACAGTGATGCCTTTGACATTATCGGTAGCATCCTTCAGGATTCTATGGACAAGAACAAGGCTGTGATCAAGAACCTGCTGGGTGAAACAGGTACAGCTTTTGTCAGAAAGCATATGAGTAAGCTCAAGAAGGACTAATAAATTAGGTGTGGGGGAGTTTGCTATGCGTGATAAAAGGTTGGATGTACTGAAGGGGATTGGAATATTTATAATGGTGTACAGGCACGCCTATGCACCATTCTCTAATTATTTTCTGTTGTTTCATATGGCAATATTCTTTATTGCCAGCGGTTATTTGTTTAAACCAGAAAGTGTTGCTACCAAGGATGGTCTGATCAAATATACAAAGAGAAAAATATTGCACTTATGGCTTCCATATTTTGTTTTTACAAGCTTGTTTGTGCTACTGAATAATTTTTTCATTAAGATAAATTTTTACACCACAAATCCTGAGTTTCTTACCAGAGCAGCGGGCAGATATGTCAACTTGGGACAGGTGTACAGCATTAAGGATATTGCCATTAATCTTGTGAAAACAGTATTTATGAGAACTTCCACGGAGATTGGCGGAGCACTGTGGTTTTTCCAGGCTTTATTTTATCTGACTGTTGGGTATGGAATAATCGAGTTTATTCTTAACCTTGTTTTTAAAAGCAGTAAACGTCAGGCTGTCATGATATGTCAGGCAGTTATTTCAGTGGTGTTCCTGATTTTGGGAGGAATCTGCTCAGCTAAGCATATTTCTGCCTTCGGATTGGACAGATTTTTTTCCTGCTATATCATGTTTTTCCTTGGACAACTTATAAGAAAATACAGTGCAAATATTGAAAAGTGCTGGCATGGATGGCTTTCCGTGGCACTGTTTGCGGTATTTTTGGCGGTATCTCTTGTACTTAGGAAATATGGAATGGTGGATATGTCTGCCAATTCTTATCCTAATCCGCTCTTTTTGGTTGCAGCATCTATAGTGGGATGGGTTCTTTACTTTTTGGTGGCAACCCTTGTTGAAGGAAAGATTCCTTTCCTGTCGAAGATTCTGCAGAGTATAAGCAAAAAGTCCATGTTTATAGTGGGACTTCATTTTGTGGCATTTAAGTTGGCCAGCGTTATTTATATTCTGGTTATGCATGAACCATGGTATATGCTGGCAAGTTTTCCTGTAATTACTTATTCCGGAGCGTGGTGGATACTGTATATTATCTTTGGCATTACATTGACCATGGGTATTGCAGCTATCTATGAGTTCCTGAAAAAGAAAATCATCAAGAAATAAACTAAAAGCCGGTTCCTACTTCTCTGGTAGGCTCGGCTTTTATTAAGGAGATAATAAAAATGTACAGTGTGCGTGAAGTAGTGGTAAAGATTTTGTCTTTTAAGTATAAGAATAAGGGATATGCCGATGTCACGGCTGAGGATATGGTTTCAAGGCGCCTTTCTGAGTTCAGAAACCGCTCCTATCCCGCTAAGGTCCGCAAAATAGCTAAGCGTCATGGCTTTCTTCCATCTACTGTTCTTGCACTTGGCATCACAGAGGAAAACTATCAGGATTATCTATCCGATACTGACTACTATAAGATGGGACCTCTCAACGGTGATTATCATCCATGGGTTAATAACAAGATTACTTTAAAATATCTTTTGGGCGATCTTGCTTCCTATATGCCTAAGTATTTCTATGAGATTCAGGAGGGCGGCAGCATCTTAAAGCTGTTTGAGTGCCCTGCAGAGTGTGATGCGTCAGTTGCAGGTATCACTAAGCTTTTGCAGAGTGAACGGTCCCTTGCAATCAAAAGATTAAAAGGCTTTGGCGGCGCCGGATTCTACAAGGTTTTTTACGATGATAAAAATGACCTGTATGTAAATGACGTCAAGTACACCCAGGAGGAATTTGAGAAGTTTTTAGGGAAACTTTCCAATTATCTGGTTCTTGAGTACCTGGAGTCAGCCGGTCTTCCTGCGAAGATTTATCCTAAGACTGCAAACTCCATCAGAGTCATAATCGGAAAAGAGGATGGGAAGCAGTACCACATCAGCAATTTTATTAAGTTTGGTAACCAGGAGTCAGGATACGTTGATAACCTGACCGGAGGCGGCATTTCCTGTCCTATTGATGAGAATGGAGAGTTTAAGTTCGGCTATACCAAGGTTAAGGGAGTTATGGTAGAGGTGGATGAGCATCCGGATACACATGTTAAGCTTGTGGGCAAGTTAGAGGAGTGGGACGAGATTCAGGAGATGGCTCAGAAAGTTATGGAAAGACTGCCTCAGCTTACTTATTGCGGCTTTGACTTTGTTGTTTCAGATAAGGGTGTAAAGATCCTGGAGATCAATGATATGTCAGGCTTTTTGACAACTCAGAAGTATACCCCTCTGTTAAAAAATAAAGAGGACAACTTCTACCTGAAGAGACTTGCGAAGTTGAATTTTTGATTTGAGCTCGGAGATATAACAGATGCGTACTAAGAAGGCTTTAAAAAATACAATAACCTCCATGACATATCAGATTATATCTATTGTCTGTGGACTCATTCTTCCCAGAATGATCTTAACATACTTTGGATCCAGCTATAATGGTATCCTTTCATCCATCACCCAGTTCCTGTCCTGTGCGTCTTTGCTGGTGGCAGGTGTAGGCGGTGTTACCAGGGCATCTCTTTACAAGCCCCTGGCGGATAATGATGTGGAGTCCGTCAGTCAGATCATTCAGGCAACTCAGAAATTCATGCGAAAAGTTGCGGTAATACTGATTTTTGGAATCGTTGGAGTTGCCGCTGTTTATCCATTTTTAGTAAGTTATGAGTTTGAGTGGCTGTTTTCATTTACGCTTGTTCTGATATTGGGAATATCCACTTTCATGCAGTATTATTTCGGTGTGACTTATCAGATATTACTGCAGGCGGACCAGAGGTTATACATAATCTCCATTGTCCAGATCGTTACTACAGTTGGTAACACAGTTCTTGCCATTCTTTTGCTGAGGATGGGATTTGGAATCCATGTAGTAAAGCTTGGAAGTGCCTTTATCTTTTCTTTAAATCCGCTTATCATAAACCTTTATGTCAATAAAAAATATAAGCTCAATAAGAAGGCAACGCCAAATGATGCGGCACTTAAACAGCGCTGGGATGCTTTTTGGCAGTCAATCGCTTACTTTGTTCATAACAACACTGATGTAATGGTGCTGACTGTATTTGCAGACATCAAAGAGGTATCTGTTTACACTGTATATAATTACGTGATCGCCAATATCAAAACCTTTGTGGTTAACTTCATAAATGGTTTTGGCGCTGCTTTTGGAAATATGCTTGCCAAGGGCGAGATAGAACTTGCCAAGAAAAATCTGAAGGTCTATGAGCTCATTATTTTTTGTCTGACCGCGGTTATTTATACCACAGCGGGAATCATGATCGTTCCCTTCGCTCTGTTGTATACCAAGGGCGTTTATGATGTAAACTATTCCAGGACTACATTTGCCATAATAGCTACATTGGCCGGTGCTTTCAGCTGTTTCCGTATTCCCTATCAGGCTATAGTTGAAGCGGCAGGTCACTACAGACAGACCAGAAACGGAGCCCTGTTTGAGGCGGCACTGAATATTACCCTTTCTTTGATCTTTGTTGTTAAGTTTGGAATAGTTGGAGTTGCCATTGGAACTCTGGCAGCAACTATTTTCCGTTCTGTTCAGTATGCAGGATATCTTTCTAAGAACCTGATCCCAAGAAGTATTTGGATATTCTTTGGACACATAGCTGTGACAGCGGCGGTAGCAGTTCTTACGGTGCTGGTATGCAATACCTTCTTGAACTGGGATGTGCTAAATTTTATGCAGTGGATACAGAAAGCCGTTATGGTGGTAGTTATTTCTTTTGTGTTCACAGTGGCGCTTAACGCCATCTTCTATGGAAAAGACATGCTCTATCTTCTTTCTAAGATTAAAAATATGAGACGTAAATAAGCAATAAAAAGGACGTACAAACAGATTTGTACGTCCAATTTTTTTAATATGTATAGCCAATCAATAGCTTTAGACTGCCGTCGGATATGTATTTCATGTACTCGTCGTTTGAGGTTTTAAACTTGGATGAGAAGATACATATCTTCATTGATGCAGCACCCTTTGGAATTGAGTAGGTCTTATAGTCATATCCTGGGTAGCCTACGGAATTCATCTTAAGAGCATTTCCCTGAGCATCGTAGAAATTTACGTAGTGAACGTTTCTACTAAAGGCATTTCCGTTATTTATACACTTTACACGTAAGTATTTAGCAGTTGAATCTAAAGGAACTGCAAAATCGGTGCTGGATGCCACCATGCTGCCCCACCAGGGATCACTGATCATGGCGCCGGAAGACTGAGTGAGCTTCATTCCGGGAACAAGATACTGAGTGATATCGATATATGGGGTGCCCTCATTCTTGACGGGGTTAACAATGGCTGAAATGACATCTGTGTAGGAAGCCGACAGATCGCTTCGGTTGATTATGCCATAAGCTGAGGCCCTGCCATTATCCCATACTATGGTTTTCATGCCGTGTTCTGCGGCTCTGGCTACATAGTTACTTAAGGCTATTTTCCTATCCACGATAGTAAATGAAGGAGAATAGCCGTACTCACCAATAATGATGGGGGCTCCGATCAATTCACTGTATGCTTCAAGGACGTCAAAGGAATAATCAAGGCTCTGGTCATATTCGTTTGAATACATGTGAATTTCAATTATAAGCTTATCGGCGGCACTGTCATTTGGAAGTATATAGGCATCCATGAAGGGCGATCCGTACTTGTCCATGAGAGTCGGAATTACCAAAAGTCTTTCGGCGTTATTTCCACCGGTGCCTCGAATCGTATCTACAAAAAGCTGATTGAGTTCGTTGCACTGAGAAGCTGCCAGATCGCTGTAAACAAAGCCTTCTGCCTCGTTATCCAGCTCATTGTGGGCTTCAAACAAAAGCCTGTTATCGTAGTTCTTAAAGGTGTTGGCGATATCAGTCCAGACGCTGATAAAATTCCCTTTTACCTTTTTAAATGAAGCGTCGTCAGTACCTACATAAAAAAGCTGGTGGTCGTGATGGGAGTTAAGGATGACCTTAAGCCCTGCTTCTAATGACATGTCTACAATTTCTTCTACGCGGTTAAGCCATGTTTCATGGATATGGTATTTTCCGTCATTTCCTACATAGGTGTGGTAAGACCATGAAACCGGAATTCTTATGGTATCAAAGCCGCAGCCCGCCACGTAATTGAGGATTTCCTGATTGGTTTTTACATTTCCCCATACAGTTTCGTAGCCGAGATTCGCTTTGCCGTTCAGCTTGGTGGATGAATAGGAATCAAGTGAATTACCAAGATTCCAGCCGGCTCTCATGCTGTTTACAAAAGAGTGGGCATCATTTAAAGAGGCGATGGGAGGACTGATGATAATAGGCGCATCAGTACTTGGATCGGGCTCTTCCGGTTCTTCCGGAGTAGGGATTATAATCTCGACATCACCGTCGTCATCGCTTCCCGGATCACTGATAATAATGGAATCTGTAAATACATAGAGTGCACCGCTTGCTAATTCATTTTTAATATCATTAACTGAAATAGAGGAATTGTTTGTGTAAATGGATAAAGCAACTCCTGAAACCCTGTCGGAAGGAGTGTAAGTATCTCCCGGTAAAAATGACAATTCACTGAGTGCAGTACCATCTTCTGAAATCTCTACAATGCTTAGCCTGTAGTCATCACTTGGTGCGATAAAATAGTAATTTCCCAGTGGAACAACCTTTTTGAAGGAATCAAATAATGATACTGAGGCATTGGTGGTGTTGGTCAGTTTCACGCTGTTGCCCTGAGAAGTGATTTTCTTGATGTATTTTCCCTTTTTAAACAGGGAAGTGTTTGTGAAATCAACGGTATTAAGACTGTCATCATAATCAGATATCAGATCTATGGAGACAGTGGCACCATCTGCAAATACATTGCCAAAGGCATTGTATTTACTCTCTGTAGTTGAACTGATATAAACGCCAACATAAGATGTTGCCTTGTTGGGGGTGAATTCAGCGCCGTCACTGAAGGTATTGGATACAACAAAAGAAAAATCTGATGTGTATTCATATATAACTATGGAAAAAGAATCCCATGACGAGCTGATCTTATATGTTTCTGTATTATCTGCTCTGAGGTAATCCAGAGTTCTAATGGTAGCAGAGGAATACTTTGTACCGGTATTGGTGAAAAAACCTGAAGTCCAGTTGGAAAAATCAGAGAAATCAAACTCTGATAAATGGATTTTTTCATCTCCCTCAGCATAACCGGTAATAGAAGTTGAACTAATTACTGCAAATAAAAGCAGAAAACATAGTAGTGAATAGAAAAAACGTTTCTTAGGATTTAACATGTTGCATTATCCTCCGG
>JAEEGL010784746.1_pt1 | contig 20129 bp, 17 predicted proteins | sample 9134231 | NCBI WGS metagenome assembly JAEEGL01 (sample SAMN16246548, study PRJNA631951) | gut metagenome | biome: gut microbiome; feature: rumen; material: fiber-attached | host: Bos | place: Iran: Karaj | collected 2018-10
CGCTCATGAGACAGGTCTCCAAATCCTCCTCGATGCAGAGCAGAATGGACTCTCTCGAGAGCAGCGGACTCATAAAAACGAGGGCCGACAGCTTCAGCTACAACACGAAATGGGTCGACCTGACCGATAAAGGAAGAGATGTGGCGGTCCTCCTGAAACAGATACACGAAATAATGAGAAACCGAAAGGAAAAAGCGGCACAGGCGCGAAGCCCATGCCTTGTTTGATCATTCGTCCTCTTCGTCGAACGTTTCTTTCAGGATTACGTGCGGGCTTCCGTCCACCTCTATCACGTCGCAGTTGATGCCGTAAACATCTCTCACAAGCTCCGGCGTGATGACGTCCAGCGGCTTGCCTACCTTGTATATGATCCCCGGCTCCTTCATGACTATTATCTCATGGGAATACCTGGCCGCGATGTTCAGGTCGTGGCAGATCATGATAACAAGCTTGTTGTCCACTACCGCCAGTGCGCGCAGCATCTCGGCGACGAACACCTGATGCTTCACATCCAGGTTGGAAGTCGGCTCATCCAGGATCAGACACGGAGTCTCCTGGACAAGCCCTCTGGCCAAAGCCACCCTCTGGTGCTGCCCGGCGGAGAGCTCGTTGAAATTCCTCATTGAAAGGTCCTCCAGCGAAAGCATCTCCAGCGCCCTTCTGACGATCTCCAGGTCTTTATGGGTGGTCCTCCACCCCTGGATGTTGTGCCTCCCGATGAGGACGGTGTCCATCACGGTCATGGCGAAGATGTCCTGAGTACCCGCCGGCACGAAGCCGACTTTCATGGAGATGTCCTTCATCGTCATCTCCTTGATGTCGACGCCGTCTATCAAGACCTCTCCCGTGTATCCCTTGTTGATGCGGTTCATGCACTTCACGAGGGTAGACTTCCCGACCCCGTTGGGGCCTATTATGCATACCAGCCCCGGCTTGTCGAACTTGAGGTTGATATCCGAGAGAACGTGATGGGTCTTGTAGCCGAAACTCAGATTCCTGACTTCGTATTCCATCGGATCACCACACGTTGGAGTTCTTCCTCAGGAGCAGCCACAGGAACATCGGTCCTCCGAGGAACGCGGTTATCACTCCCACCTGGAGCACCGCGGGCTGGATGATGACCCTTCCGACCAGATCCGAGACGACCAGCAGAGCGCCTCCGAACAGCGCCGCCGCCGGGACCAGATATCTGTTGTCGGCTCCGATGAACAGCCTGACGACGTGGGGCGCCACCAATCCGACGAAACCGATGAGACCGGTGAAGCTGACGATTCCGGCGGTAATCAGCGCCACCAAAACCATCATGATGGTCCTGAGCTGGGCGGCGTTCACTCCCAATGAGTTCGCCATGTCATCCCCAGTCGAGAGCACGTTGAGCTTCTTCGACAGGAACATGATGATCGCCGCGCCTATGGCGGTTATGCCGAGGGACACCACAATGTCGTCCCAGCTGGCTTTGGCCAGGGATCCGACCTGCCATTGGTAAACGGCTTCCAGGTCGTTGGGGTCCGCCATGAGCATCATGACGGTCGTGAATGCGTTGAATATGTACATGACCGCGATTCCGGCCATGATCATCGTCGTGGGGGAGGATTTCTTCACTCTGGCCAGACCGACAATCAGAGCGGTGGGTATGAGAGAGAAAACGAACGCGTTGCCTATGACATCGTATCTCCCGCCGAAAATGCTGAATCCCGCCAGCATGGCGAGGGTCGCTCCGAAGGATGCACCTGAGGAGACTCCGGTGGTATAAGGATCTGCAAGAGGGTTCATCAGAGTGCTCTGCATGGCGGCTCCGCATATGGCCAGGCCGGCTCCGGCAACCACTCCCATGACCACGCGGGGCATGCGCAGCGTGCATATGGCGTAGTCGAAAGCGTCGTTGGTGATGTTCCCGGTGATGTGGTTCCACATCGTTTCGTAGGTTTCGATGAAGGTTATGTCCATGGGGCCGATTGTGGTGGCGAGACCAGCCGTGACCACCATGACCACTATGCATGCGGCCATGAAGACCCATTTGCGCCAGATGTACGTGTCGTACTGGTGGTAGGATTCCTCGTCCTCCTTGGTCTGCTCGCGTTCATCGGTCCATTTGCTGAGCGCCCTCAGCACCTTCTTACTGATGAGAGGGTCTTGTTTGAGGTCTGAAATGTTTTCATCCATCTGTCCTGCCACCGTATAAGAATAAGAAAACGAAGGGAGCCCGCCCCAAAGCGGGAACGGGCAGGTTTATGCTCATGGAGAGGTCTTGCCGAGCTTGAAGACGATAAGTCCGCCGCACTCCTTGATGTCCTTGTTCTTGTCGATGAGGGTGTAGTTGTGGAAGTACTCGTTGACGTAATTCCATCCGTCCGCCTCGCTGAAGTACTCAGGATAGATGTAGGAGCACAGGAGATACAGGACGGCGACTCCGGCGAAGGTTCCGAAGGTCTCGTAGCACACGCCGTAAACGTCTCCGTTCTTGTACGCGTCGAATTTGCTGTAGTAATCCGCCTTCTCCTTGAACGCGGCGTAAGCGTCGGAGTAGGAAGTCTCGTTGGTCAGCTTCCCCCACAGGCTGATGATCAGAACGTCGGGATTCTGGGTGAACAGGTACTCGATGGTGGTCGTGTAGCAGGGGCTGGTCGCGACGGTGGAAGGCTCCAGCTTGGCGGTCAGAGGGAGGTTGGAAGCGACGTTGGTGTAGTCTCCCATGGTCCTTCCGGTTGCAAGGGCGTCGTCGACGCTGGTCTCGACGGCCTGGTTGGTGTTGTACGGGATGACGAAAGTCTTCTCCTCGATTCCCGCGTTATCGAAGATGGTCTGTATCTTGTTGTCGAGTCCGGTCCAGTAGTTGTAGAACTCCTTTCCCTTTTCCAGCTTGTCGAACATGAAGGAGAAGGTCAGGAATCTGTCGATGGGCTCGACATTGGCGATGTACTTGCATTGGTCAAGCCTGACGTTGATGTAATCGATTCCCCAGCCGGCTTCGTGGAGAGCGTTGTTGACATCGAGGTTCCTGGATCCGGTGATGACTGTGACGCCAGCGGCCTGGTAAGCAGCGAGGTCGGCTTCGACGGTCTGCTCGGTACCCATGTTGTACAGTTCGTGGACTCCGGGATACAGAGTGTCGGTCACACGGTCTCCGACCCATCTGTCGGTACCGGCGGTGACGCGGTCCCAGATGCCGATGATCTGGGCGGCCATGTAGCCGTAGTCATAGTTGATGCCGAGGTTTCCGGTGATCGGATAGTGGATGTACTCGGGGTATCCGTTGTCGTTGACGTAGTAAAGAAGAGTCTTCTCTTTGTTGATGATCTTGTTCAGAGCGACGAGATCGTCGTTGTTGACTTTTTTGTCGCAGTTGACGTCGGCGAGAGGATATTTCGTCTTGTCCCAGACGCCCGTATTGATGATGTTTTTCAGGATGAAAACGTCGTCGGAATTGATGTCCATGTCGTTGTTGACGTTCCCGAAGATCAGAAGGTTGCATCCCGAAACCTCGAATTTGTCATAGCATTCCGCTTTGCCGTTGATCGAGGCGTTCTGAGGGGCATCCTTGATATCGTCCAGATTGTAGGACCTCTCGTTGCTTTTATTGGATGTCAAAGCCAATGCGGCCGCTGCCGCTATGATGATGGCAATAACAACCACAGCTATAATTGCTACTTTCTTATCCATCAAATCACTTGGATAATAAATCCGACAATCAAATTATTGGGCCAGTATATCTATTCTTTGCCAGTAAAATTGTAATACAACATGGTCAACATCCAATATTCTGTGATACGATACAATCGCGTTACAGAGCTCAGGCTGCCGCTGCCATCTGGATGCTCCCTCTCGCACTCCGTTCCGGCTGCCCTCCGGGAACCAATAAGTTGCCATTTTCGTGCTCCCACCGCTCTTGGCTATGAGCCCCTCTTTCCTCATGGATTGGAGCAGATTGGTCGCTTTCACCCCGATCTGCTCTGCGGTGAGAGGTTTGGACGCCCTGGACCTGAGCAATTCCGCCACGTCCGCGCGGGATACCGGGCCTGAAGCCATCAGTTCAAGGACGGCATCGCGGTCGCTCATCCCGCGGGATCCGCCCGGAATCACCCTCGATATCCCTCCCTCCGTGTCCGCCAGACCCCTTTCGATCAGAGATTTCATCCTCCTCTCCGGGACCAGACGGCCGGTGTATATGCGGTCCAAGTCGATCAGCGTCCCTATGTCCAGACCGGAAACGGAATCCATGACCCTCGGCAGATCGCCGTAACGGATCCCATGGAATGTCACCGACACATAATCATCGTCGATGCGATACGAAGGCAGCGGGAAATGCCTGTGGGCCTGGCTCAGGTACATGCCGCGTATCCCGGTCCCTTTCCCGGCGACCATCCCCGACTTGGCCATCGCCTCCCTGAGATAGCGGTTGCGCACCGGCGATGGGACGGACCTGCCTTCGGCGAAGGATTCCGGGTCGCCGAAGAAAGTCCCCCTGCTGCGGACCGAAACGGACTCCCCGTCCCTCTCGGTTATTTCCACCGTCCCCCCGAGGGAATAATCCTGATGGGCGAACGCGTTCAGTATCGCCTCCTCCAGGCTGGCTATGCGGTATGCGCTGACCGCCCTGGGGCTCTCCCCGCCTATATCTGCCGACCAGTTCCTTATCGCGGAAGCAGCTTGGATCGCAGCGAGAACGATCGGACCGCTGAATGTCCTCTCGTCCGAATGCCCCCCGCCGGGATCGGCCAGCCTCCAGCGTATGCGCACCGACGGCGGGATGAGACGCTCCGACCGCTTCCCGAGAAGGATGGCCGCCGCGACTGTTACCTTCCCCCTCTTCAGGACGCCCGCTTTGGTCAGGAAAACCCCGTCGTCCCAATCCTTGGATTCTTCCGCGCGATCCGGGAATGCCAGCGCATATTTCGCCCTCAGAGCCCTCACCGCCTCCGGGTCAAGGCTCCTGAGGTCTGCATCCGGCATCACGTTCCCGGTCCAATCGTCATACGTCCCAATGCCGCCCATGCATCCTGATAGCTGTTCGCATTAATCTCATTTATTCTCATTTTTATTTCCCAAACGGACATCAACCGGCGATTTCCCCATATAACCATTATATACCGACAAAAAATGGGATTGATATTGCCGGAGACCGCTGGTTCCGGAGGTAAACAAATGAAACTCAAAATGCCAGACAAGCCCATTCAAGTCGACTCGAGCCTTCTGACCAGATACAACCTTCCCCGCGTTCAGAGGGCCATGACCCAGTGCCTTCAGTGCGGCTATTGCATCGACGTGTGCGAAGCCCACAGGCAGACCCCTTGGGAATCCGTCACCCCCAGAGGGAAAATCTACTACATCAAGACCATCGACACCAACGGGATAGGCACCGTCGACAAGATGCTCGGCAGGAAGGTCGAGCTCGCCCCCGATTTCGTCGACGCGATGTACAAGTGCACCGGATGCGGGAACTGCGAGGTCGTCTGCCACGCTCAGATCAAACTCGTGGACCTCTGGGAGGACATGAGAGCCTGGCTCGTCAGGAACGGCGTGGCCCCTCTCTCCGCGCACAAAGGAATCGCGGAGAAGATCTCGAAATACCACAACTCCTTCGGCGAATCCCCCGCCAAGAGGGACGCATGGTGGCCCAAAGACGTCCCCAAGTCCAACCCTCCAGACGTCATATTCTTCGCGGGATGCACCGGTTCCTACAGGATGCAGGGAGTCCCCCAGGCAGGAGTCATCGTTCTGAGCCGCGCCGGCGTCAAGATGAACTGCCTCGGCGACAAAGAGTACTGCTGCACATCGCCCCTCCTGAGGACCGGAAACGACACCCTGAGCCTCGAGGCCTCCGAGGTCGTCGTCGAGAAAGCCGACGGAATGGGAGCCAAAGACATGGTCATGACCTGCTCCGGCTGCTACAAGACCGTCTCCAGCAACTTCGGCAACTATTACGCCAAGGTCGGACAGAACGTCTACCACTTCTCCCAGTACGTCGAGAGGCTCATCAACGAGAGGAAACTGCCTCTGAACAACGAGTACAACCACAAGGTCACCTACCACGACCCCTGCCACCTCGGAAGGCACTCCGGAGTCTACGACGCCCCCAGGAACGTCATCAAGAAGATCAAGGGCGTCGAGTTCGTCGAGATGGAGAGGTCCAGGGAGAACTCCAGATGCTGCGGGGCCGGAGGAGGCTACAAGAGCCAGTTCAACGACTTCGCGGTCAACATCGCCGCGGACAGGATCAGGGATGCGGAAGCCACCGGAGCCGACGTGCTCATCACCTGCTGCCCGTTCTGCGTGCTGAACCTGACCCAGGGCGCCAAGAAAATCGGATCCAGCATCAAAGTCTTGGATCTGGCCCAGGTGCTCCTCGAAGTCACCGCCCCCAAGGAAGCTCCGAAGGAGTGAGAACCATTTCCCGGGGGAAACCCCGGTTTTTTTTTATGTCGTTCGAACTTCTGTCGCCCGAGCTCGTCTCGATCCTGTCGCGCAAAGGGATAACGTCTCCCACCCCGCCGCAGGAGGACGCCATACCCCGCATCCTCAGAGGGGAGCACATACTCATCGTGGCTCCCACCGGGATCGGCAAGACCGAAGCGGCGGTGCTCCCCGCTTTGGAGAAGATCCATCGCTCCCCCGGGAAGAAGGGATTCAGATGCATCTACATCACGCCGCTCCGCGCCCTGAACAGGGACATGCTGAGGAGGATGGTGGAATACGGCGGTGCGCTCGGCATAAGGGTCGGAGTGAGGCACGGGGATACCACCCAGTATGAGAGATCCAAGCAATCCGAAGACCCTCCGGAAGTCCTCATAACCACCCCTGAGACCCTGCAGCTGCTGTTCATAGGGAAGAACCTGTCCAAGCATCTCTCGGCGGTGGAATGCGTCATCATAGACGAGATACACGAGCTCGCGGACACAGAAAGGGGAGCGCAGCTCAGCGTCGCCATGGAAAGGCTCAGCGCCATAGCCGGGAATTACCAGAGGATAGGCCTTTCCGCCACTGTGGGCGACCCGATGTCGACAGCCATGTTCCTGGGCGGCAGAGGCAGGAGAGTTTCCGTAAGAATCCACGACACCTACCGCGAGTTCGAGATATCTGTCGAGAGCCCGAACCCGGAGAACGACAATACAAGCCTCTTGGACAGGCTCCAGGGGGACCCGGAGATCGTCGGGGTCATGGAGAGGGCGAGGGAGATAATGGACGGCAGCAGGTCCGTCCTGTTCTTCGTGAACACCAGGGAGACGGCCGAATGGCTAGCCGCCCGCTACCACGCCTGGGACGAGAGCATTTCCGTCGATGTGCACCACGGGTCCCTCTCCAGAGAGAACAGGACCGACATGGAGGACCGCTTCAAAAAGGGAGACATCAAAGCGCTGATATGCACGTCGTCTCTGGAATTGGGGATCGACGTGGGCACCACGGACATGGTCGTCCAGTACAATTCTCCGAGAAGGGTCTCCCGCATGATACAGCGCGCCGGGAGAGCCGGACATCGCGTCGGAGAGAAGATCAGGGCGACCGTCCTCGCCACCGCCCCGGACGAAGTGGCCGAAGCGCTGGTGATCGCGAGGAAGTGCTCCTCCAAAGAGATCGAGAGCAGAGAGGGAAGGCCGTCCCCGCTTAGCGTCGTGGCGAACCAGCTGGTGGCCATGGCCATGGCCGGACCGGTTGAGAAAGATTTCGCCTATTCGATGTTCTACGGCTCATACTGCTTCAGAACGCTGAAGAGAGAGGATATGGACGCCGTCCTGGCCCAATTGGAATCGATAAAGCTGGTCTTCGACGATGGGGAGAAGTTCAAGCGCTCCCGCAAAGGCATGGATTACTTCTACAGCAACATATCCATGATCCCGGACGAGAGGAACTACAGGATACGCGACATAGGCACCAGAGCGATAATCGGAACTTTAGATGAGAGCTTCGTCGCCACCTTCGAAGACACCCACGCGCTATTCATCGCGAAAGGCCGCACCTGGCGCGTCGTGGAGATGAGGGACGACGAGATCCTTGTCGAAGAGACGCGCGACATGGGCGCCGTCCCGAGCTGGGTCGGATCCGACATCCCCGTACCGTTCGGAGTCGCACAAGAGGTGGGGAAGATGCGCCGCGAACGCGACTTCGGCTCCTACCCCGGGGACGCCAATTGCCGCCGCGTCCTGGAGGGATTCTTCGCCAAGCAGGATTCCGACCACCCGATGCCCACCGACCGGACGATAACGGCGGAATTGGGCGACGGCGTTGCCATCATCAACTGCTGCTTCGGGACCCGCGTGAACGAGACTTTAGGAAAAATATACGGCGCCCTGCTGTCCGCCAGGCTGGGGGAGAGCGTTGGGGTCACCGCGGACCCATACAGAGTCATTCTGGAGCTTCCCCGCCACGTCAGCCGGGACATGCTGATGGAGACCGTGCGCTCGGTGAAACCCGGAACCGTGGAAGCGCTCGCCAGGATGGTCATACTCAATTCCACCTTCCTCAAATGGAGGTTCGCGTTCGTCGCGAAGAAGTTCGGGATAATAGAGAAGACGGCGGACCACCGCTTCATCAATTTCAAGAAGCTGTTCGAGATCCATGAAGGCACCCCGGCGTTCAAAGAGGCCGTGAACAAAGTGCTGTGGGAAGATCTGGACATACCGAACACGGAGAAGGTTGCCTCCATGATGGCTTCCGGGGAGATCGAAGTCGTCCCGGACTCGCCGTCGCCTATAGGGCTGGAAGGCATCACCAGATCCAAAGAGCTTATGCAGCCTCTCCGCGCCGACCACGCGATTCTGATGGCCCTCAAAAGGAGGCTTGAGAACGAGGTCATGTTCGCCACCTGCATCAACTGCGGGAGCCAGAGGAGATTCCGCGTCGCAGATGCCCCCAAAAGGTTCGGATGCGAGAAGTGCGGGGGATGCATGGTCGCAGTCCTGAAGGAATACGACAGGGATCTCGCGCGCCTGATCGGGAAAAAGGATCCGAGCCCCGAGGAGGTAAAGGATCTAAAGAAACTCAACAGAATCGCTAACCTGGTCAACGCATACGGGAACCGCGCCGCTCTTGTCCTGGCAGGGAGAGGCATCGGACCGGACACGGCCTCGCGCATTCTCCGCGCCATGTACATCGACGAAGACGGCTTCCTCCGCGGGATACTGAACGCCGAGATTCTTTACGCCAGAAACAAGCAGTTCTGGGACTGACGCCGTCGCCTCTTGCCGCGATCCAATTTGCTCAGGTCGTAAGGCGTCTCCTGATAGACGTAATAGTTCAGCCAGTTGGAGTACAGCAATGTGGCATAGCTCCTCCAGCTCAGGATCGGGTCATAGCTGGGGTCCCCCTCAGGGAAATAGTTCTCCGGCAATCTGGGGTCCATTCCCCTGTCGAGATCCCTCTGATATTCGTATGCCAGCGTATTCGCATCATACTCCAGATGGCCGGTTATGAAAATCTCGTTGCTGTCGGACAGGATTATCCCGGGATCTTCCCCGTCGCCGAGAGCCGCTATGCTCAGCCTGGGGCAGCGGACTATATCCTTGGACAACACTTCCGCGTGCCTGGACTGGGGCATCCTGAACACGCTGTCCATCCCTCTCATCAGAGGCTCGCTGGGCATCATGTTCCTGTATTGGTATATGCCGCTCTTTTTCGACGGAAGCAGATGCTTCTCTATCCCGTACAGATAGTTCAGCCCGGCCAGAGCCGCCCAGCAGATGTACATCGAAGTGGTCGCGTGGGTGCGGCACCAATCCATGATGTGGCACATCTCATCCCAGTAATCCACCTCCCCGAAATCCTTCCTCTCCAGCGGTGCCCCCGTTATGATCATCCCGTCGAAATTCTCGTCCTCTATGTCCGAGAACTTCCTGTAGAATTTTGAGAGATACTCGTTGGATGTGTTCTTGGACTCATGCGTGGCGGGGACGGCGAGGGTTATGTCGATCTGCAGAGGAGTGTTGCTCAGAAGCCTCATGAGCTGTATCTCGGTCTCCACCTTGGTCGGCATCAGATTCAGTATCGCTATCTTAAGAGGCCTTATGTCTTGGGTCCTCGCCCTCGTCTCTTTCATGACGAATATGTTCTCGCTTTCGAGCGCTGAGAACGCGGGAAGGCTGTCTGGAATGTTGATTGGCATTTTTTACCGACGGCAATATGCATAACCGCATATTTAGAAATTACCTACCTATTTAGTAGGTAAATATAAATATCGCACAACCATGCATCAACAAGGTGAATTGATGGCTGACAAGCCGAAATACAGATTGGAAACTCTTCAGGTCCATGCCGGTCAGGAGACCCCCGACCCGACCACCGACGCCCGCGCGGTCCCGATATACATGACCACGTCCTACGTCTTCAAGGATTCCGCGCAGGCCGCCGGACGCTTCGCGCTCGCTGAGCCCGGGAACATCTACACCAGGCTTATGAACCCCACATCGTCGGTGTTCGAAGAGAGGATGGCCGCTTTGGAAGGAGGGATCGCCGCTCTCGCGACATCCTCCGGAGCGTCCGCGATAAGCTATGCGGTGCAGAACATCGCCCTCTCCGGCGACCACATCGTGTCTTCCGCCAACGTCTATGGCGGGACTTACAACTTCTTCGCCAACACCATCCGCGAGCAGGGAATAGAGACGAGCTTCGTGGACCCTTCTGACCCTAAGAACTTCGAGAAAGCGATAAAGGGAAACACCAAGCTGCTCTACACCGAAATCCTGGGCAACCCGAATTCCGACGTCGCGGACATCGAGGCGATCTCTGAGATAGCCCACAGGCACGGCATCCCCCTCATTGTGGACAGCACCTTCAGCCCGCCCTCGGTGTTCAGGCCGCTGGAGCACGGCGCGGACATCGTGGTTCATTCCGCCACCAAATTCATCGGAGGCCACGGAGTAGCCATGGGAGGCATCATAATAGACGGCGGAAAATTCGATTGGGCCCAGAACGACAAATTCCCCGGGCTTTCCAAGCCGAATCCATCATACCATGGCGTCGTCTTCACCGATGCCGCCGGGAAAGCCGCATTCGTGACGAAGATACGCACCACGCTCATGAGAGACCAGGGCGCCGTCATCTCCCCGTTCAACTCGTTCCTCCTGCTCCTCGGGCTCGAGACGCTTTCCCTGCGCACCGAGAGGCACATCGAAAATGCCCTCAAAGTCGTGGAGTTCCTGAGGAACCATCCGCAGGTGGAGAAGGTGAACCACCCCTCCTTGGAGACCGGGAAGAAGAAGGAGCTTTACGACAGATACTTCCCGCACGGGGCCGGATCCATATTCACTTTCGAGATCAAAGGCGGAGCTGAGACGGCCAAGAAATTCACGGAATCCCTCGGATTATTCTCGCTTCTGGCCAACGTGGCGGACGTGAAATCCCTGGTGATACACCCCGCTTCCACCACCCACTCCCAGCTGAGCGAGGAGGAGCTCCTCCAGTGCGGAATAAAGCCGAACACGATACGCCTGTCTATCGGGACGGAGCACATAGACGATATAATTGAGGATCTGAAACGCGGCTTCGAGGCCGTCAGGGAGTGATTCGAATGGCATTGTACAAATCGGTAGATAGAACTATAGGGAACACGCCGTTGGTAGAGCTCACCAACATCGAGAAAGATCTCGGGCTGAAAGCGAGATTGTTCGGCAAGCTTGAGTTCTACAACCCTGCCGGGTCGGTCAAGGACAGGATTGCGAAAGCCATCCTGGATACCCTGGAAGCTGAGGGCAAAATAAACAAGGACACGGTCCTGATCGAGCCCACCTCCGGGAACACCGGCATAGCGCTGGCATCCATCGCGGCCGCCAGGGGATACAAGATCAAAATCGTCATGCCCGAGACCATGTCCGCCGAGCGCCGCAAACTCATCAAAGCCTACGGAGCCGAGCTCATCCTTACCGAAGGGGCCAAAGGGATGAAGGGCGCGGTCGAAAAGGCGGAGGAGCTGGCCAAGGAGATCCCCAATTCGGTCATACCCGGCCAATTCACCAACCAGGCGAACCCCAGAGCCCACTATTACACCACTGGACCCGAAATATACAACGACCTGGAAGGCGAAGTGGACATACTGGTCGCGGGAGTGGGGACCGGCGGAACCCTCTCTGGTACCGGGAAATACCTCAAAGAGAGGAAGCCGGACGTCAAAGTGGTCGCCGTCGAACCCAAAGGTTCGCCTCTCCTCTCCGAAGGAAGAGCTGGGCCCCACAAAATCCAAGGCATCGGAGCCGGATTCATCCCCGAAACTCTGGATACCGGGATATACGACAGGATAATCGCCGTCGAGAACGAGGACGCCTTCGAATGCGCAAGATACGTCGGCAAAAAGGAGGGTTTCCTCGTCGGCATCTCCGCCGGAGCGGCGCTGTCCGCGGCTCTGGAGCTGGCAAAAGACCCTGCCAACGCCGGCAAGAACATCGTAGCGATATTCGCCGACAATGGGGAAAGATATCTTTCCACGGCGCTGTACGAGGAATGAAATGAGCTATATGGTCTCCACGAAAGGAAGGTACGCCCTGCGCGTGATGCTGGATCTGGCAGAGAACGGATCTGATGGGTACATGCCCCTCAAAGACGTATCGAATAGGCAGGACATCTCGCTGAAGTACATGGAGGCCATAATGCCCGGATTGGTCAAAGCAGGCCTGGTCGAAGCCGCCCACGGGAAGAACGGCGGATACAAATTGGCCAGGCCTGCAGAGACATACACCATAGGCGAAGTTCTCAGGGCCGCGGAAGGCCCCATATCTTCGGTCGCATGCCTCAGCGGAGACTTCGAATGCCCGCGTGCGGACACGTGCAGGACACTCCCTCTTTGGAAGAAGCTGAACGAGATGATCGACGGATACCTCAGCAGCCTGCCGCTCACAGACTTCATTGAAAACGGAAATTGACATCAGGCCTGCTTGTCAAATGCATAAACTATAGTGCTAATTGGAATTGGTAACTGTTTTGGACGCTCAATCGATAGAACTATAGTCCGTATAATGGCACTCAAGTCCGAACAAGCATCGCCTTTGCCATGCGTTAGTGCGGCGAAACGATGGGATTAAATCTCAGCAGAGCGATGCATTGCATAAGACTCGGAACCGGCCCCGAAGGGCCGTAAGGGGTTTCATTGTCTTCAATGAAGACGTCTCTAAGCAACTCGGCAATCAGCCGAATCGCTTCGAGGACCAGGGTTAGTTTTGCAGTGTGTCCCTGGTCCTTTTTCTCGTCCAGGATTTTCACCTCCTTTTCGATTACTCAGATCGGGGACCGGCGCAAAGGGGAGCCCTATGTGCCGGACTCCCTCCCTGGCGGCTGCCCATCTTGGCCCTAAATATATCATGGCTATGCTAGGAGTACACAAAACTTCATGTCACGGCAAAGACGGAGGGACCCAAGAGCCGATCATCTACGGCCACTTATCCAAATCAATCAGAGTGGCTATTCAAAATCCCTGATTAGCAGTGCTATAATCTATGACAATCCAAGAAAGGCATTGCCCCTTCGTTAAGAAGCATCATATCCTCAATGGCCTCAGACGGCACTCTGGGATATACGGAAGAGAATGCGTTCAGCCCGCGCCAGAAGATAAGGCTGAAATCGAGAAGACCTCAATGAATCCGATGATCGCCTCTTACTCTGGCCGGCCACAGGATTGGTTACCAACCCTATGCCTTCCACCTTGGCGCATACCACATCTCCGGGCCTGATCTCGGATACCCCCTCCGGAGTGCCGGTAATAAGGATGTCTCCCTCCTCCAGAGCCATGTAGCGGGATATGTACGAGATAAGGAACGGAATCGGGAATATCATATCGCGCGTGTTCCCGGACTGCCTTAGCTCGCCGTTGACGGTCAGACTGAGATCCAGATTCTTAACGTCGGTATCCCCTATCGGGACCGGCTCCGACATCGGGCCGAAAGTGTCCATGCCTTTGCTGAGATCCCACGAATTCCCGGATGCGCGGGCTTCCTTCTGCATGTCTCTGGCCGATACATCGTTGAAAACAGCCAGATGGGATACGTAAGACAAAGCCTCAGCTTCAGAGACGTTTTTGGCCCTCTTCCCGAACACCAAAGCAAGCTCGACTTCGTGCTGGACGTTGGTCACGCCATCTGGAATCACTATAGTGTCACCATCCCCGATGATGCAAGACGAGGGCTTGAGGAACACCGTCGGCACCTTCGGCAGCTCTGACTCGAGCTCTTTGATGTGAGAACTATAGTTCCACCCAATGCAGACTATCTTGCCCGGCCTCATATGAATCCGCCTTTAGCTTTGAACTCTGGCTTCTTCTCGGCCGAATCGAGATTCTCCAGTTTCACTGTAGTGCCATAGAACCCCTTGCAGATGACGTAGACTTCGGATGAAGTGGGCCTGGATGCATCGGGAGAATGGACCTTGACCGATTGGAACCTCTTCTCCAACGCTCTCTGAAGCGACGGGAACATGTCTCCCATGAACACTTTCATCACCAATTTGCCACCTTTCTTCAGGATGCGGTCGCAGACGTTCACCGCATACATGCAAAGGTCGATGGACCTGGCGTGATCCATGCAATAATGGCCGGCTATGTTCGGGGCCATGTCGGAAAGAACCACATCGGCTTTGCCGCCGAACCTCTCCAAGAGCTCGGCCATGGTGCTGTCCTCGGTGATGTCCCCGATTATCGTCTCAACCCCTTCCAACGGCTTGATGTATCTCAGATCCACACCGATGACCTTCCCGTCCGGCCATGTGCGCTCCTTAGCGACCTGCAGCCATCCCCCTGGACACGCCCCGAGATCGACGACCGAGTCGCCCTCCTTGAATATGCCAAACCTTTCGTCGATCTGGATCAGCTTGAAGGATGCTCTGGAACGGTAGTTGAGCTTCTTCGCCAGCTTGTAGTAGTGCTCGTTCCTCCTCTCCGCCACCCAGCGGTCATGCAGGTCTGCCATGGCCATTGCATCGCGCATTCAATTTAAATATAACGCCTCATAGCCGTCGACAACAAGCAAAAATACGTTCGGAACGTCAATATGGACGCCATGAGATTCGCATCCCCGGAGATATATCGCTTGAACGATAGAGCGCAATCGTACAGCTTCCCATTCCATTCGGTTGACCCTCGCGCCTCGGCCTTCAACGAATCTCTGTATGAGGAGATTCTAACATCCCACTTCCCAGAATTCCATGCGGAATACGTCTCGAAGATGCGCGAAGAGCGCAAGACGGTCTGCCCCACCAGAGAGGATATCACCCTGTTCTCCGAGCAGGAGGTACAGAAGAAATGCGCCGCACTGGATGTCCCCGAAGACGTGCGCTGCATGATTGCGGACCCAAGAGTGTTCGTGCTTGGGGTCATGTCGCCCGAAGTCCATGATCATTGCGAGAGAATCAGGAGAGAGCTCTCATCCGAATCGGACAGGCTGTACGGCAGATGGGCATGGCATTTCATGGAGGAGATCCCTCTCCTTGGCAAGGACGCCGAGGACCTAACAGCCATAATCAGGAATGGGCCCCATGACGTCCATGTCGACGGCAGTGACGTCAGATTGTAGGACGCCCTATATGAGACGGTCCTGCACGATTGCAGCTTCGTCGGAAAGGTTCCTAGTAAAATAGGCGGCATGATCGAACTTTATAAGGAAAATGACATCTGGACGATGTTCACTATGCTCTCCGACGGCATCGAGCACGAGGCAAGATTCACCGGATTCGAGGTCAGGAGGCGCCGGAGATGAGATTTCTGGACGCAAAATGGTACGAAGCCATGCAGCGGAGAGGCGCTGAGGAACTCTTCACCGTAGACGAAAGAGTAGCCGCGGATCCGATGAGCCTCCGGAACGAGAGATTCCCCGACCTTTTCTGGAGGGCATATTACCGCCTTGCGTGCGCACACGGGTGGTTTGAAGACATACCGACGATGGCTGATGTGCTGGCGGAGATCCGCTCCTATGCCAAAGACATGGTCGCAGACTACCAAAAAAGAATGCCTTCGTTGCGCGTGGACGACCCCGTCCTGTTCTCGATGTATCTGGTGTCGCAGAGCCAATACGACATCATATCCGATTATTCCAGGCCTTGGGATTCGCTGTTCAAAGAGCGCATCGCAGCCTGCGAGGAGTACGAAAAAAAGGGGATGGCCATAGCTGGCCCGAGAGTCTGGAGGAACTTCGGGCTCCATGATGCGTTGGCTGAGGTCACCTGGGACGGCAAAGACGTCGCCATGACGTTCAGGGGCGGGCTCGGAGGCCCATCGAAAGCGACGTTCCTTAACGCGTTCGTAGTGGAGGGGACACTCCCGGACCGCTTCGGCGGCCTTTACACGGAGATAGGCTTCTCGGACGGGAAATACGAGATCGGGTTCCTTGCCGACACGGACTAGGGGCTGTCCGAATTCACCCTGACGGCGGACGACGTACTCATGGAAGATTCGCACGGGAAAACAATGGGTTCCGATCGCGACCCAAGCCTTTCGTTTGCCAGGAATTGGATCAGAGACGAGTGGCAGCCCGATCCAGAACGCAAAACGTACGCCCGCCGCAATGGAAAATCGAGAAAGAATTGAGTTGCGGCAACCCTCGCCCTCTCGCACCATCAGTTTCGTTTTCCTCTTCTTCAGGGCTTCGAACCGACAGGATTCCCAGCATGACCGCCATCTGGCCATTGGCTTGCGATTTCTCCTATTCGATATTATTCAAAAAACTTTGGAAAAAATCGATTAGCATTATTCACTCAATGCCCTAGAACATCCGGATTCAGAAGGAAATCGAACAGATCCATCGTGATGATGCCCTTTTCATCTCTCAAAATGTTGAGGCCGTTCTTTGTTACGACGATTTTGACAAAAGAATCGTCGATAGACACCAATGACCTCTTCTCTCTGGCCTCCTTATCAGGATCCAAGGACGGCGCGGATTGGATGTAGTATTTCCTGTCCCCTGATGTGGCTACGAAATCGACTTCCAAAGATTTTGTGGCATAGATCGGATGCCCGTTCACGTCGATCCTGTCTGTCTTCTCATACTTGCGGACGACGCCTACGTCTACGTTGAACCCACGATATCTCAGATCGTTATAGAGAATGTTCTCCATTAAGTGGGTCTCCTCCATCTGGCGGAAATTCAACCTGGCGTTGCGGACCCCTATGTCCTCAAAGTAAAGTTTATAGGGCGTCCCTATGTATTTGCGCCCCTTGACGTCGAATCTCCTGGCTCTGGATATCAGAAATGCATCCTCCAAATACCCGATGTACTCGGATACCGTGTCATCGGCGATACTCTTCCCCAACGCTGTGCGAAACGTATCCGATATCTTGCGGGGGTTTATCATGGAGCCTATCATCGACGCGGAAACGTCGAAAACATCCGACAAAGCCGCCGCATTGCGGACATGGTTGCGGGAGACAACATCCTTTAGATAGGTCTCTTCGCAAAGGGTCTGCAAATAGCCTCTCCTCTCTTCCCTGCTTTTCATGGTCGCAATCAGAGGTATGCCGCCGGTCTCGACGTATTCCTTCCATGCCGACTCGGGAGACAGCCCCGTCCCGCCCACGTATTCCGAGAATGAAAGCGGAAAAACATGCAGCACCGTCCCCCTTCCCCTGAATTCGGTTGCTATATCCGATGACAGAAACTTTGAGTTGGACCCGGTCACATATAGCTCATACCCTCTGTGCCTTTGCAGACCGTTCAGAGTGCCGACGAATCCCTCAAGCAATTGCACTTCGTCGAGGAGGAAGAATAGGCGTTCCCTCCCTCCTGCCCACTCTTTCGCGAATGCCCGAAACTTCCTGGAATTGACGAGATAACTGCCATCTTTCTGCATTATCTTCGTATCTTCTTCAGGAAAATATCCGTCCAATATATCCGAATCGTCATCCGAATCGAAAGCAAAACGCAGTATCTCCGATTCGTCAATGCCGGAGCCGAGGAGGTGACGGTAGAACAGCTCGTTCATCAGAAAGGATTTTCCAACCCTTCTAGAGCCTGTTATGACTTTGATCAAGCCGTTGCCGATCCGCTCGGAAAGTTTGCGGACGTACGTTTCCCTCGGAAAATCCATGACATCAGACCACCGCATCAAAATGAAATGAATAATATTCGAAATTATTCAAAAAACTTTGGAAAAAATCGATTAGAAAAAATGAAGCCCGCACCGCAGCAGCATCTGCAGGCTCTGATGGGCAATTGCGATAATTCGGTGGCAAAAAATCTCCCGATAATATATTGGCTCATGCTTCCATTCGCATGCGATAGAGATGCCCATAGCCCAACTCATAGATCTAGACACGAGCCCGGTCGCAATATACCGCGCGAAAAACATCCCGGAAGGCGCGCACGTCCCCGAGGGGCACTGCAGCATACCTCCGCTGTTCCTCATGGCGGCGAAAAATAGGAAGACATGCGCGGCGGATAGGGCCCACATATTCTGCCACGGAGCCGTCAGCGGCCTGGGATTCGGACCTATCCAGAGCAGGCAGCGCTCAGCGTGGTCCATGTCCGTGGTGCCGGAGGAAGTCAGGGCGGATATGCGCCACGCCGGCAGCGGAGGCCAGAGGGAATACGCCGATTGCGGGGCTGCACTTGCCCAGATGTCCGAGATAAAGGATTATCCCGGGGAAGACGACGCCATTGTTTTCGAGCCTCTGGATGTCGCGGAAGCCAAAAGCGCCCCGATAGAGGTGGTCGCCCTTCTCGCGGATCCCACCCGCCTCTCGGCCCTGATCATCCTCGCCGGCTACGACAAGAGAACCCCGGGATCCGCCGTGAAGATATTGCACTCGCACGCCTGCCAGGAAATCTACATCATACCGAAGGCCGAAGGGGACTCCGACGATCCCCACGCCATACTCGGCATGACCGACCTGTACGCCAGGAGATTCATAGACCCGGACAAATTCTCGTTCGCCGCGCCGTATTCCCTGTGGAAGAGAATGGAGTCGAACGCGGGCTCCTCATTCCTTACCATGGACAAATGGGCAAAAGCTCTGGGGAAGGCCGGAACCGGGCAACATAATAACCTTTGACGGCATAAAGGGTGTCAGATAAGCATGAGCGGATGGACATATGCCAAATCTGGGGTCAACATCGACCAGAAATCCAGCGCCATCAAAGCGCTGGTAGATGAGATAGGATACCGGAGGGATGGCATCGGCCAGAACGTCCGCCTCCCCGGACTCTTCGCCAGCCTGATCGACTTCGGCGACAGATACATCACTCTGGCAACTGACGGGGTCGGATCCAAGCTCATGATCGCGGAGGCCCTCGGGAAATGGGACACCGTCGGGATCGATTGCATCGCCATGAACGTCAACGATACGATCTGCGTCAACGCCGAGCCCACCTCATTCGTCGATTACATAGCGATAGACAAGCCGAACGAAGACATCACCCGCGACATAGGCATAGGCCTTCAGAAAGGAGCCGAACTGTCCAACATGGAGATCGTGGGCGGGGAGATCGCCGTCCTGCCGGAGATAATCAACGGCGTGGACCTCTCCGGGACCTGCCTCGGATACGTCGAGAAAGACAGGATAATCACCGGGGAAAGCTGCGCCGAGGGCGACCTGATCGTTTCTCTGAAGTCCTCAGGAATCCACTCCAACGGCCTGACACTTGCGAGGAAAGTGGTGGAATCCGCCGGCCTGAAATACACCGACAAAGTGTCCGGACTCTCCAAGAGCATCGGAGAGGAGCTCCTGACCCCCACAGAAATCTATGTCAGGCAGGTCCTGAAGATCACCTCGGAGCATGAGGTGCACGGCCTCGTAGACATCACCGGCGGAGGCCTCAGAAACATCCTCAGAATGAGGAAAGGACTGAGATACGTCATCAGCGACCCCGTGAAACCGGCCCCGATATTCCGGAAACTTCAGGAGCTGGGGCAGATCGAGGACAAAGAGATCTATCAGACCCTGAACATGAGCATGGGATTCACTATCATAGCGCCTGCCGATGAAGCTGAAGCCATCGCCAAGGAATATCCGAACGCGAATGTCGTCGGCCGCGTGGAGAAAGGCGACGGGGTTCTTCTGGAGCCCGGGAACATACTCTACGATCACTACTGACCGCGAAACTCCTTTCCGAAACCTGTTCAATGATGCCGGGGAATCCCCCGGCGAATATGTTTCAGATGGATTTGGCCGAGCCCAGCACGACGTGCGGCCTGCCCTCGTCGAGGGTTACCTTGCATTCTATGTCATAGAG
>JAEEGL011119347.1_pt1 | contig 20129 bp, 21 predicted proteins | sample 9134231 | NCBI WGS metagenome assembly JAEEGL01 (sample SAMN16246548, study PRJNA631951) | gut metagenome | biome: gut microbiome; feature: rumen; material: fiber-attached | host: Bos | place: Iran: Karaj | collected 2018-10
TGTACTTGTTGATAGAAGTAACTATTATTAGCCATACTTTCACCACCATCACCATGAAGATATAAAACAAGTGGTAAATTAGTTTTAGGATTATTTGGTACATGAACATAATAAGTTAAATTTCCACTAGTGCCTTTATGAGTACCAGATTGTTCATTTAATGTAGTACCTTTTCCTGCTTCAGATAATTCTTTTGATAATCTATCTTTCATTTCATTATCAGATAATTTATTTATATTAGTTTCTAATTGTTTATATAAATCTGGATCATCTTTAAACTTTAATGAATTAATTGCTTCATGTAATGTTATATAATTACTAATTCTTGTTGCTTCATTTTCAAGAGATTGTTTTTCTGATTCAGAAGATGGAATATTATCTATTGCATTTCTTGCTGCTTGTAAATCAGTACTTGATAAATTATCTCTTGCTTGTACTAATAAATCTCTTGCTTCATTAACTGCTGCAGCTTTTATATTAGATGAAGTAGCATCTCTTAAACAAGCTATTGGAGTATCAGGTTTAGGATTAGATAATCTAAGTGTTATTCCAACTAATGTTGGTATCATAAATACTGCTACTGCTGCTATCATTTTTCTAATAGCATTTTTATTTGCTTTAGCAAGTAAATCCTGATCATCTTTTCTAACAGCATTCATATATTCAATACTAAGAGATATTATTAATATAATAGGTACAACTATCTTAATAACATTAATAACTATCTTAGCATAACTTATCACTTTTAAAATGTTAGAATTGTCACAAATATCCAATATCATTTTATTCACCAAAATAATTATATCAAAATAAGAGTAAAAAAGCACTTTAAGTGATTTTTATTTTGTGCTAAAATAATAATAGAGGTAAATAATATGAATAAACTATTAAAAAGAATTGTAAATGGTGAATTTATTAATGTTATTTATAATGATGACATCTATTTATTAGTAGATGAGTTTGTTTGTGATAAAAAACATATTATTTACTTTAATAGTTTAAATAATGAACTATTTTGTTATAAAAAAGGTAAAGACTATGAAATAGTTGAAGAGGAAGAATTAATACAAAAAGTTAAAGATGAAAATGGTTTATATAAAGATGAATATTTATATAATAGTAAATTTAAAAATATAAAAGATACTTTTATATCACAAGAAATAATTGGTGGAGAAAGAAAACTAATAATTGAATCTTTCTTAGATAAAATAATTAAATTAAATATTAAAGTACCAAGAGAAGAATTAAAAAGTAGATTAAATAATTTAAGAATTAAAAAAGTTAGTAAATTAAAAGAACTAGGTATAATAGGATCTTCTTCTGCATATAGTGTTAAAAGCAATACAATATTTATAAAACAAGAAGATATTGATTCTCCAATATTATTCCATGAAATGATTCATGCTTTAACAGGTAGTAAGAATTATGATTATAATTTCTTATTAGGAGTAGGTCTTATTGAAGGAATAACTGAATATAAAACTATTGAATCTCATGAAAGTAATATTTCAAGTATGTATAATGGTTATGAATATAATTTTAATACTCATAAAGGTGGAACATATATTGAAAATGCATGTATAGCTTCTCAATTAGAATATATTTTAGGAGAAGATATATTAGGTGAATTAACTACTAGACAATATAAATTTATAGAAAAGTTTTATAGAAAATATGGTCTTAATACATTTATAAGTTTAAGATACAAATTAAATAATATTTATAAAAATAATAGAAAGAATAATAAAGATAATTTATTATTTGATAAAACTCAAGAATTATTATTAAGAAGAGTATTTGATAAAGAATTTGAAAGTGTTAATAGTAAAGAAACAGCTACCCAATATTTTGACAGTCTAAATACATTTGGATTATTTAGAGCAAGAAAAGATTCTGAAGATACTTTATTAAAAGATTATTTTAATGAAAAGAAAGATTTATGTTCTAAGAAATTAAAAGATGAATTAACTGATATTAAATATGAACCAGTTGAATTTAAAAATAAATTCTTACCTAATGAATATGATAAAAGAATTATAAATGATGTTAAATCATATTTAAGTTTAAACTATAATGAAAATAATACTTATAGAATATATAAGTTTATTAGAGATGATAAATATTATAGTGTATTCTATTCAAATGATGAGATTGTATTTATAAAAGAATATGATTTAAACGGTTCAAGAAAAGTTAATATAGATTTTGATATAAGTGAACTAGAAGAATTAAAAATAGCTGATGATTATTCTAAAAAGTTATGAAAAACAAACATATAGATATTATTAAAAGTATGTGTTTAATACTTGCAGTACTAGAACTAGTTTTTAGTACTGTTTGTTATGTTAAAAATGGAATATTATTAAATATAATAGAATTCTTAAAAGTACTTATATATCCAGTAATATTATTCTTATTAGGTTATTTAATACATAGAAATGATTATGATGATAAAGAACTTAATAAAAGAACTATTTTATCTTTGATAGTAGGATTATTTATAAATATATTTTGCTATTCAATTATATATTTAATTAAAGGAAATAGTATTTTATTATTAGAAAGTTTATTTAAAGGTAATATTTTTATATTTATATCTCTTATGTATTTATTCTTTAAATTTATTAGAAAATATGAATTTGAAGTTCGTACATTATGGGGTATTGGATTATTGTGTTCAGTTATAAATACACTAATTATTGTTAAAGGTAGTTTTGAATCAAATGTAATAATAGAAAGTTTAGTTTCAATAATATGTTCTGTTTCTAATTATTCATCTTTTTCATTCTTGGCTTGGGTAATAATTCCAATATCTGGTTATTTATATTCAGATTTATCAGAATATAAAGATACAATATTTTATGTTAAATCAGCAATGTTATGTTTATTAGCTTATATATTTTTATTTAGATATTCTAAAGTAGCTAATATGGGTTATTATTTGATTGATTATAGAAATAGTTTATCTTTTTATAAAATGAATATTTATAATGGAATAGCTAATGTATGTTTATGTGTATTTATATATAGTTTTATATATTTATTATCGAGATATATTAGTAAAAAAATATATAGACATGTTAAAAGATGGAGTAAGAATATAATACTAATATATTTAATATCAATGCTTATAACTAATTATGTATTTTTATTAGTATTTAATGGTATGGCTACCACTAATATAATAGAAAGTATTTTATTATCAGCTATTGTATTTATAATATCTGATGTATTATCAAGGTTTATTAATAAAAGTAAGTAATAACTTGCTTTTATTTTTATATAAAAAATGGTATTATATACAAGGAAAGAGACGAGGGTGTGGTTTATGAAAACCTTAGTAATAATACCTGCTTACAATGAAAGTAAGAATATTTTAAAAGTCATTGAAGAAATAAAGAATGAAAAATATCCTTATGATATATTAATTGTTAATGACGCATCTACTGATAATACTCTTGAAATAGTTTCAAAAGAAGATGTTAAAGTTATTAGCAATACTTTTAATATGGGTTATGCTCATTCAATTCAATTAGGTATTAAATATGCATATAAGAATTCATATGATCATGCTGTATTATTTGATGGAGATACTCAACATATAGCAAGTTATATTCCAAAACTTATTGAAAAGAGTGTTGATACAAATTCTGATATAGTAATAGGATCTAGATATCTAGAAAAAGGATATAAACAATATTTCTTTAGATTGATAGGTACTAAATTATTTTCAATTTTAATTAGAATATTTTGTAAAGCAAAGATTACTGATCCATTATCAGGGATGCAATGTTTAAATAAAAGAGTTATTAAATATTATGCTTGTATGGAAAATTATCCTAATATGATAGATGCTAATTTATTAATAGAATTATTATTAAAAGGATATAAAATAACTGAAGTACCAGTTAAAATGAGATATAGAGAAAATGGAAAAAGTATGCATAGTGGAATACTTAAACCAATTAAATATATGTTAAGTATGATATATGCAATTATAATAATATTGTTATTAAATATTAGGAGGTCAAAATGAATTATTTTTTCATAACACTTGGTGTACTATTTATAATATATATATTTGTAAGTATTAAAAGAAATGAATTTTCTATTGAAGAAAGTGCATTCTGGGTAGTTGGTGGAATAGTAGTATTATTCTTATCAATATTCTATAAGAGTTTAGATAGACTATCTAGTTTCTTAGGTATAGCATATGGATCATCTTTTGTATTTTTCATAGCTATAATATTTTTATTACTTATGAATTTTAGAAATTCTAAAAAGATATTAAAGATGAATGAAAAGATAAATAAATTATCACATAAAGTATCTATATTAGAATATGAACTAAAAGAAAGGACAAAAGAAAATGTCAAAGAAGAAAAAGAAACAAATAGAAAAAAATAAAGTAAATGAGAATAAAAAAGTACAAGAGACTAAACAAGTAGTAGAAGAAACTAAGTTTTCTAAACTATTAAAAAGTAAAATAGTAGATGTACTTCTAGTATTATTTGCGATGAGTATATTATGGTATATACATAGTTTCGCTTTGATTAGAAGTACTCAAGAAGAAATAAAAGTTTATTATTTTAATGAAGAGAGTTTACCTCATTTATTTGATATGGATTCATATTATTACTATAGAAAAACTAAAGAGTTTTCTAATAATGAAATTAGTAAAGTAATAAGTGAAAGAAGTGAAGATAAATATCAAACTCCTGTTAGTGATAGAGATGATAGTACATATACATTATTATTATCTAAGATAGTTTCTTTTGTTTATAAAGTAGTATCTAAGTTTAATAAAAATATTAGTTTATATAGAGTAATTATTTATTCAGCACCATTCATAAGTATGTTGGTTGCTATTCCATCATATATATTTATTAGAAGAAGAACTAATAGGCTTGGTGGATTCTTTGCAGCAGTACTTGCGGGAGTAACAAATGCATATTTTTCACACTGGACTTTCGGATGTTTTGATACAGATGTTTTATTATATACAATACCATTATTATATATGACTACATATATAGAATGTTTACTTGAAGAAAATAATAAAAAACGAATTATTTGGTTAGTGTTATCATGTATTTCATTTGTTTTACTAATGTTTACATGGGATGTATATGGAGTATACTATTTCTTAACACTAGGTATATTTGGCTTATTATTTGTAATAGCACTATTTAAGAATAAATTTGATTTTAAAGAAGTTATTAATTTACCTGAAGTTAAGTTCTCATTTATAGCATCAGTATGTTTTACAATACTAGCTTTAATAGTAAGAAAGAGTATAGATACTTCTATATTTAGTGCATTTAATACTATGATTTTATCTGGTGATAATTATCCAAATCCTGGGGAATTTATTTCAGAACTTAGAAAATTAGAATTATATAATCCTGAAGCATCTATATTTGCTGCTACTAGCGGTGGACTAATTAATAGACTAGGTGGGTTATTTGTATTCTTAGTATTTATAGCTGCTATGTTAGCATTATGTACTAAAGTAATTAGATATTTAAAATATAAACCAAGAGTAGAAAAACCAGAACTTAAACCTGAATATATACTTGGATTAGTATTATTAGTATGGGCTCTTGGAGGTTTAATAAGTTTGGGTGGTGGTAGTAGATTTGTTAAAATACTTGCTATTCCATTTAACCTAACAATTTCTTATTATGTAGGATTTATAAATGAAAAATATAAAAATAAAAATTATCAATATGCTTTAATAGCACTAGGATTAGCTCTTTTAATAGCACCTTGTATTGGAGCACAAAAGATAGCTAATAGTATGTCTGTTTCAGCTACTGATGCTCTTGAAGAAACTGCTAATAGAATTAAATTATTAACTAAAGAAGATGATGTGGTTGCTACATGGTGGGACTATGGATACTTCTTTGAATCAGAATCTGATAGAAGAACTGTTGCTGATGGTGGAACATATAATGGTAGATATATTTATTATTTAGCATCTTCACTTGGAACAACTGATGAGCTAACTTCTTCTAATATATTAAAGATGCTTGCTAATTCTGGAATAACAGTAACATATTTAATGGATGAATATATGGGTGGTCCTAAAGATGGAAATAAAGCTTTAAAAGATGCTCTTAGTAAACCAAATGCTACTGAAGCTAAAAAGTTATTAATGGAAAAATATAATTTAAGTGATAAACAAGCTAGTGAAGTAGTTACTTATACACACCCAAATTTAGATTATAAAGTAATACTTGTTATTACAGAATCTATGTTGAGAATGAAAGGCCCTATTAACTTCTATGCTAATTATGATTTTGATACAGGACAACCTTCACAAGAAAAAATTGATGAAAATGCAGTATATATAAGTTTATATAACAAAGACTATGATACTAAATATTTCACTCATATGTTTAGAAATACTGATGTAACACAAAGATTATCTACAAATGTATTCTTAGTTAATTAGGAGGTCCCTATGAAAAAAATATTAACTATAATTATATGTTTAATATTACTAGTTGGATGTTCTAAAGAAGAAAAAAATACTAATCCTAAAAAGATAACAATTACAGAAGAAGCAATTAGTTTTGCTGAAGGATTAAATATCAATTTTGATAAACTTGATCTAGATGTAGATATAATAGATTCAGATGGTAAGTCAATAACATTATATTTATCAAGAGAAGTTATGGATGATGATTCTATTGAAGATTATAAAAAAATTACAGATTTTATAAGAACATTTGTAAAAGATGAAAAACTATATGATTATTATTCTAAAGAAGAATGGAGTAGTGATTCATTAGTAGAAAAAACTAAAAATGTATTACTTTTTGTAACAATAAAAAAACAAGATTATAAAATAACCATAGCTAGAATGAATGGCTTATCATATAAAGGTAGTGAAAGAACTTATAGTATTTATAAAATTAATTTCTTAGAAAAGTAATTTTAAAATATAAATAACTAATAAGTGAGCTGGATAAAATATATAAAAGAAATATTTATTAATATTAATTTTGTATTTAGTATTAAATACTAATAATGGTAAAACTAATAAACATAATAAATAAATCTTATCATATCCAAGTATTACCATAATTATAAAAAAGATTATATAAGAAATACTAAATAACAATTTAGTATTTTTTGTATAGTAAAAAATTGGTGTTAATAACATAATAAATAATAAATAAGATGAGAATGGTATAAATATTAAACTAATTGTAAATAATAAAATATATTCTAAATATTTTTTATTATCTAAAAAATATAAAGATAATAATTCAAGTATTAATGAAAAACAAATATTAAATTCTATTTTACCTAAAGATAATATATAAATAGGTTCACTTATAATAGCAAGAATTAATAGCCTAATAATATATTTTTTAATATCTTTTGTTTTAAAATAACCAATAAAAGTTGAATAGAAAAATAAAGGAAAAGCTAATCTTCCAATACATCTAAATACTATTTCATTAGGAAAAAATACTATTCCTATGTGATCTATTAACATAGAAATAATAGCTATTATTTTTAATAAATTTGTATTTTGATTTAATTTATTCATAATTAAATTATAACATAAAAATATTTTTAATTATTAATTCTTAATTGTGTTATAATTGTTAAAGGAGATGAGAAAATGAAAAATTTAAAAAACAAAATAAGTGTAATAGGTTTATCAATAGTGGTTATTGTTTTAGCTATTATATTATGTATGAATGTGAGTAATAATAAATTACCTGAATTACCAAAACCAGAAGTTACTGGTGGAGAAAGAGGAATGTTGGGGATTGATAAAAATATTAATGAGAAAACTATAGATAATTATCTAGGAAGAGAAGATAGTGTTTATAGAGATGTTAGAATGCTTGTAGATGATGGCAATTATGAATCTATAGGTGGTGATAGATATCTATCAGGATTTGTAAAAGGATTTGAAGTAGTTCCTTATCCATATTTAGCACCATTATCAGGATTACCTGAAAGTGTTGGTAAAGGATACACAGGAGAAAAATTATTTAGTGTAGATGAAAATGGAACATATATTGCTAATTATAATGAATCTATGGAAATATTAGAATATTTATTCCCTAAAGATAAAAATATATTCTTAATGTGCGGTGGTGGAGGTTATGCTGGCATGACTAAAACATTACTTGTATCTCTAGGATGGGATGGAAGCAAAATATATAACACAGGTGGATATTGGAATTATAAAGGAACTAATAGTATTCAAGTATATAACGATGAAGAAAAGACTTATGATTTCTGGAAAGTACCATATCATGATATTAACTTCTCAAAACTAAATAAGGTGAAAGTAGGAAAATAATGAAAAAAATATTAGCAATATTTATTGTTATATTTTCTGTAATTATTTTAGTTGGATGTAATAAAAAGGATGATGGCTCTAAGTTTTATCTAGATAGTAAGTTCTATGAAAAAAGTGAATTTATTAAAATAAAAGCAAAAGATTTTGAAGAGATAAAAGATGATGCTTATGTATTATATACATACAATAGTTATTGTAGTTTAAAAGTTCCTTGTGAAAATATTTTTAAAGAAGTAATGGATAAATATAATTTAAGTTTTTATTCAATGTTTATACAAGAAATGCAAAAAACTTATTTAAGTGAAACTGTTAAATATGCTCCATCAATAATAATAGTTAAAAATAAAAAAGTAGTAGCATATTTAGATGCTGAAAGTGATGAAGATTTAGATAAGTATCAAGATCCTGATTTATTTGAGGAATGGTTAGGAAAATATATTTACTTAGAAAAGTAGCACAATTTTAAAATTGTGCTTTTTTATTTTTTATAATATAATTATTATAGTAGGTGTAGAATATGAAGGAGTTTTTAGAAAAAAAATTTAAATTAAAAGAGAATAAGACAAATATAAAAACAGAGTTACTAGCAGGTGTTACTACATTTATGTCAATGTCTTATATTATATTTTTAAATCCAAGTGTATTATCACAAACTGGTATGAATTATAATGCAGTATATGCTGCTACTATTATAGCTAGTGTTATAGCTACATTAGTTATGGCATTTTATGCTAATGTTCCATATGCATTAAGTGCAGGAGTTGGACTTGGTAGTTTATTTACTTATACTATTTGTGGTAGTATGGGTTATTCATGGGAGCAAGCACTTGCTATAGTATATATAAGTGGTATATTAAACTTCCTTATAACTATAACTAGTTTAAGAAAAAAGATTGTAACAGCAATACCATTATTTATGCAAAATGCTATTACTGTTGGTATTGGTTTATTTATAACATATGTAGGTTTAATAGATGCAGGTATTATTAGATTTGGTGCTGATTCTGTTACTAATGGAATAGCTAGTGGAGTAATACCACAAATGGCTAATTTAAAAGAGAATAGTGTATTACTTGCAATAATAGGCCTTATAATTACAATTATATTATTAATGAAAAAATCAAAAGGCGCTTATTTAAAAGGTATTATTATTACTACATTAATTGGTATTCCTTTAGGAGTAACATCAATTCCAGATTTTTCAAATTATACATTATTACCTTCAATAGCTCCAACATTTATGAAAATAGATTTTATTGGATTATTTAGTGGTAATACAAGTATTATGGTAGTACTCATGACTATATTTACTATGTGCATTTCAGACTTATTTGATTCAGTTGGTGTATTTATAGGAACAGGTAAAAAAGCAGGATTATTTAAAATAGATAAACATGGTAATTTACCATCTAATTTAGAAAAAGCCATGATAGCAGATTCATGTGGAACAATTATTGGATCTATATTTGGTACTACTAATACTACAACATATTTAGAAAGTAGTGTTGGTATAGAAGCAGGTGGTAGAACAGGACTTACATCATTATTTGTAGCAATATTCTTTGCATTATCATTATTCTTTTCACCAATTATAGCTTGTGTACCAATGGCTGCGATAGCACCAGTTCTAATACTAATTGGTATGTCTATGATTGAAAGTGTAAGTGATATTGAATGGAAAGATTTATTTGTAGCGATACCAGCATTCTTTACTATAATTGTTATGCCATTTGCATATTCAATTACTAATGGTATTGAATTTGGATTTATATTTTATGCATTAGTTTCAATAATAGATAAAAGAGAAAAAGATTTATCACCAATAATATATATATTTGCAATATTATTCTTATTAAAATATATAGTTGCTTAATAATATTAAAATCTAATATAATATTTATAGGAGATTACTATGAAAGAATCAGATGAAAACAATAATAATGAATTAAAAGATTATACTTCAAATTTTACGAAGGAAGATATTGAAAAAGGAAGAACTATGGCTATATTATGCTATTTATCAATTTTAGTACTAATACCATACTTCTCTAAAAAGAAAAATCCTTATGTAACTTTTCATGCTAAACAAGGTATGAACTTACTTATATATGAAGTAATGTTATATGCTTTTGATAATATAGTTTCTAAGATTTCTCCTGGAATAGGTTTTTTAGCATACATTGGAATATTATTCTTGATTGTATTATCTCTACTAGCTATAATAAATGTTATTAGTGGTGAAGCAAGAGAATTACCAATTATAGAAAAAATAAAAATAATTAAATAGGTGCATTATGAAAAAGAAAATATTTATTACAATTTTAATTGTTTTATTATCAATTGGTTTATATGGTTGTGAAGATGAATTAATTGATAATAATGAAACTAATAGTACTAATCAAACAGAAGAATTAAAATTATTTTCTGATGATACTAAAAAGGTATATTTAGATAATACAACATACCATGTTTATTATTATGATTTAAATGGAAAAATAACAGGATATGAACAATATGTTCAATATGATTATGGTGTAACAGCATCATATATCTATGGTGATATTGTTGAAGAGTATCAAAAGGATACTAATGTAGATGAAATAAGTCCTGTTGGAAATTATATAAAGATTAAATACAAAGAAAGTAAATATAATAGTTGGACTTTAGATAGTATAAAAGAAGATACAGATACTTATAAAGAAATAAACTAATTTACTTCTTTTTTATAGGAGGAAAAATGAATGAAATAACTATAAATGCTCAAAGTAGTATAAGAATTGATAATGAACATGTTATTTATTTTGATCCATTTATGATTAGTGAAGAAAAACATGATGCTGATATAATATTTTTTACACATGAACATTATGATCATTATTCAAAAGAAGATTATATGAAAGTAGCTAAAGAAGATACTATATATGTAATGCCTAAAAGTATGGGAAATGATTTTGATAATATAGCTATATTATTAAATCCAGATGATAAATCAAATATATTAGGAATACAAGTTGAAGCATTTAGAGCATATAATATAGATAAACCATATCATCCAAAAGATAATAATTGGTTAGGTTATAAATTAGATTTAAAGGGTTATAGTATATATGTTTGTGGAGATACTGATTATGTACCAGAATTAAAGAATGTAAAGTGTGACATATTATTTACTCCAATAGGTGGTAAATTTACAATGGATTATAAAGAAGCAGCTAATCTTACAAATGATATTAAACCTAAAAAAGTTATTCCAATTCATTATGGAAGTGTAGTTGGAACAAAAGAAGATTTTGATAAATTTAAAGAACTAGTTAATGAAGATATAGAAGTAATTAAAAAATTATAGGTGATAGTATGAGTAAAAAAAGATTGATTCTAATATTAAGTTCAGTAGTATTTGGTATGATAGCTATAATACTATATATATGTTTATTTGGTGAAAAACCAAGTATGGTAGAAGTAATAGCTGGTAATACAGAAAATCCTGATAATAAATTTGATTTTAAAATAATACATAAAATCAATGAAGGTGAAGAAAATAATTATTTAGTTAGTCCTCTTTCAATAGGATATGCTTTATTCATGTTAAAGGAAGGATCTTATGAAAATACTAGAAATGAAATAAATGAATTACTTGGTAATTATCAAATACTAAGAGTTAATAATGTTAAAAATAGAATAGGTATAGCTAATGGATTATTTATTAATTCATTATATAAAAAAGATATCAACAATAGTTTTATTTCAACTATTAGAAATGATTATGATGCCGATGTAGTATTTGATAAATTTAATGGACCAAAAGTAGTAAATGACTGGGTAAATAAAAAAACATTTAAGATGATACCTAGTACATTAAAATATTTATCTCAAGAAGAAATATTAGTACTAGTAAATACAGTAGCAATAGATCTTGAATGGGAAAAAGAATTTAATAAAGATGTAACTCATAAACAAGAATTTACTAAGGCTGATGGTTCTAAAATAGAAGTTGCTATGATGGGACAATCTAATAATATTTCATATATTAAGAGTGATAAAGCCCAGGGAATAATTAAAAACTATAAAAATTATGATGATAGTTCTGATTTAGAATATATAGCAATATTACCTAATGGAGATATTAAAGAATATATAAATAACTTTAACGAAGAAGAATTTGGAAATCTTCTTGGTAGCAAAAGAGTAGCAGATGGTGAAGAACTAACAGTTAATTTAAATTTACCAAAATATACTTATGATTATTCTTATGAAAGATTTAAAAATGATTTAGTTGCTCTTGGATTAAAAAGTTTATTTACAAGTGCTGCTAATTTTAAAGGTATTAGTCAAAACTTAAATCTATTTGTTAGTGATGCTATTCATAAAACACATATTGAAGTAAGTGAAGAAGGAACCAAGGCAGCTGCAGTAACAGCATTTACATTTAAAAATTCATCAATGCCTGCAGGAGATCTTGAAGTAATAGATATAGATTTTGATAAACCATTTATCTATATTATTAAAGATAGAAAATATAATAACATTTGGTTCTTCGGAACAGTTTATGAGCCAATGAAATGGGAAGATAATAAATAGAAGTATTTATATCTTCTTTTATTTTTGATATAATATTTTTTGTAGTATGGAGGAATTATGATATATACAAAAGAAGTAGAAAATATGTGTCCAGTAGCTCAAGGAGCTAATCATGGTTGTGCTCCAATTCCTGAGGAAGGTAAATGGATTCAACCTAAAGAAATTAAAGATATTTCTGGACTTACACATGGTATTGGTTGGTGTGCACCTCAACAAGGAGCATGCAAACTAACACTTAATATTAAAGAAGGAATTATTCAAGAAGCTTTAGTAGAAGTAATTGGATGTTCTGGTATGACTCATAGTGCAGCTATGGCAGGAGAAATATTACCTGGCAAAACAATATTAGAAGCATTAAATACAGACTTAGTATGTGATGCAATTAATACTGCTATGAGAGAATTATTTTTACAAATAGTTTATGGTAGAAGTCAAAGTGCTTTCTCTGAAGGAGGTCTTGCTATAGGAGCAGGATTAGAAGACTTGGGAAAAGGTACTCGTAGTCAAGTTGGAACAATTTATTCAACAGTTTCTAAAGGACCAAGATATTTAGAATTAACTGAAGGATATATTGTAGAAATGGGACTTGATGAACATGATGAAATTATTGGTTATAAATATGTTAATTTAGGTAAAATGATGGAGAATATCAAAAAAGGTATTGATCCAATGGAAGCAATCGAAAAAGCAAGTGGAACTTATGGTAGATTTGATGAAGCTGTTAAAAAGATTGATCCAAGGGAGGCATAAATATGGCATTATTTGAAAGTTATGATAGAAGAATTAAACAAATAGAACCAGTAATGAAAAAATATGGTATTAAAGATTTTGATGATGCTAGAAAGATATGTACTGATAAAGGATTTGATCCATATGAAATAGTTAAAAGTGTTCAACCAATATGTTTTGAAAATGCTGCTTGGGCTTATACTTTAGGTGCAGCAATTGCTATTAAATCTAATAGGACTAAAGCATATGAGGCTGCTGAAGCAATAGGAGAAGGCTTACAAGCATTTTGTATTCCTGGTAGTGTTGCAGATGATAGAAAAGTTGGTTTAGGCCATGGCAATTTAGCAAGTATGTTATTAAAAGAAGAAACTAAATGCTTTGCTTTTCTAGCAGGACATGAATCATTTGCTGCAGCAGAAGGAGCTATTGGTATAGCTAAAAATGCTAATAAAGTTAGAAAAGAACCATTAAGAGTTATATTAAATGGTCTTGGTAAAGATGCTGCTAAAATAATATCTAGAATTAATGGATTTACTTATGTACAAACTGAATTTGATTATTTCACTGGTAAAGTTAAAATAGTTAATGAAATTAAATATTCTGAAGGTGAAAGAGGAAAAGTTAGATGTTATGGTGCTAATGATGTAAGAGAAGGAGTTGCTATTATGCATCTTGAAGGAGTAGATGTATCTATTACTGGAAACTCTACTAATCCAACAAGATTCCAACACCCTGTGGCAGGTACATATAAGAAAGAATGTACTGAAATGGGTAAAAAATATTTCAGTGTTGCTAGTGGTGGAGGAACAGGTAGAACTCTTCATCCAGATAATATGGCAGCAGGACCTGCTTCTTATGGTATGACTGATACTATGGGTAGAATGCATAGTGATGCTCAATTTGCTGGAAGTAGTAGTGTTCCAGCACATGTAGAAATGATGGGATTAATTGGAATGGGTAATAATCCTATGGTTGGAGCAACTGTTTCAGTAGCGGTAGCTGTTGAAGAAAACTGTAATAAGTAATTTAAAAGGAATACAAAATGTATTCCTTTTTTTTAAAAATATGATAATATTATTATAGGTGATGGTATGAAGAAAGTAAGTACTAATAGTCCATATACATTTATAATGGAAGATTTTAATGGTAAATTTGTCAGAACTTATAAAAGAAGTGGACTAAATGGATATAAAAGATATATACCATTAAAAAAGATTTATGAATTATTAGACAAATCAAATGTTAAACATCCAAGAGTAATTAAAAATAGACTTACTTGTTTAGATATTGAGTTTATTGAAGGATCTGCTGTTCCTGAAAACTTTAAAAAGACTCTTATGTTAAGTTTATTTTGTAATACATTATTTGAATTAAGAAATACTGATTGTTCAAGTATTATGAAATATATCCCATATAGAGATAATAATGGATATTTAAGAGATGTAGTTAATAATTTAATAGTTGTATTAAATCATTTAAATAATTATGAAATATTAGAGAAAATAGGTCTTAGAAAAGATATGATTATCGCTATTAGTAGTATGGAACTTGATAATAGTAGACCGCTATCATTAATACATGGTGATTTTCAGCCTAATAATATAATTATGAGAAATAATGATTATTTCATTATTGATTGGGAAATGGCAACATATGGAGATATTGCATATGAAATAGCTATGCATTTGATATACTTTGAATATGATAATGAACAAAAAGCTATTTTATTTGAGAGAATTAGTCAAACATTAGGTATTAGTATGGATATGCTAATTAGAGATGTTAAAATATATATTAAATTTGAATATATAAGAAGAACATTCTTGAAATTCAATAGAGCAGTAAATTTAGCTAAAAAAGGAAAGCCGTTTGATGAAATACTAATTGATGGATATACATATTATGAAAAAATATGTAATGCATTAACACTAGAACAAATAAGAGCAAGATTTAGAGAATTATATAGAGGGTAACTCTCTTTTTTGTTATAATAAAAAAAGAGGTGAAATTATGAAATATAAATATCCAAATTATAATGATTGTATTACTAATTTAGCATGTAGTATATTGAAATATTTTGATTGTAAATATACTCATAATACTATTGGTGATGTAGATAAAGTTTTAGAAGAAAATAATCCACAAAATGTAATAGTAATATTATATGATGGTATGGGATATAATTTGATAAATAGAATACTTCCAGAAGATTCATTTATTAGACAAAATATGATTAGAAGTTATTCTTCTGTTTGCCCAGCTACTACTACAGCATCTACAACAGCTATGTTAAGTGGATTAAATCCTTGTGAACATGGATGGTTAGGATGGAATTTGTATATACCACCATTTGGAAAAATAGTAACTATGTTTACTAATACACTTAAAGATAAAGAAGAACAAGCAGCAGATTATAGTGTGGCATATAAATATTATCCATATAAAAATTTAATTGATAATATAAATGAAACTGAAAATAGTGCATATATTATTTCACCATTTGCAGGAATAAAATATGATTCATTAGATGATATGATTAATAAAATAATTGAAGTAAGCAAAAAAGATGGTAAGAAATATATTTATGCTTATTTTGAAAGCCCAGATGATTTAATGCATTTATTTGGAACAAATTCAAAAGAGGCAAGAGAATCTTTTTTTGAAATAGATAAGGCAACTGAAAAATTGTCAGAACAATTAGAAAACACTGTACTAATAATAACAGCTGATCATGGTCATATGAATACAGATGCAATACTAATAAGCGATTATCCAGACTTTAATAATACTTTAGATGGAGATGTATGGGTTGAAGGAAGATTTTGTGCTTTTAAAGTAAAAGATGAAGAAAGATTTAAAGAATTATTTGAAAAATATTTTGGAAAAGATTTTTTATTAAAATCTAAAGAAGAAATTATAAATGAAAAATTCTTTGGTGATGGAATAGAAAATAAATATTTTAGAGATTCTTTAGGAGATTATTTTGGTTTGGGAATATCTAATAAAACATTTAAATATGATGAGAATTCACATGTATATGCATCTTCTCATGCTGGAATAACTGAAGATGAAATGGATATTCCATTAGTATTGAAAGTGAGGAAATAATGAAAAGCATTAGAGTTATTAATGATGATATAACTGCTCTTAAAGTTGATATTATTGTAAATGCAGCTAATCAAAGTTTACTTGGTGGTGGAGGAGTAGATGGTCAAATTCATAGAAAAGCAGGTCCTAAATTACTTGAGGAATGTAAAACTTTAGGTGGATGTGAAACAGGTAATTCTAAAATGACTGATGCTTATAATTTACCATGTAAAAAAATAATTCATACAGTTGGACCAGTTTATAGAGATGGAAAACATGGTGAAGAAGAATTATTAAAAAGTTGTTATGTTACTAGTATTAAACTTGCAGAAGAATATAGGATTCAAAATAATTTAGATGAAGTAACAATAGCTTTTCCAAATATTACTACTGGAGTATATAGATATCCAAAAGAAGAAGCATCTTCATTAGTAATAAAAACTTTAAATGAATTAGATTATGAAAATATAAATGTATTATTATGTTGTTTTGATATGGAAAACTATGAATTATATATGTCAAAAATTAAGTAAAATTTATTGAATTAATATTCAAATTATTTTAAAATGTTTATAGGAGGTAAGATATGAAAAAAGTATTAAGTTATATAATTGCTGCATTATTTCTTTTTATTCCTGTAGTAGCATTTGCAGTTGAAAAAATAGATATAGCAGATTATGAAACTATGAACTTTAAACAAACTTTAGAAAGTGAAAATATAACTATTCAAAATACTAATTATAAAGAAAACGATAATCAAGTAGTTGTATATATGTTTAGAGGACTAGGTTGTGGTTATTGTAGAAGTTTCTTAAACTTCATAAATAGCATTAGTGAAGAATATGGAGACAAGTTCAAATTAGTTTCATTTGAAGTTTGGAATAACGATACTAATGGTGAATTACTAAATGCAATTGGTAGTTTCTTAGAAGAACCAGCTGAAGGTGTTCCTTATATTATAATTGGTGATCAAGTATTCCCTGGATATGCTGCTAGTTATGATGATGGTATCAAAAATGCAATTGATACACTATATAAAACTTCTAAATCTGAAAGATATGATGTTTTTGAAGCTTATAATGAAGAATTAGTTGCAAAAGAAAGAGCAGAAAAATCTGTTGTAACAAAACCAATTATTTGGAACTTTATATTTATTTCTATCGCAACAATTATTCTAGTATGTTATGTTTCTTCTTCTAATAAGAGATTATTAGAAACAATTAAAAAAGAAAATAGAAATACTAGAGCTGCTATGGAAGAAGAACCAAAAAGAAAAACAACTAAGAAATAAAATATCTCATTAGAGATATTTTTATTTGACAAATAATTATTTATTATTATAATATTTGCGAGGGGGAAAAATAATGATTCAATTAAATGAAGATGCAATATTAGAAATTAGTAATTGGGTAATAGGAAAAGTATCATATTTGCATGGACAAATAGTTTATTCAGATGGAGATATAATGAGTTTAGGTGAAATAAGAAATGGCGAAGGTAATTTCTTATATGATAAAGATTATGTTTATAAGTGGTCTTTTAATAGATATATGCCTGTTATATATGATATTAATAGTAGATGTGAACTAATAGATAGAAAACAAAAAGAGTTAGTTTTAGGTAAATATAAAAAATATATTTAAAAGCACTTTAAGTGCTTTTTTAATTGTGATAAAATTATTATGGTGATGATATGAAAAAGGATTATATTATTGATGGTAATGAAGCTTGTGCTATGAGTGCATATTTATTTTCAGAAGTATGTGGTATTTATCCTATTACTCCTGCAAGTACTATGGCTTCATTAGTAGATAAATGGAGTTCAACAGGTAAAAAGAACTTATTTGATGATACAGTTAGAGTTATTGAAATGCAAAGTGAAGCAGGTGCTAGTGCAGCTTGTCATGGTGCTTTAGCATCAGGATCTTTAGCAACAACATTTACTGCTAGTCAGGGGTTATTACTAATGATACCAACTATGTATAAAATGGCTGGTGAGATGTTGCCTGGGGTTATACATGTAGCAGCTAGAAGTTTAGCAACTCATTCTTTATCAATATTTGGAGATCATCAAGATGTATATGCTACAAGATCTACAGGATTTTGTATGTTAGCTTCATCTAATGTAGAAGATGCATATTATATGGGAGCAGTAGCTCATTTAAGTGCTATTGAAGGAAGACTTCCATTCTTACATTTCTTTGATGGTTTCAGAACAAGCCATGAATTAAATAAAGTATCATTACTAGATTCAGAAGAAATATTAAAATTAGTTGATTATGATAAAGTTTATAAATTTAAATCAAGTGCTTTAAATATTGGAAAGAGTATGACTAGAGGAACTAGTGAAACAGGAGATGTATATTTTCAAAATACTGAAGCAAGAAATAAATATTATAATGAAATGCCTAATATAGTAGAAAACTATATGAATAAAATTAATAAACTTGCTGATACTAATTACAAACCATTTAATTATTATGGTGATAAGAATGCTAAATATGTAATAGTAGCAATGGGTAGTGTATGTGATACAGTTAAAACAGTAGTAGATGAATTAAATAAGAATCATAAACAAGTTGGTTTAATTGAAGTACATTTATATAGACCATTTAGTGTTAAACATTTGTTAAATGTTTTACCAAATACTGTAAACCATATTAGTGTACTTGATAGAACTAAAGAAGCAGGTGCTAATGGAGAACCATTATATTTAGATATAGTTGAAGCATTAAAAGGAAGAACTAATATTAAAATATATGCAGGTAGATATGGATTATCATCTAAAAATGTACCTCTTGCTGATATAAATGCTGTATTTGAAAATATGTTTAAAGTTGGTAAAGAGAAATTTACTATTGGAATAGATGATGATGTAACACATTTAAGTTTAGAAAGTGTACCATTAGTTATAAAACCAGATTATAAAGAAATAAAAGTATATGGTTTTGGTAGTGATGGTATGGTCGGAGCATCTAAAAACTTTATGAAAGTTTTAGGTGATATAGATGGTAATTATGTTCAAGGATATTTTGAATATGATTCTAAGAAAAGTGGAGGAGTTACTATATCACATTTAAGATGTGGAAGTAGTAAAATAAATGCACCATATTTCTTAACCAATCCAGATTTTATAGTAGTATCAAAAGATATATATTTAAATAAATATTATTGTTTAAAAGATATTAAAGAAAATGGAATATTACTTATTTCATCAAATAAAAATGATCAAGAATTAAATGAATTATTAAATAATGATAATAAAAGAGAAATAATAAATAAAAATATAAAAGTATATATAGCAAATTTAGATGAACTAAATAAAAAATATAAACTTAATGGAAAAATAAATAATGTTATATGTATGTATATGTTAAAACTAAATGGATATGATAAGAAAGAA
>JAEEGL011172974.1_pt1 | contig 20129 bp, 21 predicted proteins | sample 9134231 | NCBI WGS metagenome assembly JAEEGL01 (sample SAMN16246548, study PRJNA631951) | gut metagenome | biome: gut microbiome; feature: rumen; material: fiber-attached | host: Bos | place: Iran: Karaj | collected 2018-10
CCAGTCCTTCTCCATCACCAGCAGGTGGAAGTGGTTCATCATAAGACACCATGCGTAAATCACACAAGTACGTATGGGCAGCAGCCTCCCGTCATCATCATGCTGGAACGGCAAGTCCGCAAGAATATCCATAAACCGCCGACAATCCTCATCATCGTCGAAGATAGCCTGACGATTTATCCCTCGCATCATCACATGATAGATGCCAACCCCACTTTCCTTCCTTGCACTCCAAGGCATGATATGACAATCTCAATCTTCGTTATTCTCCTCTTCCGGCAGCGCCTGTACATCCCCTGCTGGTGGCAAGTAGTCCGCCGCCTTGGCAGGAGAAATCACCGAGTGACCAAGTTGCGATTCCAATTTGTCACGAGCTGCCTTAGCCACACTGCCACCTTTCTTGGCCACTTTCACACTCTGTTTATAACCCTGAGGGTTCTGCTCTTTTGACAAGTCAGTAGCAGCACTCTCTGCCAACATGTTGAGGATAAGCTCCGTATTGGTCATATTGTCGCGCAGGCTCTCTTTCTTCAGTCCCTTGAACTGTTTGTATTGCCTAGTCGTTTTACCACTCCACTCGCGTGTAATAATATCGGTAAGTGACGCATATTGCTGTCCCTGTTGCACGCCAGCGCGGTCCCACTCGTCGGTGAGGGCCTTGCGCACCTCGATGCTCTTCACCCGATTGTTGATCCAACTTTCAGAATACCCCTTGCGGCGCCAGTCTTGTATGGCCTGATCAACCGCCAGCTCCGGGTCGGCCAACTGGTCCAGCCGTTCCTTGGCCACTTGCGCCATCCACTGCTTGAAGGGCTCTGCCTTCTTTGAAGGAATGCTCTGAATGAGGCGGAAGAGTTGCTCGGTGCTGGCCACATCGGTGAGGCGCATCTTGCCGTCGGGAGCAAGCATCTTCAAAGCGTTACAATTTGTAACGGTTTCGTTCCCCTCTTTCTTTAAACGGTTCTTAAGGACACGCCAATAGGTCTGAGGGTTCTCACTCTCAGAGAGCACCGCACACACGTCCACGATGGAGAAGTACCACTCCTCCCGTTCGTCGTCCCATGCAGTCCGCACCTTCTTGTCCTCGAATAATTGTATCTTATGCCTTTGCGTCATATAAAAATCAAGCTTATACAAATATAACGATTATTCTCCGCAATTATTGTCCTACGAAGCAATAATCCAGCAAAGCTTATTTCCTCATTTACACACATTTTTCAGGCACATAAAAGCGTGTATAGAAGTTCCTGTCCCCCTGATTCCCATAGCCTCTATATCAAGAAAACCGTTATTCCTAAAACTTACTATAAGATCTCTAACGTTTTCTTGCCCCTTGCCAAGAAGCAAATTACGTGTACGCTGCTGTACACGCACATCCACTACATCCTCTAGCGCTACGGGGACATAGTTCTCGGCATCAACAAATCTGTAGTTATTGGGATCTAACAACAGTTGTGTCAGATTTACTTTTTTATTGTCGGTATCCATCTTTTTTATCACTTTATCTTGCTAAAATAACGATTTTGCCTCGTTCTAATTGCATTTCTTATTAATTATTATCGTTTATTAACTGTCTGATAGCCGTTTTTACTTCATTTTACTCTCTAACCATAAACCCTTAACCAACGATGCACAATTTCACTTCTTCTTTGCATCCTCAATCTTCTGCTTCATTGTCTTAACAATCGAAGTCAGTATTTTTAGGATGCGGTCATTATCTATCATTAGCGAGTGAAATTGATCATCGTTAATGTATCCATTGTCATGCAGCAAATTTAACCAATAATCCGTTTCATCCGCCTCTTTATAAGCTATTGACATCTTAGAAAGGAAATCAGCATCACTTTGTGCATGCTTACTTTCCCTAACATTGGCTCCTACTGATGTACCACTCCTATATATCTGTTTTGACTGAACAAACTCCTTGTATCCTGCATCTTCAGTCAAATACTGAAACAACCTCGTAATACGGCAACCGAAGTCATAAGAAAGTTCATGTATCCCCGCCTTCTGCTTCTCCTCTTCGGACATCAGCTTGGATAAAGGGCCTCGTTTTGGCTTATAAGTAGGTTTCTTATCAGTGGTATACTTCCTCCCAGCTTTGCTATACTCCTTCTTGTATGCCATAGAATTAGTTTTTAATCATTCATCATGAACCATGATCCGAAAGTTGCCATGAACCATAAGAATTCCTTCATCCTCATGCTCCACAAACAGCCCACCCTCCTCACGATAACTTTCAGCGAGTCCCCATTCCGACACAATCAGTACCCTCAGAGCACCGGCATTTTCTCCAGGGCAGAAAGCAACTGGACATTGTCTAGATAGCAAAACGACTGAGGAGGTCTGAAATTTTGAGCAACAGTACCAGGATCCACTGGAGTAAGAAGTTCCTTGAAATCACTAAACACAATTGCATAGCCTTGATTCGAAGAGTCGTAATACTTCTGATATTCCTCTCGAGTCACACCAGCACATTCAGAAAACCTATACCAAATATTGTCTGGCGAATTATGCACAATTTCCTGAACATCAAAAAAACCAACTATTTTTTTATTCGGCGCGGTTTCATACACGTACACCCTCCTGACTGTATTTGCAAATATCGTTTTTCTAAACTCCACCCGCTTGGAGCCATCCTGCATACGCTGTACATAAGGCTTCTTGATTGACATCAGGACATTTCGGTGCTCATACGGTTGATTAAAGAAATATTCTTTCTTTCCCCAATAATACATCGACTCCACATAGCCCAAATACTTTGCACCATTTTGTTTCAAGAATGGCATGTATTCTTTTATATGCTCTTCGTTTACAGTCATCAGCGGAGTACTTGTCCCTAACAGTTTATACGACTCCTGTAGGAGACGTGTGCCAATTTTCCCATTTCGGCACTTTTCGTCAACTCGCAAAGTGCATATTTTTTTCTCCTCAATGGTATTTTTCAATATAGCTAAACCTCTAATCACTCCGTCTTCCTCATCCAGGACCATTATCCTTTTGCCACTCGGCAACTCCTCAAAAGACCGTTCTAGCCATCTCTCAAAATCGGGATATTTACAGTACAAACAAGATAGGAAATCGTTTATTTTGGACTTCCAATCGTCCAAACTACCGCTGTTTTGGAGTGAAATAACGACCAATGACATCTCCATATTATTATTTGATTCACAACAGATTACAAACAAACGAACCCAAAACAGATCCAATAGTTCCTAATGCAATTACAATCAGGAAATATAGCAACAACAATCCTACATGAATGCTATGATTATCACCCTTGAAGAAATTGCAATACTTATCATACACCTCTTTTTCTTCTTTCTTACTCTTCCAATGATAAGCAATCTTTCTTGATCTGTCATTCAAAGCTTTCAAATAATCACACCATGTCTCCGGCTCCAGTATCCTCGTATCCTTCAATGGGAGCAACCCTCCATGGATTCGTTCCCGCACATCAGTGATATAAAAGAAATGGACCTTTTCAAACATCAACAATTGGTGAGTCCCCCCATAACTCAATGCCTCCATTTCCTTATCGGAAACGAGTCTCTTGTCATTTACCCTGATATCAAACAAATCTGTTTTCTCAAATACTCCACGTATCACATCATTATTCAATCTCTCTGAGGTAATCAATGATTTCACCCCATCGTGCTTCCCATCAGTCTTGATTCGGAATCTAATGTATACCATATCCTCTGAGACAGGATTGGAGCCGTTTCCCGCATCATTCTCAGATCTTTTTGTGGAATTATCTGCTAATCCCCTCAACGAATTCAAATCAATAACAGGAATTTTTATTTTAACAAGAGTACCTTTGTCCGATGGATCCAATTCTATTTTTTCAAAGTTTGTCCGATTTAAAACATACAATATTTTAAACGGAATCGAATATCCACCTGTTTGTTTTTCTAACTGATAAAAAGCAGGAGCTTGAGGTATCTCCTTGACACTTAAATCCTCGTTGAAAAGCGAAGATGCCAGAGCCCTGTCTTTGGACAATATATTTCCTAAATCAGAAATACCACAATTTCCTTGAGACCATTCGATAGCAAACGGGACATACAAAAGAATATTTATTTCCTTGCCAGTCAACTTTAGGCTTATTCCCATGTCAATGCAGACATCCGATTTCGCATATTTCCTACAACATCCTGTACTGTATCTAATCATATTGATATGCAACTCACCTACAGAAGGCGAGACGCCATCACGATTGACAGAAATATAGAAACTTTTACTACTCATATCCTATCTTTCTTTCGTAATTATCATATTTTATTTATCCCGGTTCGATTCATTCCTTTTAGTTTGCAAAATTACAAAAAAATATTCATTTGACTAATATCATTTGATTCACGATTATTCTTCGTCGATGATTGGATCAACTTCTTCGACCAAGATTGTTCCTGCATTCAGAGTGATTTCTTTCTCTTCATCTTTCAAAGAAGTGTTATCAGATGCACACATGGGCACAATATAAATCTTTCCATTGTATTTTACATGAGCGCCGTGTGCTTCACGCTGATTGTAGGTTTCTTCGCTTTTGTCGGTATCGGGATAATACATCAGTTCAAAAGGGCGATTCTTCTTCCTGCAAATCCGGCATGATTCCTCAACACCTTTTACCCATATTGGTTCACCGTCAACGGAACAAACGAAAATAGATGACTTTCCAGAAAAGGTCATCCAGTATTTCATCCACGAATTGCTAAAATCGCCATTAGGATGTCTATTTGAGGTATTACTCTTGTTGGTTACTTTGATATCGCCTTCAAGAGTAATTACTTCTGGAGAAGTGTGATTCTTCTCAAAAACTTTCTTTGCTATAAAAAGCGAAAATGATAACATATTCAGAGAGTACTAAAACTACTTTATCTCCATTAAATAATCATTTGGAGAGTTCATCCACACCTCCACATCAAAAAAATATTGTGTATAAACATTCCTTTCCCATAATTCTCTATTGGGCAATTTAAAATGTTTCTAGTCCGTATCTATGCTCTGAAAGTCGACATTGATAAAACTTGGTTGATTTGTATCCATTGTCTTTAAACGATGCTAATAGTTTCTCCTTATCATCCTTTGAAATTTTTGCTCCAAATATAACCTTTGTCACATCGTTTTTGTCAAAGCTTTTCAATCCAAACCCATCATCCACTATCACGCGCCATTCTTTTTCATATTGCCATAATACGGATTTCGTACAAATTGCCTGCTGATGCATTGTAAACATCATATTATCCTCCTTTTGATAATCTGATAATTCAAATTTCGGATAACGCTTTTTGTATTGTACTGGAAGAAGGTTGTTGTAAAAGAAGCCTCCTCTTTTGATGTCAAATTCTATACATATACCCTTGTGTGAATTTGCATAATGCGACCACATTAATATATTTTTCGGATCTTCCGACAAGCAATATACACCTATATTCTGATCAATATAATATTTATGAACTTCATTTATAATTCTTTTAAGCACACGAGGTTTGCTGATCATTCTTGCACCAGCAATTTTTACATCATCATCTTTTTGAGACAGCTCCTCTTTCAGTAGTTGCAGCATGGAGCTTTTCTCCATATTATCTATTATTTCCTCATCGTTCTTCCCTATACTAACATCAATGTTACAATCGAAAGGGTCATTAAAATCAGACGGTTTCGAAAACCAACAGGAATGGCTGTTGATAACCTTGTACAAGTTATCATTTACAGAATAGTATTTGTAAAGCTTTCGGGGAATAATAAATTTGGTGTTTTGAGGATTGGCTCGCATATATTCATCAACCTTTCTTATATGCATAATTGCACTGAAACCACGAGATCAAATTCAATAATACAATTGTTTCAAAGTATTTGAATAATTGTCAATTCGTTCTTTCAACTTGTCATAAGCAACTTTGTCAGATGGATTGTTATTTCCTTCTCTCCATTTCAAAATATATTTTTCGGAGTTTGGTAAATCTTCAACCAATTGCACAAGCCTCTCGAACACATCCTCCTTAGAGTATTCATAGGGGTCAAACAAAGCAGTAATAGTCTTTAGAAAACCAAGTCTAATGGACAAAGCGTTTGAATAACGACTGGAATCACTGATACCATCAATAAAATTGCGATATGATGTTATCGTATGAATATAATTAATTGCACCAAATACAGATTTTACAACCAACTCGCTTGAAAAACCGGTTCTTGAAGGAAGTGAGTTCAACAATATAAACGAAGCAAAGAGGTCTGCAACGCTTTCATCTACATTGCTTTGCTCATTCATATAGGAGGCTATACGGCTTTTATAATCGAACTTGTCAAAGTAATCTTGAAGAAAAGTCACATCATTAACAACCTTTTTTGACATCTCTATCATTTGTGATTTTTCTTTTTCCACCGCTTCCGTATCTTCATGAAATTCATCCAAAATTTTGCAATACTCTGAGAAATAATCTATAAAGATGCTCGGCTTTTCTTCGTTTTTATAATAATAATGCCCCAGTTCATGAAGTAAAATGAAAACCTGTTTAACAAGAATACTTTTATATAAAACTTCAGCATTAGCACATTCTATCTTTCCATTTGCAGCTAAAGTATCCATTAATTCATTTCCAAAGTCATAATCATCGTTTTGGAGCATTAGTAATGACAAGTAAAAGCTCCTAAATTGATTTGCCGTACCGATTTCATCAAGTATTAATAAGGGTTCCTGAAAATAAGGGAATATGATGGTTTTCTTCTTAAAATCGATACTCGGTAAAAACGCGTTCTCATCTCCCGAAACAATTGTAACGTCAATATTGTTATCAACAATTATACGATTTACTATTTTTTCACACTCCCTGTAAGTGTCCATTATTTTTCTTTTTTCAACTTTTTAAAGAAATCAACTATGCCTTTTAATTTGATGTTTTGTTTTATTGGTTTATTATTACCATCGTATATTTTAACCCTTTTCTCGCATAAACAAGCTATTGAAGCCAAAGCACCTAGTAAATTTATCAGTTCTTTAATCTGTCCAACAATATTACAAACATTATTTCCATCAATATTCTTTGTATCATCCCATGAGATGTCTATCCCCCCATAGTTATCTACTGTTTTTTTTATTTGTTTTTCTTCTTCTACACCATCATAGGGCAGAACTACTTTATACTTTTCCATAATTTGAACACTATTGTTTTTATACTTTTTATTAGCTATTTGTCTTTGTTCTATCTCTTTCATAAGATTAAGTCTATAAGTCTTGGCTTTTTCCTCTCCTAATTTGGAGGATATTTCAATTGCATTTTCAATATGACCCATAGCCATTTTATACTTTTGTAACTTAAGATAATACTTTGCTAAATTGGAATGGCATATTCCCACTCCATCAATATAACCTTCCCGTTTAAGTATTCTCAATGCATCTCTCACACACTCTATTGCTTTCTTAAGTTTTTGTTCATCTTCATATAAAACAGCAAAGTTGATTAATGCATAACCTTCTTCTCTTTTTAACCCGAATTCTCTACAAAAGTCCAAGGACAAATTATAATAACTCTCCGCTTTTTCATGATCAGTAAAAGTATAACAGACTCCTAAGTTAGAGAAAATATTAGCATAATGGACACCATTTTCCTTCATTATATCCACCCCTAAATCCGACAACGGCAATAATAATTGCAAAGCGTCCTCATACTTTTCATCACAAATCAGTGTCCAGGCAATACTCCTTTGGCATGCTATACTGTCACTTATACAACGCGAGACTTCATGAGCTCTATTCAAATAATCAATGGATTTTTCATTCTCATTTATCTTAAAGTACAGATTGCCACACGTTTTCATTTTTTGATATAAATCAAATTGATTTAAACAGTTGTCTATCGTCTGTTTCCAATTCGTCTCATATCTTGATTTCGGCTCTGGAGATAGGCCTCGAAGCCTTAGGAGTTCATTAATAAATAATTGGGTTTCGCATCGAAGAATTGTCAGATCATAGCCGTCAAACATATCGTACACCTTACGGTAATAAGAATCTCTCTTGTTTTTCACAACTTCCGGTTTACAACTTTTTTCATGACTAATATAAATGATCTTTTTTCTTGATTTATCACCAAAAGTTTGAAAGACGGGCGTGAGATCAAAAATATCGGAACAACTATAACCACATACTATTATGCAATCAGAACCCTCAATAAAATCATCAATAACCGATTTTCTTTTGTCAAATCCAATCTTGTTAGTTATTCTCTTAATACTAATCACAAGGTCTTGAGAATGGTTCAATGAGCCATGAAATTTTCTAATAAGGACTTTTGACTTTTTCCTTGTCCTACGATTACACACATCAACGCCATAGTCCTGATTTAGTTCATTAAGAGATTTCTCAATACATTGGTCAAAATTAGTCGTCCCGATAGAAAAAGTGAATCCTGTTTGAACAAGTTTGGCAATAGCTTTATGAAACCCCGACGGTTTAGATTCGAAAATATGGATAAATGCATCCACATTCATCCCATTATCGATCAGCACCTCAAAGAACATTTCAAAAGGAATTGTATTCAACACCTTTGAGATGTCTTCCGGAGGGAAGCCTAATTTTACCAAAATATAAGTTTCAATCCCATCAACAATATAATTATTATTGACGCTGCCAACCATGGGAATTCCTGAATCTATCGAAATGCCCGAACCAAGTAGAAAGGAAACGTTTTTTTTATCTATTTCGCCGAACAGCTTTTCTATTATTTCTCTCATAAATGCAAGGGGTATATTCCGTGTTTTGCCCATGAAGTTCATAAGATTGGCTGCTTTATCTGCGCCTCAGCGTCGGCATACGTTGTGGACACATCGCCAGGTTGCATAGGTACCAACTGTTTATGGGCTGGAGCAATCTTCTCCTGTTCCTGCAGTTTGTTTTTCTTGAGGCTAACATCGTAATACAAGTTCAATCAGTCACTTTATCAAGTTCGAGCCTATGAAACTGGCTGCGAGCCGTCGAACGTCGGCGTGTATCTCGTTGTGTTTTATCCAATTACAGTATTTATATCGTTCTTCGGGGTTGTGCTTTGAGGGATTACGCTTATTGGTTTCAATAAACGTGATTATCTCTGGATACTTTGAAAGCAAAGGTTCGTCTTGGGTCATTTCATAGAATCATTAATCTACACTGCAGGCACACACTAATCCTTTTCATTCAATGCTTTCTCCATTGCCTGCCTGTACCCATACCATGTATCCGCATCTATACCTTCCATGTACTTTTTCTCGAGATACTTCAAGCTAGTTTTAGCCTCTTCTGCAGTCAAGCCAATAGACGCATCATAGTATGGATATATTATTTCAATACTTCCGTTTTCTTCTTTATTGCACTTAAAGAATACCAATGATTCGGTGTGCCCCTGGAGCGCCTGTGCCAAATCATACAATTCATGATAGTCTAACTCATCCACATTCTCCAAGAACGCTTCAAAGTCAGCAGGACGGTTCATATTCGCAATATAATCATCCAAATCCAACCTCGAAACCGCATCTATAATAATACCTGCCAAAACTTTCTGATTTTGTTCGCCTCCACCAGGGAAGTCTCTACTAGTCAATGTTAAGTATTCTTCTTCAAGTAGTTTCTTAAATGCAGAGAAACATAACACGAAATAGTCTTTCGTCAACACCTTCTCTCTACGTCCTTTTCTTATCATACTTGGTAAAGCATATATCACAGCCCTAAAACCAGTTGTCTTCCACAGGATATTCCTTTGTGGTTCTTTCCACTCCTCTGGGAAAACATCTTTTAAGGCACTAAAGCAATTTATTAGAATTTTAGTTATGACATCGTCCTTCTCTTCAATAAAATACTCCCTCAACGGACACCTGTTATCATAATCAAGTTTTACTCCTCTTTTAATCCGTCTGGCGTCTTCGTCCGGATTCTTGGAAATTAGTTGTAAAACCGACTTTGCAAAAGTTCCTTGCGACAGTGTGGCATTCTCCTGTGTTTCGCTTTTCTTGCCAAGCATCTTAAGACGGTTGTGAAAAGGTGAAACTTCTGAATTATTCATCACCCTTGCAATCTGGTGAACTGTCTTGTGAGGGCTTCGCTCCTTGGCAACATCAAACAGGTCATAGATGAGACTTGGCGACACTTTCACCTGATTACTATTGATGGTAGAAAACACGTAGGCCTTTTGTTCGGTTGTAAGCCCAAACATAAAAACCACTGGAAGAGCAAAAGAATCCGCATAACTTGACCTTTCAATTCCCCATAGTCGATGCTGTCCGTCAATGACATCACCGATAATAGAATCCTCATTCCCAATAACGATTTTGTTCTTCTCCTCGTCAATTATCACATTGGCATTCAAATTAATGCTCACCACAATTGGCGTGGGGAAAATAGCATCTGGGTCTGAGCAGTATTCACCTATTTTCTTAATACGTGGTTCGCTCAATTCTCGTTGAACACCGTCCGACTGCTGTCCGCGTCTACTCACGCTAACTATTTTCAGCAACGTCTTTGCTTGTACAGAACACAAATAAAACGTGCCTATCGGTTGCTTTACTTCTATATAGTCAAGTGTTATCATAGAGCTGTGTCCTTTCCGTCATTATTAACATCAGTACTCTTTTCTTCCATATCTTCCAACTGTTTATGCTCTTCTGTCAAGTAGGTATCATCCAACTCTGATCCCTCATTATTTTGTGCCATGAGTGATAACCCAAATGCATACCAGGCAAAAACAATAGCAAGGATAAAGAAAACCAATTGTTTAACATCTACGCATAAATCGAGAGGTGAAAAATCTTCATATTTCACACTCCTAATTTCTTGCGATGCAAATGAAAAGAATACAGCACATAGGATGAGGGAGAAAATCAAAAGAGTGGTAAACACAATGGTCATTGAACGAAACTCTGGTTTCTTACCATTCTTGATACGTGTAAACAAAGGAGCAATCAAAGAGGCTATCATAACAAGTGCGTATGTATAGAAACTACCAAACACGCTATCAGGATATACCGCCTGAGCAAAACTCCAGTCTGGCGTCTGAAATAGGGTGCGGTTAACCACGTTGATGATTGTCCCCAATTGGCCAGCAATAACTACGAACATCCCCCACAAGAAGAACTCCACCTTATGCTTGAAACACACTATAAATGGAACAAGTACTGAACCCCAGAACTTGTTTTCTTTCTTAGCAAAGTATTCCATAGCCTTGTCTGGCCATTTCTTTCTCGCTTTATAATCTGCTGCCATAATTAATAGTTTCTATATTCAACTATGATATAACTCTTTGTGGCAAAAACAGGAAACTACAGAATTGCCATACAGTACTCAGTATCACTTTCATTCCTTTGGCAATTCTAAGATTCCATCAATCTCATGCTCCACAAACGGGCCTTCTTTTACTTCAAAGATTACGCTGTTTGATTCGAGTGATTGTAATGTATGCCAGACATTCTTAGGGATATTCACACCATAGCGGCCCTCGGCTGGATTGAGCACTACGCTCTCTATTACAGACCCATCGTCGTTATATGTCGTGGAACGCACCTTTCCCCTTAACACAACAAACGATTCATCTTTTGTAGGATGACGATGAATGGGAACTACAGTTCCTGGTTCAACTGCATTAAGCATCCTGTGACATTTGTCCTCCAACGATTGATGAAAGTTATAGTTCATCCGCAAGCGAGGCGAAGCCTTGGCTTGAGCAGAAACCCCATTCAGTAAAGATTCATTGATGATTTTCATATTGTGTCTTCTTACATCATCCGTCTAACATCAGACATCGCTCTCTCGATTTCTTCGAGAGAAGCGCTTCCTCCCCACATCCTGTAAACATATTATGGAGTTATGCATCCGCACGAGCGGGCTTCGTTCTCCATAAAAAACTCTAAGCGTTACGAAACCTTTCTGCCTGGCTCCATAGGAGACACGGCCTGCGACCGTAGTGGAGCAAACCGTTACAAAAAAATTCTATAACCAATCTGCCTGACCTCCGGTCACGGCCTGCGACCTTGTGGAGCAAACCGTTAAACGTTACCTTATTTTAATCTTTCTGCCTGGCTCCATAGGAGTCACGGCCTGCGACCGTAGTGGAGCAAAACTTTAAACGTTATAGAAATGCTAAAGCATCCTCACTCACATCATTTTGCCGTTTTTCTCGGGTGTCCCACACTCCGTTTCGGCGTCATTTTGCTGCTCGTGAGATATTCTATTTCCGACTGCAAAGATACAAAATAATTTTGAAATGGCAAAATCTTTTGTCTGGCAAGGCCTTGCCCGTATATACAAACAAAAGCGGGTCGGCACCCACCGGTACCGACCCGATTACTTTTCGCCTTGCAGGGACTGGGATGTGGCTCCTGTCCCGTCCCCTAGACTATAGTTTTATCCCCCAATTCTCAGGCCGTTTCGAGGGCATAATTTTGTAGAATATTGATTTTTAATAATACGAAAGATACTAACGTAAACTCATTTGATTGGATAAGTCAAACATTATTTGATGCTGTGTACATAAGTCTGTACTTGACTGGAGACATACCTTCAATCCTCAGTTTTAGGCTATCAAATTGGCAAAATGCGTCTTCAAATACACTTCACTCATCAGACTATAAGGCTGGTCGGGTGACATATAGCGAAACAATGTCATCCTTTCTGCATCAGTAACAGTTTTCCGACCTTCTGCAATCATCACACCTTCAATGTCAGCCACAGTCTTCAGCAATTTTTTCAGCCACTGCCCGCGACGCATATCTAGCAATTCTGTATTCAGCTTGAATTTTTTGATTGTATTCAATCCCTTCTGCGAACCATGTACAGCACTGATTAGCTCATCAATATATGTAATATTCCGCTGAATCTCCTCGTCCGAATCCCGACAAGGATCCAAGGCTTCTGTTACAGGTATCGTTACATGGTCTATCTTGTCATTACAATTCGAACATGCCAAGTACAAGTTCTCCCAATCATATGCTTTTCCATGGTCTATGGACACTTCTATTAAGTGATCCACTTCCTTATTGCCACTACTTAACTTTGTCTCACAATAGAAACACTTACCGTACGACATCGAGTAAAGTGCATCCTTTATTTCCTTGTGGGCATATTTATTGTTATCTGGCCGAGCATGTGGATCAATAGTCAACTTCCTATCATATTTCTCCTGCCATTCCGCATCCTTCTCTTTCAACACAGCCGGCTTTGGTAGTCTTTCTATATGTCTCATAGATTGCTTCCTCCTGCTATTTTTGCTTCAGGATTCATATAGGAGAAATATTCTGGATTGATTTCATACAACTGTTTACCCACCTGACGCCCCTCCTCTATCTTGCCTTCTGTAATCAATTCCTTGCGTTTTGCCATCAATCCAGTTATTTTCTCGTTGAAAGGATTCACTTTAAACACATCCGACTGCAAGATTTCCTCCACAGGCATGTGCCCGTACTTGTCTGTCTCGTCCATCACCTCACTGTAGCCCGTCTGTGGCACACAAGTATATATTCTGGCACCGTCCATCGATGCAACCACAAAAGGAGAATGGGTCGTAAGAATAATCTGTATGTTAGGGAATAAATTCCTGATAATACCCAGAATCTTCTTCTGCCACACTGGGTGCATGTGATTCTCTATCTCGTCTGCAAGCAAAAGGCCTGATATTTCAAACATCTTTTCTGCAGGAATATTGTTCAGCATTGCCACCGAGTACATCTTGCACATCAGCATTACCAGATGTTCTATCAAAAATATATTTCCCGAACTGAGTTTCTCTAATGACAGATCTATGCCGTTTTGTCGGATAATGGGTGTCAGGTCTGAACGCCGGACATACTTAAATTCACCATTTTCCAAACAAAGATTCACTATCTCCTTCAGTTTCTTATACATCACCTCACCAACATCTTTTTCCTTAGACATCTCACTCGTACGTAAATAGTCTATCTGGCAAATGAAGTTTGTTAGTTCCACATTAGTCTTTTTCCCATTCAGCACACCTGCTAGCACCAGCTCATTTTTGATGCCGTTCATTGTCTTGAGGCTAAAACTATCTGTAGGCAGTTTTGATGACCAATAGTCCACCACCCAATCATAAACTTTACCTGGCAATTCATAACCTTTGAGGAAAAATTTACCAAGATTGCCCCAATCTAACCATTGTATAACGCCATCGACGAATTTGTCTGTTGCCATGGTTTTGAAAGTTCCATCATAGTTCAGTGACATTTCAATTTTAAAATCATCATTGTTGGCAACAATATTTCTCTCTACCCCCATACCGCTTAAGGCCGCACGGATAGCGTCAATAATGATGGACTTACCAGCGCCATTCCGGCCCGTAATTATGGTCACTGGTTCTTCTCCCGTTTCCTTATTCTTTTCGGTCGGAAACTCCAGTATAGCCTCCTTAAACGGTCCTATATTTTTAATGTAGAGTCTTTCTATCTTCATATACCATAATTATTATTTTGCAAAATTAACGAATCTCTCTTATTTTTATTGCATTCGTTTGCAACATTAATCTGGATTCATATTATGGATGTCATCAATTGTTGCACCTTTCACGTCCTCAAACAAACGCTTTATCAGGTTCGAGCCAATAAAACCGGCTCCACCCGTAACAAGAATAGTCTTGCCATTAAGGTCAATTTTTTGCATTGTATATTTATTTTTACATTATTCAATTCTTTGCGCACCCGATGGTCATCACCCTCACATCCGTCTGCGCCCTCAGTTCATGCCTCGTGCCGCACTCCACCCACACAAAATCATCCGCCACGCAGTGCTCTGTTTTGCCATCTAACACAATATCCAACTCCCCGCTCATCACATAAAACCCTTCCTGCATATCCTCGTGTACGTGCACCGCAGCCACCTCCCCTGCTTTTAAGTCCGTAATGGCAATCTGAGTTATTGAACAGCCACTTTCATTGGCAGAAAGAAGAACACGCTTTAGGCCAGCTTTGTGAGAAGTCGCTACAGCCTGTATCTCATTCAAAGGCTTTTTCATACTTTTTTTGAAGAATTCTAGTACCATGACAAGGCTGGGAGCTGTACCCAAACACTGCTACAACAAGTTCCGCAGCTGTGATATAGCACTCATGACAACATAAAACAACACATGATTTTCCTATTTATTTTCAATCATTTAGATAATCCTCCTCACTTAGGAGTTTTAATTGAGGTAGAGGATGTTTTTTTTCAAAATCTTTCACCAAAGATGCTTTATATTCTTTTCTTTTTGAACGACAAAATACAAAGCTAAAGAAAGATTTAACTCTATTAACAAAGAGAGTATTAATGAAACTTACTACAATTGGTATTGCCACCCCAACGAATGTCCAAACAACCTTGGTAGGCATTGAATCTTTTATTTCAGGTATTATATATACACTTATCATTAAAGAGATATATCCTATTATAGCTAAAATAGTTAGAAACCATCTCGCAATTATTCTTATCCTAATATATATACTTTTCTTTCTTTCATATTTTCTCATCTCACGGTCAAAATCCGCCTTAATTTTAACATTTTTATCTGCCAATAGAGTTCTGATGGCATCTTCTCTTTTCTGTATTTTTTCTTCTCTATTCTTTAACTCTTCCAGGTGTGCGTTTCGTTCATTTTCCAAATCATTAGATGCGCGTTCCAAAGCATCTTCTGTAAAAATGGAAAAATAACTATCATCTTCAACCATCTCTCGAGTAACCTCATCTGATTTGATAAAATCCTTATTAATTGTAACAATAGTGGTATTTGCTTCTTCTTTTGTTATCTCACCCCTATCATATTTTTCTTTTAGCTCTTTGTAGTTCTGGGATAGCTTCCTGTTATATTCTTTTGAAAAAGAGATACGAGCCAAATTAAGAACATTCAAATTTTGAAGAGTATTAGCCTTGTCAAAAATACCCTTATTAAGAGCAAACCAAAATCTATTTGTTATATAATTTAATGTCATTGCCAATGGCACATCTCCTTCTGGTGTATTTTGTGTACTCATTTCAAGAGTTCTACCATTTCCTGTCATTAGGAACACCGGTGTAGAATTAAAATATTTACAATTTTTGTATCGCCTTTCATATAATACTTTTGACAACATTTGAGAAATATAGTATGATTTTTTCAAAGCATTCTCATCATCACCTTGCAAATTGTCTTGCCCTGCAATATTATAATCAGCACAAGAATCTACCGTAACATCATAATTGAGATTTTCTTTAGTTATTCCCATATCAGACATTAAAGTCCAAAACTTTGATTCCTTGAGTTTTACATCTGAAGCCGACTTACATCCTTCTGTCAGGAAAACCATAGCAGATCTATTACGATTAATGGCCTGTTTATATTCTACTATTGATTCCGCTTGTGCAAAATAATCATCTATTTCTTTTTTTGTTTCATTAAAGTATTTTAATGTTATCACCTTCTTTCCAACCTTAGAATAAGCTTTTGTATTTATCTCTTTTACAATATTCAAGAAATCATTAAATAGAGATTTTGCCAGATTATCATTCAATCCAGCGGCATGAAACAATATTTCTGTTTCAAGATATATTGTCAGAGGTTGTTCAAAATTTTCATGAATACTAACATTAGCATTGTATGAAAAGCCATGATAAACGATCAAACCTTCTCTAATATTGTTGAGTTTTTGAATCAACCTTTCATTGTCTTGATTTCTGACGATAAACATACTCACCAAACCATTGTATTTGTCGTTTTTATCACCATTATCAAGTAATATATCGCAAAGAGACTCTTTAATTTGTCTTACATCATCTTCGGCAATCTGTGTGTTTAAATTATTTTCAATAAAAATCTTTATTTGATGGATAACATCATTGATATTATCCTCTCCTTGTTGTATTCTCTTCCTAACATCACTTATCTCCTGTACAGAAAACTTACATTCAACCGTATAATATTCTGTTCGTTTATTATAGCCCAAAAAATCTAACTTCTTTATTGCCTCTTTAACAATAGAACTAGGGACAACAAGCCCGCCACAGGCTTCATTTAAATCTTCACAAAGATTATCGAGTTTGAAACTATATAATGGTTTTATTAATACAACATTTTTAACTAATTCTGCAATAATATCATAGACATTTTTCTTCTTATCATACATTTCCTTTATTACCGTAAGGGCAGTAAGGAGCTTAACCTCATCTTTACTCATATTAAAACATGTTTGTTCAATTATTATACGACAATCTATTGTTATATTATTATTGGGGGGAAGAATTGACTAATTTACAATACTTGTCATAATCTTACTAAGAGAGGCGGCCGCATTCTTTGATGTCAACTCCTTTTCTTTTTGAGCAAGTCTATCTTCTAAAATCAAAATGATACAATCATAAAGCACAGGGAAGAACCCCAAACAGTCCTCCTCATCGAGTTGATGCACACCCATGCTCAATATGCTATATAATTCTTTGTGGTGATCATAAAGGAATGCTGGAAGATAATTCTTGATGGAAACAATCTTTTCATCCATACGTTTTTTGTCGAAATCATCTTTGGTTATCACACCATCTGCGACAGCTTTATCAGCTTCTTCATATACAATCCCTTCAAAAATTCTTCTCAAATAGACGTAAGAGCCAATACCTACACCATTATTTGCTATCATAATGGCGGTTATCAGTTCCGTCCTCTGTTGATTAGACAAAACCTTATCGTATCTTTTAATATCGTCCTTATGAAAATCCCTTAAAGATGGATATGTGCCAATTTTTAATAAATAACCTTCTTTTTCATTTTTATATACAACTAAGGTTAATATATCACCAAATCTTCCACATCTGAACGATAAACACCTAATATTTTTATCTTTAGGTTCGAAATTTGTAGGACCGAAGTTGTCATAACCAATATTTATCGTATGAGAATAAAGATGATAAGTCGTCTCGACATTGTGGATAGGATTATAGCCATTTACCGATAAACCACTTTTCGATAATTCTTTATATAATTCGTTAAAGTCCTCTCCATCCACCTTTTTATACGGAGACGCTTTAAAAATAAAATCTTGAGCCGTCATATTTTAATCTGTTATCTTACTTAAATATACTGGTTCACCCTCTTATACCTCTCCCCCATCTCCAACAACATCTCAAACTTCTCAACCCTATCCTCTTTCATTTTCCCAGCATTCATCAGCTTCCTATTGTGCTTGATAAAGTTCAACATTTGATGCTCCTCAACACGGTGTTTCGACGGGTTTACGTGATTAGTTTCTATGAAATCCATCACTTCTTTGTATTTCGAAAACCACAGCTCGTCTTGGGTCATAATTCAATCCTCATTCTTCGGTTCTTGCATGTCCACTAATCCTAAATCAGCATCAAATTTATCCGCATTGAATTTGTATACAGAATACTGTTCTTTAAGTCTTTTCGACATAGAATAATTCGAAATAAAACTCGACAGGAAATAATCTAAATCGTTATTAGCAACAACAATATCATTACTACTAACAAAGTCATAAATGTTTGAGATTTTTAGCAAATCAAATAGATTTCTGAACTTATTGATGTCCATTATCTCCTTCTCCTCCAAATCGCCATTATGTAATAAGAGTAAATCTCCAATTTCTTTATCAATTAGATTAAGCATTGCCTTAACAGTGCTTATCACACCCTTTTTTATGGCTATATGCGAATCATCTATTTTCTTATCAAATAATGACCGTCTTGCTGCATCCTCGCTGTCATCTACAAAATTTCCTTTATTATCTATTATCCCGAGTGCTTCAGCGGCTATGGCATAATTAACGTGAATTGAACTATACATAGATGCAAGCTGCTGCTTTGCTTTAAATATCTTATATGACTTGGGACGATAATCAGAGAACAAATAGAAAATCATACCGGCAATATATCCATAGCACACATTATCAAAAATCACTCGACATGCATGCAGGAAAGGGGTACTAATACCTAACTTTGAGAATGGTAAAACTGGAAATATAAGTGCCACCGATAGGAGAAACCAGATTAACTTCTCTTCTTTGGCTATTGCCAGTCTAATTTTCCAAAGAATCTTCTTATTGAAGGCTTTTCGTGCCTTTATTCGAGCTTTAATATGATTCATATAATCCATGTTATAAAAACTTTATTCTATACTCTGTTCTATTGCCAAGCCTACTCTTTCATCCTCAATACTTTACACTTTGGACCTCTTCCCCACTGCGGCACAAATAGTCCTTATTTGCGTTCAAACAGAAAACCTGATTCAATGCATTGGATGTTGTGGGTGGTACATTTCATTCCGCTGTGGGTGGTAGATTTGTTTCCGATATGTTATTTCATCCGTCTAACATCAGACATCGCTCTCTCGATTTCTTCGAGAGAAGCGCTTCCACCCCACATTCTGTAAACATATTATGGAGTTATGCATCCAAAAACCATAGAGTACGAGCGGGCTTCGTTCTCCATAAAAAACCCTAAACGTTACGAAACCTTTCTGCCTGACCTCCGGTCACGGCCTGCGACCGTAGTGAAGCAAACCGTTAACCTTTCTGCCTAGCTCCATAGGAGTCACGGCCTGCGACCGTAGTGGAGCAAACCGTTACCAAAAAACCGTTACAAAACCTCAATAACCAATCTGCCTGACCTCCGGTCACGGCCTGCGACCTTGTGGAGCAAACCTTTAAACGTTACCTAATTTTAATCTTTCTGCCTGGCTCCATAGGAGTCACGGCCTGCGACCGTAGTGGAGCAAAACTTTAAACGTTATAGAAATGCTAAAGCATCCTCACTCACATCATTTTGCCGTTTTTCTCGGGTGTTCCACACTCCGTTTCGGCGTCATTTTGCTGCTCGTGAGATGTTCTATTTCCGACTGCAAAGATACGAAATAATTTTGAAACGGCAAAATCTTTTGTCTGGCACGGCCTTGCCAGTATATACAAACAAAAGCGGGTCGGCACCCTCTGGTACTGACCCTCTTACTTTTCGCCTTTTTTAGATTGGGACAGGTGCCTGTCCCCCGTCTGTTCCAATGTTTTCATGTCCCCCATCCCTCCGTTTTGTTTCATAAATCAACAAAATAAAACCCAACATTTTTCGTTATTTTTTTAAACTGAAAGCCCCATGCCCCGCCGCGCCCGTAACACCACCTCCACTGGAATCTACCACGTGATGATGC
>JAEEGL011492172.1_pt1 | contig 20129 bp, 19 predicted proteins | sample 9134231 | NCBI WGS metagenome assembly JAEEGL01 (sample SAMN16246548, study PRJNA631951) | gut metagenome | biome: gut microbiome; feature: rumen; material: fiber-attached | host: Bos | place: Iran: Karaj | collected 2018-10
CACGAGGCCGACCTTCTCACCGGCTGCGAGCATGTAGTCGATGACTTCTTCCGCGACGTCGCAGACGGAACCCATGGCGACGATGACGCGGTCTGCGTCCGGAGCGCCGTAGTAGTTGAAGAGCTTATAATCGGTGCCGATCTTCTCGTTGACCTTGTCCATGTACTCTTCGACGATGGCCGGGAACGCATCGTAGTACTTGTTGCAGGCTTCTCTGTGCTGGAAGAAGATGTCGCCGTTTTCAGCGGAGCCGCGGAGAACGGGATGCTCCGGATTCAGCGCGCGGGAACGGAAGGCGGCGATGGCATCCTTGTCGACCATCGCGGCGAGATCGTCGTAGTCCCAGACTTCGATCTTCTGGATCTCATGGGAGGTACGGAAACCGTCGAAGAAGTTCAGAACCGGAACTCTGCCCTTGATGGTGGCGAGGTGCGCGACCGCGCCGAGGTCCATGACTTCCTGCGGGTTGGATTCGGCCAGCATCGCGAAGCCGGTCTGACGGCACGCGTAAACGTCGGAATGATCGCCGAAGATGTTCAGAGCGTGGGAAGCGACGCAGCGCGCGGAAACATGAATGACGCAGGGAAGGAGTTCGCCCGCGATCTTGTACATGTTCGGGATCATCAGAAGAAGACCCTGGGACGCGGTGTAGGTCGTGGTGAGCGCGCCGGCTGCGAGAGAGCCGTGAACCGCACCCGCGGCGCCTGCTTCGGACTGCATCTCGATCACCTTGACGGTATCGCCCATGATGTTCTTGAGGCCGCCGGCAGACCACGTGTCGGTCACGTCAGCCATCACGGAAGACGGCGTGATCGGGTAGATGGCGGCGACTTCCGTGAATGCGTACGACGCATGCGCGGCAGCGGTGTTGCCATCCATGGAAAGCTTTTTTCTTGCCATGCTTGTATATCCTCCATAAAAAATATAGACGAATGTCGGTTGAAACGCATGACAGCATTTCAATCCTCTCCATTATACCGCAAAAACGACGGAATGTAAAGCCCTTTTCGCGAGAAATTTGCCCGGGATACGAAAAAAGAGGAGAACCGCGCGAATCCGACGGCTCTCCCCGGATATTCAGTTCGCTTTCTGTGCGGCGGCCTGCGCTTTCAGGCGGTTTTCGGTGTTGAGGATCTTCTTGCGGAGGCGGATGGACTTCGGCGTGACCTCGATCAGCTCGTCGTCCGCGATGAATTCGATCGCCTGCTCGAGCGAGAAGATCTTCGGCGGCACAAGGCGGAGCGCGTCATCGGCGCCGGCGGAACGGATCGCGGTGAGGTGCTTCTTCTTGCAGACATTCACGGCGATGTCGACCTTCTTCGGGCATTCTCCGACCAGCATGCCTTCATAGACGGGCGTCTGTACGCCGATGCACATGACGCCGCGGCCCTGCGCGTTGAAGAGGCCGTAGGAGGTCGCTTCGCCGTCTTCAGACGCCACGAGCGAGCCCGTGAAGCGGGTGACGACGTCGCCCTTGTAGGGTTCATAGCCGTTGAAAATGGAGTTCATGACGCCTTCGCCGCGGGTATCGGTCATGAATTCGGAGCGGTAGCCGAAGAGGCAGCGCGCGGGGATCGAGTATTCGATGCGCATCCGGGAGCCGTGCAGGCCCATTTCGAGCAGTTCACCGCGGCGCGCGCCGAGCTTTTCGACGACTGCGCCGACGGAATCCTCCGGGACGTCGATCGTGACCTTTTCCATCGGCTCGCAGCGGACGCCGTCGATGGTCTTGTAGATGACGCGCGGCGTGGAGCAGCAGACCTCGTAGCCCTCGCGGCGCATCGTCTCGATGAGGATCGAGAGGTGCATTTCGCCGCGCCCCGCGACCTTGAAGCTGTCGGTGGTCTCGCCGTCCTCGACGCGGAGGGAGACGTCCTTCAGGGTTTCCTTGTAAAGACGCTCGCGGATCTGGCGGGAGGTGACGAATTTGCCCTCGCGGCCGGCGAACGGGCTGTCGTTAACGGAGAAGGTCATTTCCAAAGTCGGCTCGGAAACCTTCACGAATTCGAGCGGCGTCGGATCGAGCGGAGAGGTGATGGTGTCGCCGATCGTGATGTCCGAAGCGCCGGAGAAGCAGACGATGTCGCCCATCTTCGCCTCGGTGACGGGCTTGCGGGTCAGACCGTCGATCGTGAACAGCGAAACGATCTTGGTCTTCTTCGGCGGCGCGTCGGGAGTGTGGTAGTTGACGATCACGGCTTCCTCGCCCTGACGGATGACGCCGCGTTCGATCCGGCCGATGCCGATGCGTCCGACGTAATCGTTGTAGTCGATGGAGGAGACGAGAAGCTGCAGAGGCGCGTCGACGTCACCTTCGGGAGCGGGGATGTGTTCGAGGATCGTATCGAAGAGCGGGTCGAGGTTTTCACCCATCTCGTAGGGGGAGAGCGACGCCTTGCCCGTGCGGCCGGAGCAGAAGAGCACCGGAGAGTCGAGCTGCTCGTCCGTCGCGTCGAGGTCGAGGAGGAGTTCGAGAACCTCGTCCGGCACCTCGTCGAGGCGCGCGTCGGGACGGTCGATCTTATTCACGACGACGATGATCCGGTGACCGAGCTCCATTGCCTTGCCGAGAACGAAGCGCGTCTGGGGCATGGGGCCTTCCGCCGCATCCACGAGGAGGATGACGCCGTTCACCATTTTCAAAATGCGCTCCACCTCACCGCCGAAATCCGCGTGGCCGGGGGTGTCGACGATATTGATCTTCACGCCGTTCCGGACGACGGAGGTGTTCTTCGCGAGGATGGTGATGCCGCGTTCCCGTTCGAGATCGCCGGAGTCCATGACGCGTTCCCGGACGACCTGGTTTTCATGATAAGTGTCGCACTGCTTGAGCATCTGATCGACCAGCGTGGTCTTGCCGTGGTCGACGTGCGCGATGATCGCTACGTTGCGGAGGTCTTCTCTGATCAAAACAAACAACCCGTCTTTCCCGCTCGGGGAAATTCCTTTCCATTCCGTTTCCAAATCGATGTTTTCCTTTGTTTTCAACCCTTGAATTATATCATATTTTCCCGTCAAAAAAAAGAAGAACGGCCGAAAAAATCAAATTTCAGCGATTTGCGAAAAAACGCGCGCCGCCGCGATTCAATTTTTGTCAGCCGTTTCGTCCGTCGACCAGAAATCCTCGAGGATATGCGAGAGGGAAATGAGATCGCCGGTGTATTTCATGTGCCGCCAGTGCTTCGGAAAGAGGGATTTCATCCGCGGATCGCCGAGGCGGTCGTCGCAGAGCACGATCACGCCGCGGTCCGTTTCCGAGCGGATGACGCGCCCCGCCGCCTGCTGGACCTTGTTCATCCCGGGGCAGAGATAGGCGAATTCAAAGCCGCGCTCCTCCTTGTCGTCGTAGTACGCGGACATGAGGTTGCGTTCCGGAGAGAGCTGGGGCATGCCCGTGCCGAAGACGATCACGCCGATGAGGCTTTCCCCGGCGAGGTCGATGCCCTCGGAAAACATGCCGCCGAGGACGCAGAAGCCGACGACGGACCCGTGACCGCCCTCGCGGAAGATCCTGACGAACCGTTCGCGCTCACGGAAGCTCATGCCGGGCTTCTGCATGACGATCGCACAGTCCGGGCTGAGATTCGCAAACGCGCGGCAGACGCGCTTCATATACTCATACGAGGGGAAGTAGACGATGTAATTGCCCGCGCGTGCCGAGACGGTCTCATAGATGACTTCGGCGCAGTCCGCGGCAGTGCTTTTCCGGTCCGTAAAGCGCGTGCTGATCGAATCGTAGGAGACGAGACAGAGATTGTCCTGCTCATAGGGCGAGTCGAGCTCGAGCAGCTCCGCAGCGTTCATCCCGCAGAGCTCGCGGAAGTATTCCATCGGGGAGAGCGTCGCCGAGAAGAGGATCGACGATTTCGCGGCGCCGAGCATGGCCTCGCAGATCCCCGACGGATCGAGGCAGAGGATCTCGCATGCAACCCGGTCGTTTTCGCGGTGCGCGAAGAAGCGGAATTTTTCGTCGAAATAGGAGGAGGCGAAAACGATCGAAGAAAGCGTGTCCGCAAAGGGAGCCAGCAGATCCGCGGCCTCCTCGTCGTCCCGGCCGATCTGACGCATCGCGCGGAGCAGATTCCCGGCGGTCCGCACGAGCCCATCCGGGACCCGCGATGCCTGACAGTATGCGCCGGAGACATCGCCGTCCGGCGTCGCGTGAACGTATTCGCTCTCGTCGCACATCGCGCGGATTTCTTCGAGCGCGTGCCGGAATTCCGCGATCAGGGCGCCGAGGTCGGGGCTGTCCGAAAGGGAAGTCTCGTATGTCTCCGCCAGCTTTTCGCCGAAATCCATCGGGACGGCGGCGGAATACGTGGCGCGCGCGCGGTCGGGGATGTTGTGCGCCTCGTCGAAAAGAAAGGCGTATCGCTCCGCGTTTCCGGGATTGCGGAAATACCGGCGGAAGCGCACGTTGTCGTCGAGGGCATAGTTGTAGTCGCAGACGACGATCATGCAGAGCTCCGAGAGATCGAGCGAGAGCTCATAGGGGCAAACCCTGTATTTTTCCGCGGCTTCGATCAGGCGCGGGAGGGTATAGACCGTGTCCGCATCGCCGAGCAGTTCGCTGAGCGCGGAAAGCTCCCGTTCGCGGTACGGACGGTAGGTGAGGCCGAAGTCCTCCGTGATCGAATCCATCCGCCCGCACGCGCGGCAGTTCATGCGGAAGGGAGCGCCTTTCCTCTCTTTTTTGATCGGACAGACGGCCTCCTTCGCCGAGATGCTCACGACACGGAGATGCGGCGCGAAGGAAGCGATCCGACGGGAGGCGTCGAGGGCTGCCTGCCCCGTCACATTCTTTGCCGTGAAGTAAAAGACCTTGTCGATCGTCCCCTCTCCGAGCGCCTTGACGGCAGGGAAGAGCGCGGAAATCGTCTTGCCGATGCCCGTCGGCGCGGAGACCATGAGGTCGCGTCCCGTCTTCATCGCGCGGTATGCCGCCTGAATGAACGCCCGCTGACCGTCGCGGATCGCGGTATAGGGGAAGGGCAGATCGCGCGCTTCGTCGGCGAAAACGGTGAAGCGCTCGGCAAAGACCCGGATGAACGGCGCGGCGCGGTCGAGGAGCGTCTGGAACAGCTTCTCGAGGACGGAGCGGCGGAAGGGGGCGGCATAGGAGACCGTTTCGCCGTTCGAGCGCTTGCGGGTCGTGAGCTTGAGCTTTACGGCGTCGACTCCCCGATCCGCGGCGAAGAGGAACGCGTAGACGGCGCACTGGGCGAAGTGTGCCGGGTCGGAAAAGGGACTCGGCGTTCGGGGCATGGAGGCGACCGTCTTGATCTCTTCGACGGTATGAAGCGCGCCGTCAAAGGATATAATATCCGCGTATCCCTGCACGAGCACCGAGAGGCCTTCGACGGTGAATTCTCCGGAGAGCGGCACCTCGGTCTGCGTCCCTTCGATGAGCGAAGCGTCCGTCTCGGCGACGTGATGCAGTTCGGTCCCCCGCTCAGCCGGGCTGCCCGCTCTCTCCTCGGGATCGTCCGGGAGCTCCTGCGGATCGGCAAGGCGCGTGAACCCAAACCGCTCCGACAGCGCGCGCGGGTTTTCCCGCTGGTAGGCGTAGCGGGCAAGGTCTGTAACGTCTACGAGGACCCGCCCCGATCGCTTGTCGTACCGCATGCTCTCCCTCCTTCCCGTGAGGACGGAAATCCTCAGTCTTTTGTCTTCGGACCTCTTTCGAGGATCATCCTGTGCAAAGTCCTCGGTTCGCCGAGCCTGATGCTCATCTCCGCGCCGTCGAACCGGAAGCCGTACCGTTCATAAAACCGGATCGCGCGCGCATTCCCGTCGAGGACCCACAGGGCGATCTTCGGCCTGTCCGCAAGTTCTCCTGCGGCGGTGTTCATCAGGGCATAGCCGATCCCGCGTCCCCAGTATTCCGGCAGGACATACAGGGCGTCGAGCTCCGCCGTGTCTGTGAGATCGTCCCCTCGGTACGGACCGAACGCCGCGAATCCGACGACGCGGTCCCCGTCCTTCGCGAGCAGGGTCCCCTCCCGGATGGCGAGCGCGATCTTCTCGCAGCGCGACGGAAACGCCGGATCGAAGAGATAGGAGTCCGGGACCAGCCCGGCGTAGGCGGCCTGCCAGGTTTTCCAGTGGACGGCCGCTTTCCCGCGGGCGTCTGCATCTGAGAGAACGGGCGTGATGGAAATGTCCATGCGTCCCACCTCCTGTTTCGCTGATTTGCTCCATTATATCACATCCGGCGTGAAAAATCAACCGGTGCAAAAGGCGGGGAAACCCGAAGAAATTTCTTGCATTTTGTCGCCATGCGTGCTATAATGTCATCGATGAAGTTTTCCGAGGTGTCAATATGGTTCTCAATCAGAAAGAAACGACTGTAGCCTATCGCTGTCCCGAATGCGGCGCGACCGTCATGAGCCTCGTGGGCATCTTCACGCTCACGGCGGACATGATCCGGCTCAAATGTCCGTGCGGACAGAGCGAACTCGAAATCGTCTACACAAAGGATAAGAAAGTGCGGCTGAACGTGCCGTGCTTCCTCTGTCCGACACCGCACAGCTATCTCATCTCCTCGGGCATGTTCTTCGAAAAGGACCTCTTCGCCCTGCCTTGCAGCTATTCCGGCATCGACGTATGCTTCATCGGGAAAAAGAACCGCGTCCAGGAGGCTTTGAAAAAGTCCGAAGAGGAGCTCATGGAGATGCTCGGCGACACCTCTTTCGAGGAGCTTGCGGAGCACCGCGGAGAGAGCGGCGAGCTGACCGATCCGCAGGTGCTCGACATCGTCCTTTACGTTGTGCGCGATCTGGCGGACGAGGGGAAGATCCTGTGCAGCTGTCCCGACGGCGGGGACTATACCGTCGATATCGGGGACGACGAGGTCTCGGTCCGGTGCAGACAGTGCGGTGATCACCTCGAACTCCCGATCGCCTCCCTCACCGCAGCGACGGATTTCCTCGGCGCGGAATCGCTTGATCTTCGCCCGAAGGACTGAACCGAACCATTCCGGGCGGCGGGGCATATCATGATACAGGACGGTGGGGAACTGTCCGTCGGGCATTTCTCCCGTTCCGAACATCGCCGGAAGGCACGGAGGTCTATCATGAGCTGCTTCTGCAACCTGTTCGACAACGATACCATTATCTGGATCATCGTCATCATTCTCCTGCTCGTTCTCCTCGGGAACTGAGCCGAAGATAGAAAGCAGGCGGGCCTTTCAAAGGGTCCGCCCGTTTTTTGTTGCATGATGATCCCCGATCCCGCCCTCGCGATGAACGTCAGTGTCCGGTCGTGACAATAACAGTGAGATGTGCGCATGTAAGAATGCTGAGCATAAACGTGCATACGGGATTCGAACCCGAGCGGCTCCGCGCTCTGACCACCTTAAGGTGACTCCGGAGAGTCTGTGCGTCTCATTCTCAAACGCTGAGGCGACACTCGCCCGCCCACGCTACACACGGATAAATCAGAGGAGATCGGCCGACCAGTTTGCCGCCTGGATCGCGGTGTCCGTTTCGCGCAGCGCCTTCGCAAGATCGTCGACGGTCTTCTGCATTTCCCGCACGGGAACGGTACTCTTCACGATGATCTCCGTGCCCCGGCTCCGCATCGCCGTCGAGCTGGCGGCGGAGAGGAAGTGGCGGAGAACGCGGAGGCGTTTGGTGAGGCAGTCCCGCTTCGCGATCAGCGCGGTGAGGGATTTGCCGTCGACCGTTGTCTGCGCGTTCGTGAGGTTGATGCGCGTGATGAGGTCTTCGAGAGAGGTCGAGAGCGTCGTTAGCTCGGCGAGCAGGACAACGGGATCCTCCGCGGGCTCCTCGCCGTCCTGAACGAGCGCGTTGCTCTGGAGACGGTCCTCGAGCTGGTCGATGCGTTTCTGCAGATCGGCTCTCTCGATGAGAGCTTCAGCCAGTTTCATGATTGTCAGTCCTTTTCGGATAGTTGGATGCGCCGCACTTCGCCGTCCTCGTACAGGATCGCGCCGTGAGGCGTATTGTTTTTCGGGATGGCGACGGAGCCCGGGTTGAGAAAGCGGACGCCGCCCTCGGCGTAATCGTGCGGGACGTGCGTGTGTCCGGTGAAATAATACGATCCGCCGGGCATCTTCGGGACCTCGCGGTGACCGTGAGACAGATAGAGCGCGCGTTCACCGTCGAAGATCACGCCGTAATCGGCCGAGACGGGAAAATCGAGCACCATGCCGTCGACCTCCGCCTCGCAGTTTCCGCGCACGGCGAGGATTTCGTCGGCGAGGGGATTCAGCATGGCGATGACGGCCTTCGGATCGTAGCCGTCCGGCAGATCGTTGCGCGGCCCGTGATAGAGGATGTCGCCGAGGAGCACGAGCCGGCAGGCGCCGGAAGCCCGGTAGGCATCGAGCATCCGGGCGCACCAGAGGGCCGACCCGTGCAGATCGGACGCGATGAAGAGCTTCATTTATTTGAGACCGAACTTCTCGATCTTCTCTCTCAGGAAGTTCACGGCGAGCGCAATGTCCTTTTCGGGCTGACCGCCGACCTCGCGCTCGATGGTGAGGAAGCCGTTGAAGCCGGTTGCCGCGAGGGCGGGGAGGTACACGTCAAAGTTGACGTCGCCTTCGCCGAGGGGCAGCTCGAGATACTTGTGGCCCATTTCGAGAAGAGCCTGATGTTCCTTCGCCTCTTCGCCGATCTCAAGCGCTTCGTCGACCTTCTTTTTCAGCATGATGCCGTCCTTGGCATGGGTGTGCACCACGTACTTGCCGAGGTATTTCAGGGCGTTCTCCGGTCTGTCGTCGACGCACATGACGAGGTTGGCGGGGTCGAAATTGACGCGGACGCCGCCTGCGCCGAGAGAATCGAGGAATTCGCCGAGAAGCTTGCCCGGTTCCGGACCGGTTTCGACCGCGAAGGCAGCTTCCACGGAGTCCGCGTATTCCGCAAGCTCGCGGCAGGCGATCCGCATGGTCTCGCGGGTTTCGTTCTCTTCGTCCGGGACGGTGCCGATGTGGGTCGTGACGACGTTGCATTCGAGCTTCTTCGCGAGATCGAGAACTCTCTTTGACTTTTCGACGTAGATCTTGTTGTCTTCCGCGTTCATGAAGCCGTGGCCGAAGTCGCCGCAGAGCGCGGAGAACACGAGGCCGTTCGACTTGACGATGTCGAGGGTTTCACGGATCTTGTCGGGGGTCATGTTTTCGGGCGCGAGCTCGCCGTAGGTCGCGTACGCCTGAATGCCTTCGATGCCGAGCTCGGCGGCTTTTTCCACGCCTGCGCGGAAGCCGAGACGGAACGATTCTACCATTGCGCCGATTTTCATGTTGATTCCTCCTGAAAGGTAAAATTATGATTCGCTTTTTGTTTTCTTGACCTTCTGCATCCGCACGTCGCTGCCGCTGAACTGGAGCGGGATGAATTCGCCGAATACGCGGGACATGATGCGGTCCTCGTATCGGGAACGGAGCTCGGTACTCCGGAGATTGGTGCTGATGACGGTCGGTCTGTGCCGGATGAGCCGCTGGTTGAGCAGATAGTAGAGGCAGGAGATGCTGAACCGGTTCGTGATCTCCGTGCCGAGGTCGTCGATAATCAAGAGATCGCAGTCGACGAACCGGTCGATGTCTTCGCCTTCGTCCGACGCGGAATAGCTGTTCGTGCGGAACCGCCTTGCCTCGTATTCGCTGAACAGGCCCTGCGCGCATTCGTACACGACGAAGAAGCCGCGCTCGATCACGCGTCTCGCCACGGCGGAGGAGAGGTGGGTCTTCCCGAGTCCCGTCGCGCCGATCAGGATGAGATTGGCCGAGGAGGACGGGTCGAAGCTCTCCGCGTAATCCCGCAGGAACGCGACGTTCTGCTCCATCACTATTCTATCATTTTTTTCGTAATAGTCAAGACAAAACGTGTCAAAAGACTGATTTTTCGTCAGGGAATAGAGCCCGGAGCTTTCGAGAAAATTCCGCACGATCTCCCGCTTCAGGCAGTCGCAGATATCGATCCCGACGTAGCCTGTGTCGGAGCATTTTTCGCAGGAATAGCGGATCGATGCATAATCCGGCGCGTATCCGTGCCTGACAAGCATCTCCCGGCGGCGCACTGCGATCTGTTCGTATTCCTGCCGGATCGCCTCGATCTCCGCTTTGCTGTCCCCGCCGCCGAAGGATGCCGCGACGATCTTCGGACCGGTCTTCTGAAGCTCCCGGTCGATCTCGGCAAACTCCGGAACAGCTGCGGAGACCTCCGCGATGCGTCTCTCATAAGCGGCGATGCTCTCGACGCGGCGGGCTTCAACGGTCTCCTTCGCGCGGCGGATGCTTTCGCTTTTCGTCATGTCGGCTCCTCCCCGGACGTGCCTTGCTTGGCGTTCTTGTCCATCATGCTGTAGGAACGGCGGAGCGCGGCTTCGAAGAATTCGTCGGTGTCGAAGCTCGATCCGTCGGGCTGCTTTTCGGCTTTTGTTTTCCGCGCTTCTTCCGCGGCGTCGACCTCCTCGGGGGTGGTATAGCCCGCGGCATACCAGTTTTCGAGGACCGCGTTGGCATAATCCATGCTCGCCTTGCCCGTGCGCATGACGGTGACTTCGTAGGCTTTCGCGATCATGTCGCGGGAGAAGCGGAAGACGTTCGCCCACCGGTCGATCGTCTCGCGTTCCTTCTTGATGAGCGAACGGGAGCCCGTTCCGAAGGTTTCGCGAACGAAGGTCTCCAGGCTCAGCCGCGCTTCCCGACGCGCCAGTTCTTCTTCGAGCGCTCCGTAGGTCGAAATGTCCCGGTCGAAGAACTCGACGGCCATCTTTTCGATATAGCGGATCGAGGTCTTGCGGATCGACGCGGCATGCGAGCAGAGAAGCAGGATATAATCGGGCGTCAGGCGGAGATGATCGAGAAGTCCGACGATGACCGAGATCTCCGCGGTGTTGAAGATGCGCCCGAGGATCTGCTGGCATGAATCGATGAGTTCTTTGCAGCCCTCGGTCTTTCCGACGGCTTCGGACAGCTCGTCCGCCGTATAGGTAGGAAGCGTCTGACGAAGCAGGACTTTTTTCTTTGACGCGGGTTTCGCCGCGACCTCGCCGGTCAGACTGAGCTGCTCGCCCTGGGAAACGGAGGTCTGAGCGGGTTCCGCGTCGGTGAGGAGGACTCCCGCTGCCTTCCACGCGTCGAGCGCGCGCAGGAACGCCTTTTCCGTGAGATCGAGAGCGGCGGCCCGCTCGGCGAGATCAAACTCCGGTTCCGCGAAGACGGAGAGCAGGACCTTCAATTCGTCCTTCGATGCCGAAGAAAGACGTTCCCTCACCGCTTCCGCGGGAAGGGAGAGGATCTGATTTCGGTAAACAGGGGTGATTTTCATAGTCGTTTCCAAAGAATCATGAAGTGGACCGCGCTTTGCATGCGGCGAGGTATTCGTCGGCGGCCTCGTCCGAGGCAAAGGCGTTGAGGGCGCTGTCCGCCGTGATCCCGGCGCGCAGCAGATGATATCCGGCGGCGGCGATCATCGCGGCGTTGTCTCCGCAGAGCCCGAGCGACGGAACGCAGAACGCGACCTTTCGCCGGCGGCAGGTCTCTGCGATCGCGCGGCGCAGATGGGAATTCGCGGCGACCCCGCCCGCCAGCACGAGCGTTTTGATCCCGGTCTCACGAAGCGCGGCGGCGAGCTTTTTGGAGATCCCGTCACAGACGGTTTTCGTGAAGGATCCGGCGACGGCGCGGCGTACCTCCTCGGGAAGATCGTCCGTCTTCCGCTTCTGCTTTTCGTTGTGGATCGTATTGATGACGGCGGTTTTCAGGCCGCTGAACGAGAAATCGAAGCTTTCGTCTCCGACGGCCGGAGAGGGGAAGGGGAACGAGAGCTTTTCGGGATCCGGGTCGGCGAAATACTCCGCAGCCAGCTTGTCCATCGCCGCGCCGCCCGGATAGGGAAGCCCCATCACGCGGCCGACCTTGTCGAAGGCTTCGCCGCAGGCGTCGTCCCGGGATGCGCCGATCTCCTCGAAGGTCGTGTAATCCGGTACGCGGTAGAGGGACGTGTGCCCGCCGGAGACGACCAGCGCGAGATACGGGGGCGCGAGCTCTTCATGCTCGATGTAGGCCGCGGCGACGTGCCCTTCGATGTGATTGACCGGAATGAGCGGGACGCCCAGCGATACCGCGAGGGATTTGGCAAAGCTGACGCCGACAAGCAGAGAGCCGATCAGACCGGGCGCGAAGGTCACGGCGACGGCGTCGATGTCGGAGAGGCCGATGCCTGCATCCCGGACCGCTTCGCGCGCGACGTTCGTGACCGCTTCGCAGTGGGCGCGGCTCGCGATCTCGGGGACCACCCCGCCGTAGAGCGCGTGAATGGCGATCTGCGAGGAAATGATGTCGGAAAGAACCGTGAACCGTCCATCTTCCGCTTTCACGACGGCGGCGGAGGTCTCGTCACACGAGCTTTCGATGGCAAAGAGAATCATAGATGTCCTTTATCCGCCGGAAAGAGCGTCTTCCTCATGAGGATCGCGTTCTCCCGGGGCTTGATGTAGTAGTTGCGGCGGATCCCGATCTCGGAAAAACCGTTTTTGCGGTACAGCGCGCGCGCCGCGGCGTTCGCATCGCGCACTTCGAGATAGACGGCCGTGACGCCCCTCAGTGCCGCATCGCGGAGCATCTGCGAGAGCAGGGACTGTCCGACGCCCGTCCGTCTTGAAGCCGGTGCGGAGGCGATGTTGAGCACTTCCGCTTCATCACCGATCACGAGCATGCACGAAAACCCGACGAGGAGTCCGTCCCTCTCGGCGGCATAGATCGTGACGTTCTCGGATGCAAACGCATCGCGGAAGCTCTCCTCGGACCAGGGACAGGTGAAGGAGGCGTTCTCGATCGCCAGGATTGCGCCGAGCTGATCCTCCGAGGCGCGGATGACTTCGATCTCACCAGACATAGCCGTCGAGGAGATCACCGATCATCACGGAACGCTTGGTCGTGCGGTCATAGAGGAATTTTCCTTCGGGGAATTCCCCGTAGGTGAGATTGAAATAGATATACGGGTATTCTTTCTCGGACCAGAATTTGAGTTCGTATGTCTTGATCGAGCCGACGAGCGGCCATTCGGCATATTCGCCGTTTTCAAAGAGATCGACCAGCTTCCCGATGATATCCGGATCCTCGACGGTCGAGATCGCGTGTGTGATCTCTTCGTTGATGCAGACGAAGACCTTCGACGGATTCATTTCGGAGAGCGTCGGGAGCGTGATCTTCTCATTATAGAAGACGGTCGTTGCCGTGCCGGAGTATGCTTCGGTCAGCCATTCCTTCGGGTCGAGACCGACGATCTCATAGAGCACGATGTCGGCCTTGCCGTAGTAGGCGAATTCCTCGCCGACCGACGCCGGTTCATAATTCAGCGGAGCGGCGTTGTAGGCAAGATGCTTTGCTTTGTTGATCATCTGTCCGTCGGCATACGTGAGGTTCACGAGACGGGCGGAGCAGGACGAAAGGAGCAGGATGAGAGCGGCGATGAGAACGGCGGCCGCACGCCGGACGGGATGATTCATAAAACGGATTGTCCTCCAATATAATACGGTTGGCTTCAATAGCCGAGCGCGCCGGAGAGAGAGTCGTCGTTCGCGATCCACTCGGAAACGTCGATCTCCCGGAACTCGTCGGCGGTGTCGCGGATGAAAACCTTCGAGATACCCGCGTTGATGATGAGCTTCTTGCACATCATGCAGGAATTCGTGTTCGGCTGGATCTCGCCGGTCGCCGGACTCGTGCAGCACATGTACAGAGACGCGCCGAGCATGTTCTCCCGGGCGGCAGCGATGATGGCGTTGGCCTCGCTGTGGACCGACCGGCAGAGCTCATAGCGTTCCCCGCGCGGGATCTTGAGCTTTTCCCGGTAACAGGATCCGATGTCGGTGCAGTTCGCGCGGCCGCGGGGGGATCCGTTGTAACCGGTCGAGATGATGACGTCGTTCTTGACGATGATCGCGCCGAAGCGGCGGCGGAGACAGGTGCTCCGTTCGGAAACCGTCTGGGCGATGTCGAGATAATAATTGTGTTTGCTGACGCGTTCCATAAGCGCCCCCGTTCGTGTTTTTTCCATTATACACCATGGAATATGAAAAAATCAAGACGTCGGCGCAACCCAACGCGAAATTTTCGCAAATCGCAGACTACCGGGAGGCAGAATCCTTGAAAAAAGGCAGATTATTCCTGAAAAACGCGCTTACCCTCTCCCTTGTCAGCATCCTGATGCGCGCGCTCGCCGTGAGCTTCAACGCGTATGTCAACCGCAAGATCGGACCGGAGAGCATGGGGCTCTTTACCCTCGTCATGAGCGTCTATGCCTTTGCGGTGACCCTCGCGCTCTCCTGCGTCAATCTCGGCGCGGTCCGGCTGACCTCCGAGAGAGCGGCAAAGCTGGAGGAGGCCGGAGCGGACGCGGCGTCGTGGCGGTTCGGGATGCGCCGTGTCATCCGCGCGGTATCCCTGTACAGCCTCTTCTTCGGGAGTGCCAGCGGCGCGCTCCTGTATGCCGCTTCGAACGTCATCGCCGCGCGGCTCCTCGGGGACATGCGGACCGTCTCCTCTCTCCGCGTGCTTGCCCTGAGTCTCCCGGCGATCTCGCTCTCCTCCGCGCTCTCCGGGTATTTCACGGGGCTCCGGAAGGCAGGGAAGAACGCGGTCGCGGCGGTAACGGAGCAGCTCGTGAAGATCACCGTGACCTCGACGGCGCTGATGTTCGTCGTGCCCGACAACGTGGAATCGGCCTGCCTCGCCGTCGTCGGCGGATCCGCCGTTGCCGAGGCATGGACCCTGATCCTGCATTTTCTGCTGTACCTGACCGATTCGAAGCGTCCGGGTGGGATCCCGGCGGGAAAGACGACGATGAAGACGCGCGCGACGTTCTCCGAATGCGTGGGGATCGCGCTTCCGGCGGCTGTCGGGGCGTACGCGCGGCAGGGACTGACGACTCTCGAGCACCTCGCGATCCCGAAAGGGCTTGTGAAGAGCGGCCTGACGCAGGAGACCGCGCTCGCGCAGTACGGACTTCTGCAGGGGATCGCGTTCCCGCTCGTCATGTTCCCCTATGCCGTCATCCATTCCTTCACGTCGCTCCTCGTGCCGGAGATGGCGGAGCGTCACGCGCTCGGGGATACGGAAGGGATGCAGGCGATGGCGCTGCGCGTTTACCGCTATTCCGCCCTCTTTTCGGTCGCGGCATGCGGGGTATTCGTGAACTATGCCCGCGAGCTCGGGATGATGATCTACGATTCCGGCGACGCGGCCCGTTACACGCTCCTCCTCGGCGCGCTCGTCCCGTTCATGTACCTCGACACCGCCGTCGACGCGCTCCTCAAGGGGATGGGCGAGCAGGTCTATTCGATGAAGGTGAACATTGCCGATGCCGCGAGCGGGCTGATCCTCGTGATCCTTTTGACCCCGGCGTTGGGGATATACGGCTACCTTCTGACGATCTGGCTCTGCGAGGTCGGCAATCTCGCGGCGAGCATCCACCGGCTTGGCCGTGTGACGGGTGTCGGGATCCGGGATGCGCTGCCGTATTATGTCCGCCCGCTCGGAGCCGCCGCCGCCCTCTCCGTCATGCACGTGATCACCCTCGACGCACTGCCGCCGCTCGTCTCAATGGTCGCGTTTCTCGCCCTCTACGCGCTCCTCACGCTCGGCCTGCCGGAGAGGGAGTTGCGCTTCCTCCGCAAAACAGAACCCGCGGCGTGATGACCGCGGGCTTTGTCGTCGATCGGTTCATTCTCCGAGAATGCGATCCGTGATGCAGTCGTACCAGTGGACAAAGGTCCGGCCGTTGACCGTCAGGCGTTCGTTATCGGGAAGCGCTTCCGTCCAGCGTTTTCCGAAACGGTCGAGAGCCCAGTCGTCGGCATTGAACCGTCTCCAAAGAACGGTCCTTCCGTTTCTGTCAAGATAGTGTTCGCAGAGCATCGCGCCGTTCGATATCTGAATGTCGATCAGGCGAACGGTGTCGTATGCTTTCCCCATGACGGTTACGGCAAAGCGTCCGACGATATCGGAGACATCGTTTTGGCTTTCATGAACGAGTCGGTCTTCTTTCTCTACGATGATCCCTTCGCTTTTCCGTTCAACGGGAAAACCGCAGTTGTCCTCGCCGATGCCGTAAGCATCATCAAATCCCTCGTCCAGAAAGGTGACGATTCTGCGGCATCCGTTTTCGACGGTCTCACCGCCGAGATACCGGCAGTGCGTCTCGGTCAGCTGGGCGAAGATCGTGCCGTCTTCCGTCGCGTCATCCTCCCGGTACCGGGACTTGATCTCGACGCCCTCGATCCCGTGGATGTTGATTCTCCCGGTCACAGTCAGATCGTACTGTCCGGAGATGCGCTTTTCCGGGAAGTCGTACATGGCGAACGAACAGGCTTCGTGTTCGGCAGGAACGATGAACATGCCCGGCAGCTCTCGGTGCGTGACGGCGAAAGGCGCCTCGTCCCGTTTGCGGATCGTATATTCCGGCATGATTGCAGGGAATTCTTTCATGGTCTTTTCTCCTTTCGTTTTCGGCTTGTACGGGTATTTTTCCTGAAATTTCCGTTTGGCGTAGTGAAGACGGCTTTTGACGGTTCCGAGCGGAAGACGGAGCCTCTCGGCGATTTGATCTTGGGGAAGGTCCTTGAAGTAATACAGATAAAGGATCTGTTTCTCCCTGTCGCCGAGGCGATCAAGGGTATCCCGGACGACCGAAGCCGTTGTAACTCCCCGCGAACCGACCGTCAGGACCGATTCGTTCAGATCGCCGATCGGGATCTCCATGTTTTTCGCTTTTTCCCGGAAATAATCTCCGCACTTATGCCTGGCAATGCCCAGAAGCCAGGATTTGAACAAGGTTTGATCGTTCAGAGAGGCAAATCCCCTGAACGCGGCCAGGCAGACTTCCTGGAGAACGTCTTCGGCGTCGTGCCGGCTGCCGATCCGATATCGGATGTAGCGCTCGAGAACCGGCAGTTCTTGGGAGAGGAGTTCTTCAAACTTGTCCATCGCCTTCACCTCGCTTTCGATGGGATTCTGAAACCGGTTTCATGGATAGTGTCGGAGAAAAAGCCCGAAAGGTTCAAAATAACGAAAAAAAACGAAAGAATCGCAAAAAACCTGATGTTCCCGGCAACGTGAAAAGGCACCTCGATGAGGTGCCTTTCTGACCCGTGGGGGAATCGAACCCCCGTTTACGCCGTGAGAGGGCGTCGTCTTAGCCGCTTGACCAACAGGCCATGTTCTCCGGAACGTGGTTATTATATCACATCCTCTTCCGGATTGCAAGAGGTTTTCGAAAATTTATCCGGGAAAATTTGAAAGCACGATCTGAGACGCGGCGATCAGGACGTGGCAGATGAAGTATGTCGGACAGATCCAGCGGCTGAGCTTCTTTCTGCCGAGAAACCGGGAGAGGGCGATGAGGGTGTCGGAGAAAAGGATGAACGCGATCCCCGCGGCAAAGAGAACGGCGGATGCAGCGGGAGCGGCGGAGAACAGGGAAGCGGTCATGACGCAGAGCGAGATCCCGGTATAGGCCGTCGCCGCGACGCGAAGGAACCGTTCCCGGATCGCCGGATAGAGGGTTTTCAGAAGGAAGACGGTATATCCGGCAACGAGCAGCGCTGCGGCGGCGATGCGAAACAGCGGATTCTCCGGTATTTCGATCACGGTGAGGCTGTACGTGAGAAAACACGCGTGCGCGAGAAAGAAACCGACGATCCCGCCGAGGAGCATCCGATCGCCGTTTTTCCCGCCGGAGTGCGCCATGAAATAATCCCCGACGATCGAGAGCGCATACGCGGCGACGATCCACGGAGAGGCCCCGGCGAAGAGCGAGATCACGAGGCAGGACGCCGTGACTGCGGCGCTGTACGGATAGCGGCCGGCATGAAAGTGAAGCACGGCGAAGAATACGGGCACGAGGAGCAGGAGATAGAGGGGATTCATGGCAGGCCTCCCGGGTGAGATCGGCGGAAAAACAAGTCCGGCGTCGAATGGGCGACATGCCGTTCAGCGCCGGATGCGGATCGATTATTCCTTGGTTTCAGGCTCGAAAGTCTTTGTCGTCGGAGCCTTGCCGTTGAGGGAGATGACCCAGTTCTGCATCTTTCTCGACCAGTCGACGATGTGCTGACGTTCCTGGAGAGAGATCTTCTTCGAGAAATTGAAGCGTCCCGTATTGACATAGTAGGTCTCTTCGAGGACGTAGGTGCCGGCGGTCTTCAGGATCTCCTTGACCTGTTCCTCGGCTTCGGATCCCGGCTCGCCGTCGATGAAGAGGGCGGTATAGGTCGCCTTGTCGGGCGTGAGCTCCGCACAGAAGCGGCGGACGCGGTCTTCCGGCTCGTCCTTCATGGTGAGGCCGATGAGGACCAGACGCTCCTTGTCTGCCGGATAAGCCGGGGGAATGTCGTTGACGAGGCAGCCGTTCGCCGCGCCGATGGCATCCGCATAGGTGATCATTTTGCCTTTTTTCGTTGCGTACATAACTCTCATTTTCATGGCAGTATTCCTCCGAATGGGTTTCTTTTTCTGTTGATGCCATATTATAGCACAAATCCGCGGCTTTGTGAAGTCAAAAGTGTAACTTTTTTCGGTTTTGTTCGCCCGAGTCGCTTGACAGAACGCCTCGGTTATGATAGACTACTCATAACAACCTGAATTCCGAGGTGGAATATGCTCATCACCGTCATCGGGCGGGGTCATTCCGGCACCCGCTCCATCTCCCATACGCTCTCCGCAAGCGGCGTCTTCATGGGCGAGCCGCTCAACGTCTCCGGCGATCTTCTGCCGCCGCAGAAAATGTACGACGCCTGCCGTGTCTTCGCGAAATACGTGACCTATGAAGGGAACAACCGCTGGGATTTCTCAAAGGTCCGCACCTGCGAGATCCCCGGAGAATTCAAGACGCTCATCGAGGAGTATCTGCACAGCGTTCTTTCCTCCGATGCGGCATACAAGGGCTGGAAGATCCCCGAGACGACGCTCGTCTATCCCTGGATCGTCCGCATGTTCCCGGATATCCGGTATATCTTCTGGGTGCGCGATCCCCGCGACTGCATCCTCGGCTCGCATCTGACCGACGATCTCGGCGATTTCGGCATCCCGTACGAAAAGACGGGAGACGTCCGGCATGACCGCGCCGTGAGCTGGCTGTATCAGCGGGAAATCGTCCGCAGCACGCCGGAGCCGGAACATGCGCTGTACGTCCGCTTCGAGGACATGGTCTTCGATCAGGACAACACGATCGCGCGGATCTCGGAGTATCTCGGCATCCCGATCGCGAAGATCGAAATGCGGCCGGACTCCGTCGGCCGGTATAAAACCGATGAGGGCGTTCACATGTTCGACTTCTTCGAATCCGACATGAAGGACCTCGGATACGAATTCGAATAAAGCGGGAACCGCATAAAATAAAACACGGACGTCTGAAGCTTTCGGCAGTCCGTGTTTATTATTTTGTTGTAAAATGTAACCGATTATTTGGACTTCTTGACAGCGTTTTCGACCGGCGGGACGATCAACGGTGCAACGATGACGTTGAGGAGGAACTCGACGATGAAGTTGATGCCTGCGATGCCGGTGATCACATAGACGAGCAAGTCCGTGCCGCCGGACCACGCACTCAGGACATCGCGGAAGAACAAGAGCATGCCGACGATGAAAATGCCGGTGTTGCAGATCGGAGCGATACCCGCGGCGATGGCGATGGCAGCCAGATGGTTGATCTTGCCGTCAAGCGCCTTGAATACGAGCGCGGAGACCCAGCCGGCAGCGATGCCTTTGAGCATGCAAAGGACAACACACAGGAAGGGATTGGCTGCAAAGACCATATTGCCGCCGACATCGAGACCGGCGATGGAGACAACGACAACGATGGCGCCGAACACGCCGCCGAGGAACGCACCGGCACCGGGACCGAAGAGCATGCCGCCCAGAACGATCGGAATCAGCACGAAGGACATGTTGAAGGGACCGGCCTTGATGAAATACGTGAGAAGCTGAAGAACGACGATCAGCGCGGAAAGAAAAGCGATGTATGTGAGCTTCCGGGTTTTTTTGCGGGTAGATTCCATGTGAGATACCTCCGAGAATGCGCGGGAGAGCCGCGTTGGTTGATTTTGTACGGGATATAAGAACAAATTCAAGACGGAACCGTGATTCGCTCCCCTGA
>JAEEGL012986193.1_pt1 | contig 20129 bp, 14 predicted proteins | sample 9134231 | NCBI WGS metagenome assembly JAEEGL01 (sample SAMN16246548, study PRJNA631951) | gut metagenome | biome: gut microbiome; feature: rumen; material: fiber-attached | host: Bos | place: Iran: Karaj | collected 2018-10
GATGACGGTGTGACAAGCGGCGGCTGTCCGAGATCATTACGGGCGCGCGGAACGTCTTCAAGAACCTCGGAGAACTTATCTTCCGCATTCTGCTCTTTCAGCTGACTTGTCAGGGTGGAACGCATGCCGCCCGGAGCCTGATACAGAAGTGTCTTGATATTGACACCCATGTTCTTCGGATTGAGCAGCCCTGACTCAAGAGCCTCATCACGGATCGGACGGAAGTGATCAGCGATCTCAGAGAGAAGATTCTGATCAAAACCGGTGTCATACGGTGTGCCCTTGAATGTCTCAACCATAACTTCGGTAGCAGGCTGGCTTGTGCCGAGGGCAAACGGTGACATAGCTGTATCAATGCGGTCCACACCAGCCTCAACAGCTTTCAGGTATGTCATGGATGCCACACCTGATGAATAATGCGTATGCAGGTCGATCGGTATGGAAACGGTCTCCTTGAGTGCGGAGATCAGTTCGGTTGCCTTGTATGGAAGAAGCAGACCGGCCATATCCTTGATACAGATGGAATCAGCACCCATATCCTCAATACGCTTCGCCAGATCAAGCCAGTAGTCAAGTGTATAGGCATCACCGAGTGTATAGGACATGGCGACCTGTGATTCCGCGTTCTCTTTTGCAGCGGCATTGACCGCTGTCTGCAGGTTGCGGATATCATTGAGGCAGTCAAAGATACGAATGACATTGATGCCGTTTGCAACTGATCTCTGAACAAAATACTCTACGACGTCATCCGCGTACGGACGATAGCCGAGGATGTTCTGCCCTCTGAAGAGCATCTGAAGTTTTGTATTCTTAAAACCATCGCGGAACTTGCGCAGTCTGTCCCAGGGATCTTCATGCAGGAAGCGGATGCAGGAATCAAATGTTGCACCGCCCCAGCACTCTACAGCATAATAGCCGACCTGGTCCATCTTATCGATGATCGGAACCATCTGCTCGGTCGTCATACGCGTCGCAATCAGAGACTGATGCGCGTCACGAAGGATGGTTTCCACGATCTGAATAGGCCTTTTTTCAACTGTTTTTTCAGCCATCTAATGTTACCTCCTAATATGTAAATCTTGAATTATCAAATGTCATCAGACTCCGAAAATAGCCATAAATGTTCCGGCTGCAACTGCAGTACCGATAACACCTGCAACATTCGGACCCATTGCATGCATCAGCAGGAAGTTTGTCGGATCTTCCCTTGCTCCTTCTTTCTGGGAGACGCGTGCTGCCATCGGAACAGCCGATACACCGGCAGAACCGATCAGAGGATTGACCTTGCCGTGTGTCAGATGACACATCAGCTTACCGAGCAGTACACCTGCTGCAGTACCGAAGATGAAGGCGATCAGACCGAGGAAGACGATCTTCAGTGTAGTGGCATTGAGGAAGGCCTCTGCACTTGTCGTTGCGCCGACAGAAGTACCGAGCAGGATAACCACGATGTACATCATGGCATTGGATGCCGTCTCCTGAAGCTGGCGGACCACACCGCTCTCACGGAAGAGGTTGCCGAGCATCAGCATACCGACCAGCGGGGCAGTTGAAGGAAGAATCGAGCAGACGACGATCGATACGATGATCGGGAAGAGGATCCTCTCGAGCTTGGATACCGGACGCAGCTGAGCCATTTTGATCTGGCGCTCTTTCTTCGTTGTCAGCAGACGCATGACCGGGGGCTGGATCACGGGGACCAGTGACATATAGGAATATGCCGCCACCGCGATCGGACCCAAAATGGCCGTCTGCTGAAGTTTGCCTGCCAGGAAAATCGAAGTCGGGCCGTCAGCTCCGCCGATGATGGAGACAGCCGCTGCTGCCTTATCGGAAAAGCCAAGCGCCATCGCTCCGAAATACGCCATATAAATACCGAACTGAGCCGCCGCTCCCAACAGGAAGCTGACGGGGTTGGCGATCAACGGGCCGAAGTCAGTCATAGCTCCGACACCCATGAAGATCAGAGATGGGAGAATCGCCCACTCATCCAACCTGAAGAAGAAATGAAGTAATCCCTCTGTGCCTGATGCTGATTCCTCGGCCGTTGCGATGATATCCGGATAGATATTCACCAGCAGCATACCAAACGCGATCGGAACGAGCAGCAAAGGCTCGAAATCGTGTTTGATCGCCAGCCAGAGGAAGAAGCACGCGACAGCAATCATAATGACATTACCGATCGTAAGGTTCAGAAATGCTGTCTGGTGCACAAGATTACTCAATGTATTTGAAATATAATCCATCTTGTGACCTCCTAGTAAAAAGCGACGATCAATTCATTGTAGCCATAAGTGTTCCTGCTTCGACAGGATCGCCAGGGCCCACAACGATGCTTGCAATCGTACCATCCTGAGGAGCCACCTGCGGGATTTCCATCTTCATAGCTTCGATGATGATGACGGTATCGCCGGCCTTGACCTGGTCGCCGACATTCGCCACGATCTTGAAGACTTTGCCGGCTGCACCGGCTGTGATTTCTACGCCGCCCGCTGCTGCCGGAGCTGCAGGTGCTGCTGCAGGAGCCGGTGCGGGAGCTGCCGCTGCGGGAGCTGCTGCAGGAGCTGCAACCGGAGCTGCTGCGGTAGCGCCGCCTTTTTCTTCCACTGTCACATCATATGCTGTACCATTTACTGTAATTGTATATTGTTTCATTTTATTAAATCTCCTTCCATGGGCAGCCATTATGAACGGCGCCTGCGCACTATCTTTCTGACAAAATATCCACTGCTGTCCTGTCCTGTCTCTTCCGCGTAGGCCGCGATCGCTGCAGCGATAACCGCCTGGATCTCCGCGTCGTTGGAAGCCGCTGCTTTCACGGTCTCAACTGTCTTCTCGAGAGCCGGCTTAACGACCTCTTTTTCCTCTTTCTTGCCCGGTTTGCTCTCTTTGACACCGGGAAGGAAGTTAAACAGAGAAATGACCAGAGCAATAATGATCAGGACGATGAAAACTGTTCCCATACCCAACAGAGTGTTGAGACCGGCTTTCTTTAAAACTTCGCCGCGGGAATAATCACCGTTAACCGTCATATTTTCAAGTCTGGCTGTCTCGGAATCGAAGGCCAGAATAACGTCGGCATCGCGGTTTTTAAACTTAACCTTGACGGTCGCTGTTGTATCAGACCCTTTCTGCTCAATCTCAAAGTCATTGTCTGCACTGACAAAAGCGCCGAGTTCTTTGTCGGCTGCTACCCATGCATCGACAACACCTTCGAAATCTTCTATTTTTGTGTCATTCAGACTGATATAATTCCCATTTGCATCCATGGAGGTAAGCTGCGCTACCTGACTTTGCTTCAGGAAATCAGAAGACTCCTGGAAATCCTTAAGGCCGTTAATATCCGCGCTCTCCAGCAGGGCCATCATCATACGTGCCTTGCTCTCGATCGCCTTCGTATCGGCCTTGATCTCTTTCTTGCCGCATCCTGTGATCAGGAAGAGGGAAAGCACCAGTCCAATAACAAGTAATACTCTTTTCTTCACTTGCTTCTCCTCTCCTACTTTGTACCGTGCTTCTTAAACGGAAGGTCTTCCTTTTTGCTGAGCAGCATATCAAATGCACCGACAAGATACTTTCTTGTCTGTGCAGGATCAATGACTGCATCCACATATCCGCGCGCATAAGCCGCATCCGCACCAGTCAGTTTTTCAGCATACTCTGCTTTCTTGGCTTTCAGCTCATCAGCAGAAGCGTCCGGGTTGAGAATCTTGGCTGCCATCTCAGCATCCATCATCCCTACCTTGGCACCTTCCCAGGCGTAGACCATGTCTGCGCCGAGCGCCTTGCTGTTCATAATGCTGTAGGGGCTGCCCATCAGCTCGCTTGTGATGACATTCACCTTCGGTACGCTCGCATTGGCAAGTGCACTGACAAGGCGGGCACTTGTTCTGCCAAGACCCTGCTCAGCCCATTCGCATGCGTGGAATCCACTCACGTTAGACAATGTCAGTACAGGAATCTCGAAAGCATCACAGAACGAAACAAAGGAAGCTGCCTTGTAGCAGCCGAACGGCGTCAGACCTTTGATGCAGTCTGTTACTTCGCCGTCAGCGCCATAGACCTTCTTGCGGTTAGCCACGACACCGACGGTCATGCCGCCGAGGCGCAGGAAACCGGTCATCATATCCTTGGCGTAATCTTTCTTCGTCTCGAAGAACAGATTATTGTCAGCCAGATGATAAGCAATGATGCCAGGATCATCTGCTGCACCGCCTACTTCGACAAGACGGTTCAGGTCATCTGTACACTCTTCAAACGCGTCGTTCTCCTCGCAGTTAGACGGAAGAAAACCGACCAGCTGGCGGATCGCGCCGAGCACTTCTGACTCATCACCGACATAATCTACATTGCCGCTCTTAGCGCTCTGGAAATCCGCTTTGGAAAGATCACATTCTTTTTCGTTCTTTCCGGGGATTGCATTCGGCGCGTTCAGGAAGAAGCGGCCATTATCTTTATCCATCAGGACAAAATCCGAAAGCGATGCCGCCACAGCCATGCCGCCGCCGCATGTTCCGAATATCGCGCTGATCTGAGGAATGACGCCTGAAGCCATCGTCATCTTATAGTACAGGCGTGAAAGTGCTTCGAGGACATCGGTTGCCTCCGTAAGTCTGAAACCGGCAGAGTCGATGAGCCCGATTACCGGAGCACCCATCTTCATTGCCATGTTGTAGAGATGAATGATCTTCTTTGCATGCATCTCACCAACAGTTCCCTTCATCACGGCGGCATTCTGGCTGTAAATATAGACCAGACGGCCGTCCATCAGACCATACCCCGTGATCACTCCGTCCGACGGTTCTTTCGCGGCGCCTTCGTTGAAGTCTGTGCTGCGGCTTGTGACACCGCCCGCCAGTTCAACAAAGCTGCCGGGATCAAGTAGAGCGTCGATCCTCCGGCCGGCCGGAGCGTTTGCTGATGTGTTACTCATATCTTACCCTCCATTTATAAATGCTGACAAATTCACGGAGTAAAGATCACCCCGTGAAAACAACAAACTTAACCTTATATATTATACTCATAATAAGTTATTAAAGCAACCGATTAAACAGGAATCTCTTCTTCTGTTTCGCTCTCAGTTTCGGAGTCATTTTCATAATCTGTTTCATCGTCCGCTTCATCGTCTTCTTCGACTCCGGCTTCAAGCATGGCATCACTGCGGAAACGCTCCAGCTCTTCACGTCCGAAGGTAGGCATTTCCTCGAGACTTGAGAAACCAAAGTGCCGTAAGAACTCGTCCGTTGTCCCGAAAAGAAGCGGTTTTCCGGGTGCTTCCATGCGGCCTTTCTCACAGATCAGGCCGTAATCGATCAGCTGTCCGACGGCATAATCACTCTTGACTCCTCGAATCTTCTCGATATCAAGTCTCGTAACCGGCTGGCGGTAAGCGATGATCGCAAGCGTCTCGAGCAATGTATCGGTCAGCTCATAAGTCTTCGGTTTCTTTACGATTCTGATCAGCGTCTCATAATACTTCGGCTTAGCGCACAGCTGCACATGGTCTTCCAGATGCAGAAGTGTCAGGCCGCTGTCATCCTGATCGTATTTTGCATGCAGAGCCCCAAGCACCTGACCCATCTCTTCTTCAGACAGATCGAGCGCCTGTGCCAGTTCAGTGACCCGCACCTCATGTCCCATCGAGAACAAAACGGCTTCCGCTGCTGCTATTTTATGATTATGCACTAGTTACTCCTCCTGGTTAAACTAATGTCCCGTGAATCTCTGCCGGCTTTCAGAAAGAGAAACCCTTCTTTAGCCAGCTCCAGAACGGAAAGAAATGTCATGATCGCACCGATCCGTCCGCCTCCTGTGTCTTTCAGCAATTCCTTAAACGAAACTCTGCTCTTGCCGTCAAAACAATGCCGCACCTGATCCATGCGCTGCGTCAGAGTCATTTTCTCCTGCCTGATCCGGCCGAAACGGCTCCGGACAGGATCGATCGATTCTTCTCTGCGGCGCATGACTTCTTCAAAGATCTCAGAAAGGCGTCTGATAGTCAATTCATCCAGGACCGCGTCGACATCGACAGGTTCAGCCGCATCCGCGACCTGAGGAGGCAGATACTCATCCCGGCAGAGCCAGGAAGCCTCGGGGATCTCATTCTCAGCCAGCTTAATGGCCGCCTCTTTGTAGATCCTGTATGTCGTCAACTGCTCGACAAGCGCAGTCCGCGGATCCTCATCCTCTTCCTCTTCCATATCGCTTCCCGGAAGCAGCATTCTGCTTTTGATCTCTAAAAGCGTTGCAGCCATAAGAAGAAAGCTGCTGGCCAGATCAGGGTCCTCATTCTGGAGCTGCCGGACATAATCCATGTATTGATCGGTTACCTGAGCGATCGGAATATCATAGATGTCAATCTTATTCTTTTCGATCAAATGCAGCAGCAGATCCAGCGGTCCCTCAAAGACCGGAAGGCTGACAGCAAGCGAACTTTCCATATTCTCTCCTTAACGCATTTCCTCTGCAACAGCATCCAGGAACTCTTCGCTGGCGAGAACCTGCGCGTTCTCTACGGTAGTCATTCTGGCCAGATCGCCTGTCATACGTCCGCTCTCGATCACAGCCAGCGTTTTCTCCTCAAGTTTCTTTGCAAAAGCAACCAGCTCGGGATTATTGTTGATTGTACCGATTCTGGCCAAAGCACCCGTCCATGCAAAGATCGTCGCTACGGAGTTCGTAGATGTCTTTTCACCTTTCAGATACTTGTAATAATGCTTCTGAACAGTCCCGTGAGCCGCCTCGTACTCATAATAACCGTGCGGTGAAACCAGTACGGAAGTCATCATCGCCAGAGAGCCGAACGCTGAGGATACCATATCGCTCATGACATCCCCGTCATAATTCTTGCAGGCCCAGATAAAGCCTCCCTCCCCTTTCATCACACGGGCAACGGCATCATCGATAAGCGTGTAAAAATACTCAATACCGGCTTCCTTAAACTGCTCGGCATACTCTTCATCAAAGATTCTCTGAAATGTCAGTTTAAATGTCTGGTCATATGTTTTCGAGATCGTATCTTTTGTTGCAAACCAGAGATCCTGCCCGACATCCAGCGCATAGGAGAAACAGCTGCGCGCAAAACTCTCGATCGAACTCATCCGGTTGTGCATACCCTGTACGATACCGGCATCTGTAAAATCATGCACCAGGATGCGCTGCTCATTGCCTGCTGCCGAGGTATAGACGAGCTCGACCTTGCCCGGTCCCGGGATCTCCATCTCCGCATTGCGGTAGACATCGCCGTAGGCATGTCTGGCCAGAGTGATCGGCGCTTTCCAGCATTTGACAGAGGGCTCGATTCCCTTTACCAGAATCGGAGCACGGAAAACGGTACCGTCGAGCGCGGCACGGATCGTTCCGTTCGGACTCTTCCACATCTGCTTGAGATCGTATTCTTCCACGCGTGCGGCATTCGGTGTGATTGTCGCGCATTTGACACCGACTTTATACTGCTTGATAGCGTTGGCTGCATCGATCGTAACCTGATCATCAGTCTCGTCACGGTGCCTTAAGCCCAGATCATAATAGATGGTTTTTAAATCGACGAACGGCCGGATCAGTTTCTCTTTGATCATACCCCACAAAATATGGGTCATCTCATCTCCGTCCATCTCTACGATCGGCGTCATCATTTGTATTTTGCTCATTTGATCACTCCTCTTCATCCATCATCAATGCTTTAACATAATCTTCCGGATCAAACCTCTGCAGGTCTTCGATCTTTTCTCCGACTCCAATGTATTTGACCGGTACATCCATCTCATCCAGGAGAGCCAGCGCGATTCCGCCTCTGGCTGATCCGTCCATCTTGGTGATGATCAGCGCATCGATCGGCGCCGCCTGAGAAAACTCTCTGGCCTGCGACAGTCCGTTTTGGCCGGTCGTCGCATCAAGTACCAGCCATGTCTCCAGATGGGCTTCCGGATACTGTTTCTGTAAAATGCGATAGAGCTTGCCCAGCTCATTCATAAGGTTCTTTTTGTTTTGCAGACGGCCGGCTGTATCAACTAACAGAAGATCGATATCCCGCGCCTTGGCCGCCGCGATCGCATCGAAAAGCACGGATCCTGGATCTGCACCCTCTGCACCGCCGATCATCCTTACGCCGGCCCTGTCAGCCCATCTTTCAAGCTGATCACCTGCTGCCGCGCGGAATGTGTCAGCGCCGGCAATCAGGACGCTTAATCCCGCCTGCCGGGCCAAAGCCGCGATCTTGCCGATCGTCGTCGTCTTACCTGCTCCGTTTACCCCGGTAAAAAAGATCACGGATTTACGTGTCAGATAATCATAGTCCGCCTCATGTCCCTGCACCCGTTCCATGATCAGATCTGTCAGCACTTTCCGTGCCTGTTTCGTTTTCAGAATCGAATGTACCCTGACTTTAAGGCGCAGCTGATCGACTATGTCAACGGCTGTCTGCGGTCCCATATCAGACTCGATGAGTACCTCTTCAAGATCATCGAAAAAGTCATCATCGATCACTTCTGAGGAAAAGACTTCGGCAAGGCCTTCTGCCATCTGGGCACGGGTCTTGGAAAGACCGGCTACAAGCCGCGCAAATCTGCCTTCTCTGTTGGTATTTTCCTGTTCCATCTCTATTTCTCTTTCTGCTGTTCTTCAATCTGTTCGCGCGCAAGATCCACAGAAACCATCGTGGAAACGCCTTTCTCCTGCATGGTGATGCCGTACAATCTGTCGGCCGCATTCATGGTACCGTGCCTGTGTGTAATGACAATAAACTGTGTCTGTTTCGTCAAACGACGCAGATATTTCGAAAAGCGTCCTACATTGCGGTCATCCAGCGATGCCTCGATCTCATCCAGCAGACAGAACGGTGAAGGATGAAGATTCTGTATCGCAAACAGCAGGGCGATCGCTGTCAGTGACTTCTCTCCTCCCGACAGCTGCATCATATTCTGCAGCTTCTTTCCGGGAGGCTGCGCGATCACGCGGACCCCTGCTGAGAGTATGTCTTCTTCGATCAGCTCCAGCCTGCCGCGGCCGCCTCCGAACAGTACTCTGAAGACATCATTAAACTGCTTGTTGATCTGCCCGAAGGCCTGATCAAATTGTGCGCGCATCGTATCATCAAGCTCATCGATCACCTGCAGCACAGCTTCCTCAGCCTTCATGATATCTTCACGCTGCGCTGTCATCGTCTCAAAGCGGTTACCTACTTCTCTGTACTGTTCGATCGCGTTGACATTGACATCACCGAGCTCGCGGATATCATGCTTCAACTCACCGGTGCGTTTTCTGAGCGCACGCAGGTCATTCATGTTCTCATCCTGCATTGATTTCGCGTGATGGTATGTCAGTTCATACTCTTCCCACATATAGTCGACCAGCTGACTGCGCGTCTCATCGGCTGATTCGATCCTGTGATTCAGGCGCAAGATCTCTTTTTCCAGATCCGAGCGCTCCCGCGCCAGTTTTTCTCTCTCATCCAGCGCATCTCTGTGTGATGCCATAAGCTGGGCTTTCTGCTCCTCGCTTGCGGCAATCTCAGCCCTGATCTCTTCAAACAGTTCTGCCGACGAATCGATCGTCTTCTGCAGATCCGCTATCTTTGCTTCCTTCTCCGCAACGATCGCCGTGGTGTCCGGACCCTGCTCGCCGAGCTCATCCATCTGTCTGCGCCGCGTCTCCTGCTCACGGCGTATGCCGATGATCTGTGATTTCAGGCTCTCCATAGACTGCGTGCAGGCTGCCAGCTCGGCATGCGCATTCTCGCCGTCGATCGCAATACGGCGTGTATCGTCAGATGCAGCCTCAACTTCCTCTTCCAGTTTAGCGAGCCGGCGTGCGAGTTCTTTCTCCTGATCCTCGCTTGAAGCTGCGCCGCTCATGATAGAATCGATCTCCTCCTGCAGGCGTTTTGCCTCAGCTTCCTTGGAAGATAAGACATCCTGTTTTGCAGTCAGGTTCTCCTGAATAGTGCGCATCTGATCCTGTACGGCTGTGAGGCGTATCTCGTTTTCACGCACGCTCACAAACACCTGCTGAAGCTCTTTATCAGCGTTTTCTCTGCTCTGTCTGCAGTCGGCAAGCTTCTTTCCGAGCGACTCATCTTCTTTGCGGCATGCTTCCATCGCCTCCTGCGCCTGCTTCGTGCGTTCTGAAAGCTCGTCCAGCTCATTGCGTCTGCTCAGCAGATGAGAGCTGTTCCTGTAAGCGCCTCCGCTTAAGGTGCCTCCGGGAGAGAGCTGATCGCCTTCAAGCGTCACCATGCGGATAGTGTGTCCGTATTTTTTGGCGATGCGGATCGCATGATCCAGCTCATCGACCACGACCGTCCGCCCCAGCAGCGACGATACCATATCACGGTAAACGTCATCGCTTTCCACGAGCGAGTCCGCCGTTCCGATAACGCCTTTTTCACGCAGCACATCTTTCTTTGTGAGAACGGATGGTGTGACAGCTGTCAGAGGGATAAAAGTAGCTCTGCCGTATCGGTTCTTTTTCAGGAAAGTGATCAGATCCCGCGCCGTCTCTTCGTCCTTTGTGACAACGTAACGCAGGCTTCTGCCAAGCGCTGTCTCAATCGCTTCGGTGTATTTGGCAGGCGTGCGGATCAGATCCGCCACAACGCCGCAGACCCGGCTGTCGCCGAGGTCCATGACCCGTTTGACACTCTCTCCGAAACCTTCATAGCGCTCAGTGAGATTGCGCAGCGCTGTTAGCCTTGTCTGAAGCTTTTGATACTCTGCCGTTGCTTTTTCGCCCGCTTCGTAAGCTTTGCTCTTTTGAACGGTTAATGTCTCTTCTTCCTTTTTGAGCATCTCAGCCTGATCAGAAGACTGATTCCAGCGTTTTTCCAAATCATTTTTAGAGCGGCTGAGTTCATCGGCTTCTTTTTGAAGCTCCTGCAGGCTCTGCTCAAGTGCCTTGATCTCCGCCGTCTCCTCCGCCGTTCTGATGCGCAGCTGTGACAGTGTGGCGTCATTCTTTTCCCGGCTCGCCGTGCGGTCGCCGCTCTCGCGCACCAGTTTCAAATGCTGAAAGCGCGTGTTTTCCTGTTCTTCTTTCAGAGCGTCTTTTTTGACTTTCGACTGTTCCAGCTGTCTGACTAAACGGTCATTTTTCTCTGATAGTTCTTTCTGTCTTCCGGCCGCCTGTTCGTATCGGTCTGTCAGCTCAGTCAGTTTCTGCTGTGCCTCCTGCATGGATCCTTCCAGATCTCTCTGGCGGTCCTTAAAATGCTCGCGGCTTGTAAGAGCTGAATTGATCTGCTCATGCAGCAGCCTGATCTGTCCCTCGAGCTCTGTCTTTAGTTTATCAGTAGCCGTCAGTTTCTCCCGGTCAGCTGCCGCTTTTTCATCCAGAATCGTAATCTGCTCTTCGACTTCACTGTACTGTGAGCGGGTCATTTCATAGGCCTGTTCGGCCTGTTTCATCTGGTCTGTGGCGACCTGCAGGTTTTTCTGGTCTTCCTGTATCTGTTTGTCGGTCCTCTCCATCTCGAGCAGGAACCGGTTTAATTCACACTGCTTAAGCTCATCGCGCAGGCGCAGAAACTTAACCGCTTTCTCGCTCTGTTCCTTAAGCGGGCCGACCTGCGCTGACAATTCGGATAAGATATCATCCACGCGCACGAGATTATTCTGTTCTTCTTCGAGCTTTTTAAGAGCAGATTCCTTGCGCTTTTTGTATTTCACAATGCCTGCTGCCTCATCGAAGAGGTCACGTCTTGCGATCGGGTTGCCGCTGATGATCCGGTCGATCTGACCCTGTCCGATCAGGGAATAGCCCTCACGGCCCACACCGGTATCATAGAACAGTTCCTGGATATCGCGCAGGCGGCACGGCTGCCTGTTGATCTGATATTCACTTTCACCTGACCGGTAAAGCTTACGGGTGACTGTTACTTCCGAATACTCTGTCGGCAGTGCCCCGTCCTGATTGTCGATCGTCAGCGAGACACTGGCATAGCTGAGTGGCTTGCGGTTTTCTGTGCCGGCGAAAATCACGTCCTGCATACTTCCGCTGCGCAGCTGGCTGGTGCGCTGCTCTCCGAGCACCCACCGAACCGCATCAGCCACGTTGCTCTTACCGCTGCCGTTCGGTCCGACTATACCGGTAATGCCGGGCTCAAAGTGAAAGACCGTACGCCCGACAAAAGATTTGAATCCTTGAATCTCAATCGTTTTTAAATACATCTAATCTTACTCCCGCTGGCCCTGGAGTCTGGCCAGTGCTGCTTTGGCCGCCATCTGTTCGGCCGCCTTCTTCGATCTGCCGTTTCCGCTCTCACAGATCTGACCGTCAATTATAACCGCCATCGTAAAGCTCTTATCATGATCAGGGCCGCTCTCCTTCAGCAGCTGGTAACGCACCTCTCTGATACCGACGCCCTGTACGTATTCCTGCAATGCTGTTTTGTAGTCGTCATGATCGCGCTCAGACAGATCATTGAGTATATGTGTCCTGATCAGTTCTTTTGCCGCATCGATCCCTCCATCGAGATAGACTGCACCGATAAGAGCCTCAAGCGCATCTGATGTTACAGATGGTTTGTGACGTCCGCCTGTCTTTTCCTCCCCTTTTCCGAGATGCAGATAACTGCCGAGACCGATTTCTTCTGCTTTCTTGCTGAGCGCGCTCTCACAGACAAGAGACGCGCGCCGTTTTGAAAGCCTGCCTTCAGGTTCTGACGCATATGCCTGATAAAGCTGTTCGCTCACAACCAGTTCCAGCACGGCATCACCGAGGAATTCCAGTCTCTCATTCGACTCTTCCCTCTCCTTGCCGGTTTCATTGATATAAGAGCGATGCGTGAGGGCATGATCGAGCAGGCCGATATCCTGAAAACAGTAGCCGATCTGCTTTTGCAGACTATCAAAAGAGAGGATATTCCCATCCTCCCTTTCTGATACACCCCCATATGTTTTTTTCTGATCCGACATGTGTTTAAATCTCTCTTCCCGAGCCTTGAATAGCCCGGAGTATATCCCCGACAGTCTCCATCTTATTCACTTCTTCGGTCGTTATCTCCACCTCAAACGCAAGACCGATCTCTGAAACAATTTCGTATAAGTCGAGGGAATCTGCGCAAAGATCCTCGATCAGAGTCGTCTCCGGCGTGATCTCTTTTTTTTCGATATGGAGAACATCTTCTATGATTTCACGAAGCTTTTCAAATTCCATTTTCCCCTCCTTACACTATCTTATTTATTTTACTAAATCATGACGTGAAAAGCAATCAAAAAGCTCTCCGTTTTACAACGGAGAGCTTATGCTTCGTATCAATCCTGAGGAATGATCTCTTTTTTGTTGTATGTACCGCAATTCTTGCATACGTGATGGGGCATCATCAGTTCCCCGCACTTGCTGCACGGTACCAGATTCGGTACGCTCATCTTCCAGTTCGCACGTCTCTTATCACGTCTGGAAGCTGACGATTTATTTTTCGGGCAAATAGACACTTCTGACACCTCCTCGCCTTTTCAAACTTACCTGAAACATTATACAGATGCACAATATGCTTGTCAACATCATTTTTCAGGTATTTCGGTCAAAATGTCTTAACCGACAAGCTCCGCTGTTTCACGTGCGATCTCAAGCTCTTCGTCGGTCGGAACGACCCATGCCGGAATTCTGGATTCCGGAGTCGTGATGCGCACTTCCTTGCCGTAGCGGGCCTGGTTGGCATCGCCGTCGAGGAACATGCCCATATAGGACAGATTCTTGATGACTTCCTCACGCACACCTTCGTCGTTCTCGCCGATACCGGCTGTGAAAGCGATCGCGTCCACACCGTTCATGACAGCAATGTAAGCGCCGACATACTTCAAAACACGATAGCAGAACATATCCAGCGCGATACCGGAGCGTTCATTGCCCTCGGCGCGTGTATTCCAGAGATCTCTGAAGTCACTGGAGACACCTGACAGACCCAGAACACCCGACTCTTTGTTGAGCATGTTCATAATCTCGGCGAAATCCATGTTCTTTTTCTTTGCGATAAACTCGACAGCGCCTATATCCACGTCACCGCTTCGGGTACCCATCGCCAGGCCTTCAAGCGGGGTCAGACCCATAGAAGTGTCGATTGACTTTCCGTTGTAAACGGCTGTGACAGATGCACCGCCTCCGAGGTGGCAGATGATCAGTTTGCTTGTCTCAAGCGGAATACCGCACAGTTCAGCCAGTCTTCTGGAAACAAACTTGTGGCTTGTGCCGTGGAAGCCGTAACGGCGGACACGGTACTTCTCATAGAATTCCCAGGGAAGCGCATACATATAAGCTTCCGGCGGCATTGTCTGATGGAACGCCGTATCGAAAACGCCGACCTGCGGTGTGTCAGGCATCAGTTCATGACAAGTTCTGATACCGATAATATTGGCAGGGTTGTGAAGCGGTGCCAGTTCACTGCATTTGTCCACTTCCTCCAGCACTTCATGATTGAGAATGACAGGTTCAGCAAATCTATCGCCGCCGTGAACGATACGGTGTCCGACTGCCGCGATCTCATCAAGACTCTCAATACAGCCGATATCGGGATCAGTCAGTGTATCCAGCACATGCTGTGCCGCCTCTTTATGAGTCGGCATATCAAAGGGGACCTTCTTCATATTGACGCTCTTGCTGTCATTCTTGTAGGTAAAAATCCCGTCGACGCCGACGCGTTCGCAGATACCTTTTGCCAAAACCTCTTCTGTCTCGGTGTTGATCAGCTGATATTTCAGTGAAGAACTACCGCAGTTGATAACTAGAATATTCATCCTCTCTACCTTCCTTTTCTATATGCAAGTCCGCGTTTTCGCCCATTATGTAAACTAAAAAGCATGGATCATTATACACTATTTTCGCCACTTGTTCAACAATAGGGGCTGATCGACGTTTGTATTGATTATTAATTTGAAAAGATGTATCATCTTAACGTAAATTTGACTGTATCAGAGGTAGGTAAATATGAATCAGCTAAGAACGTACCGTCTCGGAATCGATATCGGATCAACAACTGTCAAGATCGCGATTCTGGACGATACGGACGAATTGGTATTTGATGATTATGTGCGCCACAGAGCGAATATTCAGGAGGCACTGTCAGACCTTATCGGGCGTGCAGTCCATAAGCTCGGACAGATCCAGGTCGCTCCTGTCATCACCGGTTCCGGCGGACTGGCTCTGGCCGGAGCGATGGATATCCCGTTCGTTCAGGAAGTAGTCGCTGTCTCCAGAGCGCTGAAGGAATACGAGCCGGCAACAGATGTCGCGATCGAACTCGGCGGCGAGGATGCCAAGATCATCTATTTCGAGAACGGCAATGTCGAACAGCGCATGAACGGTATCTGCGCAGGCGGTACAGGATCTTTCATCGATCAGATGGCTTCTCTTCTTAAAACCGATGCCGACGGGATCGATGAGTATGCCCGTGACTACAATGCTATCTACGATATCGCCGCGCGCTGCGGCGTCTTTGCCAAAACAGATATACAGCCTCTGATCAACGAAGGTGCAGCCAAGTCTGACCTGGCGGCTTCCATCTTTCAAGCTGTTGTCAACCAGACGATCTCAGGTCTTGCCTGCGGCAAACCAATCCGCGGGCATGTCGCTTTTCTCGGCGGGCCGCTGCATTTCATGCCTGAGCTGCGAAAAGCATTTATCCGTACTCTGAAACTCGATGATGCCCATACGATCGTACCGTCGCACTCGCATTTGTTTGCCGCGATCGGATCAGCGAAAGAGGCGAATCTTACCGAAACGAAAGCTTTGGAGGAGATCCGCGAACAACTTAAAAAAGAGGTAAAACTCGATTTTGAAGTTGCCCGCCTGGACCCACTCTTCGCAAACGACGAAGAGTATACGGCTTTCAAAGAGCGCCATGCTTCCCACCACGTCACGACCGGAGATCTGGCTACTTACTGCGGCGGTGCTTACCTGGGTATTGACGCAGGATCAACGACGACCAAAGCCGCACTGATCTCCGAGGACGGCACGCTCCTCTATTCTTTCTACAGCAACAACGAAGGAGACCCGCTCGGCATGACGATCCATGCCATCAAAGAGATCTACAGTCAGCTTCCTGAAAATGTGAAGATCCTGCGATCCTGCTCCACCGGATACGGCGAAGCGCTGATCAAGGCTGCTTTGATGCTCGATTACGGCGAAGTCGAGACCATCGCTCACTATTATGCTGCTTCTTTCTTTGATCCTGCTGTAGACTGTATTCTGGATATCGGCGGTCAGGATATGAAATGTATCCGGATCAAGAACCAGAGTGTTGATTCCGTACAGCTCAACGAAGCCTGTTCATCAGGATGCGGTTCATTCATCGAGACTTTCGCCAAATCACTGGATATTTCAGTCCAGGATTTTGCCCATGAAGCGCTCTTCGCGAAAAACCCGATCGATCTGGGCACCCGCTGTACCGTCTTTATGAATTCCAAAGTGAAGCAGGCACAGAAAGAAGGCGCGACTGTCGCTGATATCTCTGCCGGGCTTGCTTACTCTGTCATCAAAAACGCCCTTTTCAAAGTCATCAAAGTGACGAATGCCGCCGCTCTGGGCGAGCATATTGTGCTGCAGGGCGGAACATTCTATAACGAGGCTGTACTGCGCAGCTTCGAGAAGATCGCTGACTGCGAGGCCATCCGCCCCGATATCGCCGGTATCATGGGTGCTTTTGGCGCGGCACTTGTTGCAAAGGAACGTCATGAAGCGGAGCCTGCCGAAACAACCATGCTCCCGATCGATCAGATCGAGTCGCTCGAATATCATACAACGATGGCGCGATGCGGACGATGCAGCAACAACTGCCGTCTGACGGTCAATCACTTCTCCGGCAACCGCCGCTTCATCACAGGCAACCGATGTGAACGCGGTTTGGGAAAAGCCGGTAAGAGAAGCCATCTTCCGAATCTATTTGAGGAAAAGCTCCACAGATATTTTGACTATGAGCCGCTGTCGGCAGATCAGGCATTACGCGGAGTGATCGGTATTCCGCGCGTACTGAATATGTATGAAAACTATCCGTTCTGGCACACGTTCCTGACAAAACTCGGTTTTTCGATCGTCCTGTCTCCTCTTTCCACCAGAAAGATCTATGAGCTGGGTATCGAATCTATTCCGAGCGAGTCCGAGTGCTATCCTGCCAAGCTGGCCCACGGACATGTCAAATGGCTGATCGATCATGGCGTTCAGACCATTTTCTATCCGAGTATTCCGTACGAGCGCATCGAATATCAAAGCGCCAACAATCACTATAACTGTCCTATTGTCACCTCCTATCCGGAGAATATCAAAAACAATATGGAAGAAGTGACGCATGAAGAAGTGCTCTTCCTCCATCCGTTTGTTTCTCTGGAAAGCGAGGAGACGATTATTAAGGGACTTGCGCCCACTTTTTCAAAACAGTTCGGGATATCATCATCTGTTATCTCCGCTGCCGTGAGCGCAGCCTGGAAAGAGCTCGAACAGGCCCGGGCTGATATCAGAAAACGCGGTGAGGAAGTGATCGAACTCCTTAAGGAGACCGGCGGTCACGGCATTGTTCTGGCAGGCCGTCCTTACCATCTGGATCCGGAAGTCAATCACGGTATCCCGGATCTGGTCAACTCCTATGACATGGCAGTGCTGACCGAGGATTCTGTCGCGCATCTGGCAGATGTGGACACGCCGCTGCTCGTTGTCGACCAGTGGATGTATCACTCCCGTCTGTACCGCGCAGCAGAATATGTCAAGAGAGTTGATTTCCTGGATCTGATCCAGCTCAACTCATTCGGATGCGGACTCGATGCCGTTACGACCGATGAAGTTTCCGATATTCTGACCGGTTCTGACAAGATCTACACCAGTCTGAAGATCGATGAGGTCAACAATCTGGGTGCTGCCAGGATCCGTGTGAGGTCGCTTTTGTCCGCGATCCGCGTGCGCAAGCAAAAAGCCGAACGCGAAGGAAGTACGCGCCGGATCCGCTCCAGCGCTTTCAAAAAGGTTCTGTTCACGAAGGAAATGCGTGATTACACGATCCTCTCCCCGCAGATGTCTCCTATCCATTTTGACATGCTGCAGGCCGCCTTTAAGATGGAAGGATACAATATGGAGGTGCTGGCCAATGACGGGCATGAGGCTGTCAACACCGGTCTTCAGTACGTCAATAACGACGCTTGCTATCCTTCCCTGATGGTCGTCGGCCAGATTATGACGGCTCTTCTTTCCGGAAAATATGATCTTGACCGCACCGCTGTCATTATCACACAGACCGGCGGCGGCTGCCGTGCCACAAATTATATCGGGTTTATCAGAAGAGCGCTTGAAAAAGCAGGTATGGCGCATATCCCGGTCATCTCGCTCAATGTCAGCGGCCTTGAGCCAAATCCGGGCTTTAAGATCACGCCTTCTCTCGTCATGCGCGGTATCTATGCCGTGATCTTCGGCGATGTGTTCATGCGTGTCCTGTACCGGATGCGTCCCTATGAGACTGTTCCGGGATCAGCAGATGCCCTTCACAAAAAATGGGAGGAGCGCTGCATCAGATTCCTGCAGAAAAAACATATGTCACGGCGCGAATTCAACAATATCTGCCGCGGCATCATCAAAGAATTCGATGAGCTGCCGATTACAGATCAGGTTAAACCGCGTGTCGGCATTGTCGGCGAGATCCTGGTCAAGTTCATGCCGGCTGCCAACAATTATCTCGTTGAGCAGCTCGAAGCAGAAGGCGCAGAGGCAGTCGTTCCGGATCTGCTCGACTTCCTGCTCTACTCATTCTATAATACGAATTTCAAGGCTGAACATCTGGGAATGAAAAAGAAATCGGCCACGCTCGGCAATGCCGGTATCCGTTTCCTCGAATGGGCACGCAGTGTACCGAAGCAGGCTTTTGCAAAGAGTAAGCATTTCACACCGCCGAACCCAATCAGCCATCTGGCTAAAAACGCCAGTCCGATCGTCTCTCTGGGCAATCAGACCGGCGAAGGATGGTTCCTTACAGGTGAAATGCTTGAATTAATAGAAGAAGGCGTACCGAATATCGTCTGTACACAGCCGTTCGGCTGCCTTCCGAATCACGTTGTCGGAAAGGGTGTTATCAAAGAGCTGCGCAGACGCTATCCGGAATCTAATATCGTGGCGATCGACTACGATCCCGGTGCAAGCGAGGTCAATCAGCTCAACCGTCTGAAACTGATGCTCTCTACCGCTAAGACAAATCTTCTTTAAAATCTATATCAGATACTTCACGGGCTCTGGAGACAGGCAGCGGATAATAATACACATCATCCGCATGCCGGCGGATCAGCTGCTTGCCTCCTGTATCGCCTGACAGATCTTTAAGTTCCCGCCAGCAATCATCTCGAAACGCACACGGATTATAAGGTGTTCCGTCTAAACTGATCGCAGCCATCATCTTGCCGCTCTCCTTAAATCCGTCCAGAAAAGCATGGATCGTCTCTTCCTGCAAATAAGGTTCATCTGCGACAAAACACACCATCACATGGCTGTCATTCAGAAGAGAATGTCCGTCATCTCCGTATCTGCGCACCGCTTCCCTGAACTCAGTGGCGATCAGACAGCCGACCGTGGTGAGACCGATCTTCATCGAGGAGGAAATACCTCTCTCCGGATGAGGGTTTTCCACGCAGAACAGTCTTTTGTCCGCGCGGCAGATATCGAAGATCTCCCCTTTTCTGGTGATGACCGTCAAATCGTCAATATCATCTCTCGCTTCTTTGACCGCAAGCAGACGATCCGTAATATGACGATACATCGGCTTTCCGTCAAGGTCCGCCAACAGTTTATTCTCTTTTTGATCTCCAAAGCGGCTGGAAAAACCTGCCGCCAGAATCACAGGATGATATCTCATTTTTGTGCTTCCAATACAGAATTGATCAATAATTTGGCCGCTACGGCAATCCCTTCGTCATTTGTGTGGAATGCAGGGTCATGCCAGCCCGGATAGTCGATCATATAATGCGGATTGGTCGGACCGCTGCCTACCCAGTAATAATAAGACGGAACTTCCTGCATCAGGAATGCAAAGTCCTCACATCCGAGTGATGGTACTGCTGAGACGATCTGATCCTCTCCCACTGTGGCAGCCGCCGCCGCATAAGCGATCTCCGACATTTTCCTGGAATTGTAGACAGCCGGCACTTCCTGCTCTACCGTGACAGTAGCCTTAC
>JAEEGL010104818.1_pt1 | contig 20128 bp, 8 predicted proteins | sample 9134231 | NCBI WGS metagenome assembly JAEEGL01 (sample SAMN16246548, study PRJNA631951) | gut metagenome | biome: gut microbiome; feature: rumen; material: fiber-attached | host: Bos | place: Iran: Karaj | collected 2018-10
CTGAGGCCACAGGCTCCATACCCGTCACCTGACGCATGTCGGACTTCCACATCTCAAGAGCAGTCTTCACAACAGGCTCCACACGCTTGGGTACACTATAGGTGACAGGCGTCTTTCCATCGAACCACACCACTTGAGCTTCCGCCATCAGCGATAGCAGCAATAACGTCAGAATCCAGGTTGTCTTTCTCATACTTTCAGTAGCGGTTTATTATTTGCCTGCAAATATACAACAATATTTAGACAAAGAACTTAGTATTTTGGCAAAACAACCATAAACTTTGCCCTTTGGACAATCTTCTAACTATTTGAACAATAATCCAACTAAGGTTTCATATTTTTATATACCTTTGCATCAGAATTCAAACTTAAAAGCAAAATGAGACTACTAAGAACATTTCAATTACTACTGTTGTTGATGCTGTGTGTGAGCATTCAGGCGACAGAGCGCAAGAAGTACAAAGACCGGGAAAAGCTCAATTTCAATAGCGAATGGAAACTTGCCGTGGGCGATTTCTCTGGTGCTGAAAAGGCTGATTTTGATGATGCCCGTTGGCAGCAGGTAACACTTCCTTACGCTTTTAATGGTGATGAGGCTTTCAGAAAAGATATTGTAGATCTAACAGACACCATTGTCTGGTATCGAAAGACGTTTGAAGTTAAAAGTCAGGATGTAAAAGCAGAAAAGTATTTCATCGAGTTTGAAGGTGTTCGCCAAGGGGCAGACTTCTATCTGAACGGCCAGCACCTAGGCTATAGCGAAAATGGCGTGATGGCCTGTGGATTCGACCTGACACCTTATATAAGAGAAGGAAAGAACGTGCTGGCTGTGCGCTGTAACAATAGTTGGACCTATGAGTCGCGGCAATATCAGAGTCGCTATCAGTGGAACGACCGGAACTTCAATGCCAACTATGGCGGTATTCCCAAGAATGTCTGGTTACATGTGACGGGTAAACTCTACCAGACGCTGCCACTTTATAGCAATCTCGGCACCACCGGCACCTATGTGTATGCTACGGATTTTGACATCGCTCATCACAAAGCAATCATTCATGCTGAGTCGGAGGTAAAGAACGAGGATTCGAAAGACCGCTCGTTTTCTTTCTTCGCCCAGGTGCTGGATGCTGACGGAAAGGAGGTGGCTCATTTCCATGGTGAGCGTATCACCATGCAGCCAGGCGAGGTACGCACTGTCAAACTTCAAAAAGAGGTAGAAGGTCTTCACTTCTGGTCGTGGGGATATGGCTATCTCTATACGGTGAATACACTGTTGAAGGCTGACGATGGCTCCATGACAGATCATGTCACCACTCGAACGGGATTCCGCAAGACTCGATTTGGCGAGGGTAAAATATGGCTCAATGACCGTTGCCTGATGGTGCATGGCTATGCCCAGCGCACTTCAAACGAATGGCCAGGAGTTGGTCTCTCCGTACCAGCTTGGCTCAGCGACTATTCTAACGACCTGATGGTGAAGTCGGGTGGTAACGTTGTGCGCTGGATGCATGTCACCCCATGGAAACAGGACATCGAAAGTTGTGACCGCGTTGGACTGATTCAAGCCATGCCTGCTGGTGATGCAGAAAAAGATGTGACAGGCCCCCGTTGGGAACAGCGCAAGGCACTCATGCGCGATGCCATCATCTACAACCGTAACAATCCATCGATTCTTTTCTACGAGAGCGGCAATGAGAGCATCAGCCGTGAGCACATGTTGGAGATGAAGGCCATCCGTGACTTGTATGATCCCTATGGAGGAAGGGCTATCGGCAGTCGCGAGATGCTTGACATCGATGAAGCTGAATATGGTGGTGAGATGCTATATATCAACAAGTCGAAGAAGCATCCTATGTGGGCCATGGAGTACTGTCGTGACGAAGGACTGCGTAAATATTGGGACGAATACAGCTATCCTTTTCACCAAGAAGGCGATGGGCCGCTTTATCGTGGAAAACCAGCCAAAGAATACAACCACAACCAAGACGAAATGGCTGTTGAGATGGTACGCCGCTGGTATGACTACTGGTTGGAACGGCCAGGCACAGGAACCCGCGTCTCATCGGGCGGTGTGAAGATTATCTTCTCGGATACCAACACCCATCATCGCGGTGAGTCGAACTTCCGCATGAGTGGTGTCACCGACGCGATGCGTATCCCCAAGGATGCTTTCTACGTACATCAGGTGATGTGGAACGGATGGGTAGAGAACGAGGGGAAGCAGACCTATATCATCGGCCACTGGAACTATCCAACTAATACGATTAAGCCCATCTACGTCGTTTCAACAGGTAACGAGGTCGAACTGTTCCTAAATGGGAAGTCGTTAGGAAAAGGCAGACAGAGCTACCGCTACCTCTACACCTTCGATCAGGTGGCCTTTGAGCCTGGTACTTTAGAAGCCGTAGCCGACGATGGTAGTCGTTACAAACTGGATACCGCAGGCGAACCTTATGAGCTGAGACTTACCGCCATAGCGAATCCTGAGGGCATTAAGGCCGATGGTGCCGACATGACATTGTTTGAAGTTGAGGTGGTTGACAAGCAAGGTCGACGCTGTCCGCTCGATGACCGTATGGTCAGCTTCAGCCTTTGGGGAGAAGCCCAGTGGATAGGCGGCATTGGCACACGCAACAATAAGGAGATGCAGCTGCCCGACGTCAACCGTCCTGAAGGATTACTTGACGCCGCCGCCACGAAGAACGTATCGGACAACTATGTCGGAGCGATGGTGCTCCCTGTAGAATGCGGTGTCAACCGTGTACTTGTCCGCAGCACCACCCATGCAGGAGAAATCCACCTCTCGGCCTATGCCCAAGGACTGAAGCCCGCCTATTTAGAGGTAAAAAGTGAGGCAGTGAGAAGTGATGAGTACTTGCCTTCATTGACCCTGAAAAGCCGAATGGGTCGTGGAGAGACGCCACTTACACCTTCCTATACAGACAAGGCGCAGGGTATCGGCATCGTTTCTGCCAAAGCCGGCTATGATAGCGATCATGCAACCAACAGTTTTGATGACAATGAGTTGTCTGAATGGAAGAACGACGGACATCTCTCGACGGCATGGATTACCTACCGTCTGGCGAAAAAGGCTGTTATAGACGATATTTGCCTGAAACTGACCGGTTGGCGTCTACGCAGTTATCCACTTGAGATCTATGCAGGCCGACAACTGATATGGAGTGGCGAGACAGAGCGCAGTCTGGGCTATGTTCACCTGAAGCCAACCAAGCAGGTAAAGACAAACGAGATTACGATCCGCTTAAAGGGTGCTGGCAAAGACAAAGATGCCTTTGGGGGTATTGTTGAAGTAGCCGAACCTGCCGCTGGGGAGTTGGACCTTTTCAAGGCAAAGGGTGGAGGTGACACCAAGAGTGAACTGCGTATTGTGGAGATTGAATTCTTAGAACATCTATGAATCGAGAGAGAAAGTGATGGGCCGAGGCTCATCACTTTTCTTTCTTGTATCTGCTGGGGGCTATGCCAAAGTACTGTTTGAAGCACTTGTTGAAATAGGAGGCATCAGGAATGCCCACCCGATAACCTATCTCTGATACATTCAGTTCACCCTCTTCCAGTAGTTCTGCTGCTATACGCATGCGTTCTGACATAAACAGTTTGTTTGGCGACATGCCTGTCATCTCCTTCACCTTCCCATATAATTTGGTACGTCCCATCCGCATCAGTTCTGCCATCTGGTCGATACTGAAGTCCGGGTCGCTGATATGCTGGGCTACAATAGCGTTTACTTTCTCTAGGAATCGCTTGTCGGCCTGGTTGGTGATGATGGTTGGTTCTGGCGAATCCGTTGACTCTGCCTTTGGCGATATGGGCTTTTGGAGTCTATGGGCTTCATTCCATTTAATGAGCTGAATGGCCCGGGTTATCAGAATCCTGTAGTTACAAGGCTTGACCATATAGTCGTCGGCTCCCGCTTGATAAGCCTTTATCTGGTGCTGTTCATCATCAAGGGCAGTGAGCATGATAATGGGAATGTGGCACAGATTCTCATCCGCTCTCATCTTTTTGACGATTTCGTAGCCATTGGTATCTGGCAGCATGACATCACAAATAAGCAATGAAGGTTGTTCCTGCTGCATGGCTTCGTAGCCACTTCCACCATTTGTATATCCCGATACTTTGAAGTAGATACCCACTTCTGTCTTGATTTGTTCCAACATGTCAGGATCATCCTCGATGATGGCAATCTTTAAATCGTTTAGAGCATTGGGCATCATCTCCAGGATGACGTTATCCGCATGTCTACGTGTCTCTTCCGTTTTCTCGATGGCGGCCACAGTCCTGTAGTCATCTGCCTCATAACGGGAATCATCAGCAGGAATCATCAGTGTGAATAGAGAACCGCCAAGTGTCGCAGACTGCTCATAAGTCAAGCTGCCTTTATGGGTTTGTGCCATCTGGTGGGCAGTGAACAGGCCGATACCCATACCGCCTTGCGAGGCATAACCGTGCATGAAGGGAAGGAAGAGCTGAGCTTTTCTTCCCTCGTCGATGCCGGGACCAGAATCCTCAACCATCATTTTCAACATCCTGTCTTCAAGTTTCAGCCTGACCATGACGGTTCCGCCTTGCGGGGTGTACTTAATGGCATTGCTGATCAGATTATAAGTGATGACGTCAATGAAGTGACGGTCGAAAGGCATTGCGTAGTTCTTCTCGAAAGCGGTGAATGATAGTGACAACTCCTTCTGCTGGGCAGCATTCCAGAAATCCTGATAGATATCGCGGATAAAACTAATGATATCACCTTTTTCTACTTTCAGGCGCAGATTGCCTGTGGTGATCTTGCGGAACTCCATCAGCTGGTTAACTAACTGTGTCAGTCGCTTGACACCCCTTTTTGCTGTCTGTATAGGCTTTCGCTGGGTGTTGCCTTCTTCGCTCAGCCTGTCTACCGCACCACTGATAATAGCCAAAGGTGTTCGAAACTCATGGGCCACTTGTGTGAAGAAATTTGTACGGAACTCCGATACCTCTTTTTCAACCTTCATCTGCTGATGAAGTCTGAAACGCTCTTTCCAGCTGCGATAGAACGCCCATCCGATACCACTTATTACAATAAAGTATAATATCCATGCCCACCAGGTGTTATACCAGGGTTGTCGGATGGTGATGTCGAGTGCGGTTTCCCCATCGCCATCACTCATGCGCAGATGGAATCTGTAATGCCCTGGTGGAAGCTTGCCATAGTCGGCATAGTTCTGTGTGCTTGGCTCATGCCACTCCTTGTCGACACCTTCGAGCCAGTATTGATAACTGAGATGCCCTGGGTGAGCATAGTCAAAACAAGAATAGTAAAACGTTAAGGAATTCTCGTCGTTAGCTAAAACCAAACCTTTTTCTAATAGAATGAATGGTGATTCTTTATCGCTTTCAAGGATGGAAGAACCATTGATCACGATATTGGTAATGATTGCTTGGTGGACAACCTCATTAGGCTCGTTTTCCTGACTAGGTGTAATGATGACCAGCCCGTTATGGGTACCAAACAATAAGCGCCCGTCATTCAGCTTCAATGCACATCTGTCTGAATATAGGTTGCTGAGCATGGACGTATTGAACTGATAGACATTGATATCCATCGTCTTGGGGTTGATGCGTGTCATCGCATCGTCGGTGCCAGCCCAGATCTGCCCATAGTTATCGGCAATGATAGAGTGGATGTTATTGCTGACCAAACCACGTTTGGTTGTATATCGTTGGATATCCATATCACCGTTGTCTTTTAATGTGCACTTGGCGATGCCGTATCCCTGTGTACCTATCCATAACTTATTGTTATCGTCAATCAGCAGGCAGCTGATATGATTAGAGGGTAATCCTTCTTGTAAGCCATAATGCCTGAAGGATTTGTCGGTGATATCCTTTTCTTGGGTGTCGATGGTGTAGATACCATGATAGGTCGCAATCCACAATCTGCCAGTCTTGTCTATGGCCATGGCGTTGATGCGACTCTCTGTGGTACTCTGGTTAAGGAATACCTTCTGGATGGCTTGATTGTTTTCCTTGTATTTCAGCAAAAGTCCTTCTTCCCAAGTTCCTATCCATTCACGTCCGAGCTGATCGGTCAGGCTGTCAGTACGGGTGTCGTCAAAAGAGAAAGTGCCTGCAGGGATGAATTGACCTGTCTGTGGCAGGAGTTTGAACCGATGCTGACTTCTAGTGCTGACAATAATAGTTCCATCCTCCGCTTCTATAATACCTTTTATATAATTGACCATTCCACCTGATTGCTCCGGGGCTGGGTAAAAATGTTGTGAAGCGGGCAGCCATTTCTGACTCAGACAGACAATACCGGTCTCTTCCTGACTGATCCAGATGTTTCCCTGATGATCGGCCAAGATATCAATCAGGTAGTTGGAAGTGATGATGGGTTGCTTGTCGTTAGCAGTATAGTGGTCAAGATGTCCGTCGGTAGGATTATAGACAAACAAACCATTGCCAAAGGTCGCAATATAGGATTTTCCGTCAGCTCCTTCCGTAATGGTAAACCGACGTCGTTTCATAATACTGTAACCAGCATCTTGCAGCAGTTTGAACGACTTGGCTTTTCCCTCCTTTGGAAACAGGTGCAGAATGCCATCTTTATCCGATATCCAGTGATTCCCATTGTTATTGTCCAAAGGGATACCATAGTCCATCTGCATCTCTTGAGGCTTTTCGAAGGTGTAATCCTCACAGTCCATGGTAATGACTTTTGTCCTCGTAAGTATCACCCACTTGCCTTGCCAGATAATATTGCCGTTAACATTTTCCTCCTCACCGAAGATGGAAGGAATTGATGTTTCTTTGAGAATCTTATCCTGTTGATTGAAAACCAACACCTGGTTGCCATTAGTTAGGATAAAACAACGGTCTTTCCACCGATGTCCCATTCTAATGTTACCCTCTTTGATAACGGTTTTAAGGTTGCCATTGGGTTCAATATGCAGGAGGCCGTTGTCTGTCAGAACCCATGTGCCGCCATGGCCATCTGCTAGCAGTCGTTTGATTTTCCGTCCGTTTGAGCAAATCTCCTCTTGTGGATAGTCTATACAAGAGAAAAAATCGTCATGGTAAGTAACATGGCGAATCGCATACGAATCATACATCCAAATACCATGCTCTTCAGTTATAAATTTTTGGAAAGTCTTATTGGGGTTGCAATTCCCCATATAGTCTACAAAGCATCCCCTTTTCAGATCATAACAATTAAAGACAAAGGTGGCCGATCGCATCCATATCAGTCCGTTCTGCTCATCATAAAAAAGGGTGCCTATGCCATCGTTAATATAACCGCGAGTCAATTTGTTGTTGATGGTTACGAAGTCATAGCCATCGAAACGGCAGAGTCCGTTGGCTGTTCCCAACCAGAGATAGCCATCGGCATCTTGTATCATATCGTGAACCAAATTCGACGGCAGACCGTCATGGGTCGTGATGCTTCTTCCTGTCAGATGTATTTCCGACAAGCCTCTGGGTATGGATAGAAATATAGCCAAAATAGTAAATAATAACCTATTTCGATATTGTCTCATTTTTGTATTTAGTAGTTGTCGAGTGCAAAGATACGACATTTTGTACAATTCTCCAACTAATCGGACGAAAAATCAATAATTATAAATAGGTATTTCATACTTTTGCCCTCAGAAACTGACGTGATGTCGCAACAGTATAATCAAGAAAAAGAGTTCATACAGTTTAGTTTAGTTAATAAATAGTTTGTAATACAAGTTGAAACACAGTCTGAGATAGATATTGTTATTCCAAGGTATTAAGATTGTAAAAGGATCATCATGAATGGGAAGAAATCAATTAACAATAAACAATTTAAGTCAAACAAACAAAAAGGAATTATGAGACTAAAACTAAGAATCGTTTTGACTCTGATGATGAGTCTAGTCTGTGCAATTGGTTTTGCACAAAAGACAATCCATGGTACGGTAGTTGACACGAGCGGCGAGCCCGTTATCGGTGCCAGCGTCGTAGTGACTAAGGGTACTGGTACGGTGACCGATTACAATGGTGAGTTCACGATGAAGGTCGAAGAGAATGCCACCATCAAAATCTCTTTTGTTGGCTATGAGACACAGACTGTCTCAGTAGCAGGAAAGACTGAATTCAACATTACGTTGAAGGAGGATGCAAAGACACTCGATGATGTGGTAGTCATTGGTTATGGATCGGTGAAGAAGCGTAACCTGACAGCCGCTGTGGCTAAGATGGATGACAAGGGCATCAAGGACCGTCCGTTGGCCCGTGCCGAGCAGGCCTTGCAGGGACAGCTGGCAGGTGTGACTGTTCGTACAGAGACAGGTGAGCCTGGTGCCGACCAAAAGATCCGTATACGTGGTGCCGCCTCTGTCAATGCCAGCTCTGATCCTCTCTATGTGGTTGATGGTGTGCCTATGACCACCATTAGCAGTCTGAATCCTGATGACATCCAAAGCATCGAAGTGCTGAAGGATGCTGCTTCGGCAGCCATCTATGGTAGCCGTGGCTCCAATGGTGTGGTGATCGTGACAACAAAACGTGGTAAAAGCGGTAAGCCTACAGTGACTTTTAGCGGTAGCTTCGGCTGGCAGACAGCCGAGAAGAAGCTCGATATTATGACAGCCAAGGAATGGATGGAGTTCAAAATGCGCTGGGTAGACCAGAGTTATCTGAATCAGGCTGCCAGCAAGGGCGTGACCGATGCCAGTATCAAGGATGACACTGCTACCCGACTGCAGAAGCTCGGACTGAAGACGCCCAACTACAACTATATTAACGACGACCGTTGGTTCCAGTATCTCAGTCCTGAGATTCAGTCTGCCCATACTTATGATGCCAATGTAGGAGAACTGGACTTGCTCGACTGGCAGGATCATGCTTTCCGCAACGCCATTATCCAAAACTATAATGTGAATGTGGCCGGAGGCACTGACAACCTCTCATATATGGTATCTGGAGGTTACATGAAACAAGACGGATTGGTAGTGGGTACCGACTACCAGCGTTTCACCTTGAGGACCAACGTAGAGAGCAAAATTAATAAATATCTGACTGTAGGACTTAACCTGGCGCCCACCTATACTGTGGCAAATGGTTCCGGTTCTGCCAACGGTAAGGACTCCAGAATCCACCATATCCTGGCGGCATGCCCTGTCAGCGAGAATGGCGTGGGATATCAGATCAATGCTCAGCCTAATGCCCGTTACAACTGGGCAGGCTCGGTATCGAGTCCGACCTATGCTCTGGAAACCAACATTAACAAGAGCAAACGCATACGTTTCCTTGGCAACGCCTTCCTTCGCATCACACCGATTGAAGATTTGAAGGTGGAGTTCTCTGGGGCTGCTAACTATTATGATGTGGATGGCCAGAGCTATAACTACACCAGTGCTAATGCCAACTGGGCACAGGGCGAGGGATCTCAGTCAAGTGGAGGTCATTCTACCTCGCGCAGTTGGACAACACTGCTTCAGGCACTTGTAAACTATGACAAGGAACTGGGCCAGCATGCCATTAGTCTGATGGCCGGTACTTCTCGCGAAGAGACAAATATCGGTTTCAGCACCAACCAAACCTATAAGTCGCCCTTTGCCAACGATGCTATTACAGGGTCGTTCAACGGCAATCTGGTCACTCCTAATGCCAATACCGTGACAGAAGCGACTCCCAAGAATCTGGTATCTTTCTTTGGACGTGTACAGTACAACTTTGCTGAACGATACATGTTGTCGGCCTCTCTCCGTTATGATGGCGGCTCTGTTTTCGGCAGCGACAACAAGTGGGGCGTATTTCCTGCTATCAGTGGCGGTTGGATGATCTCAAGCGAACCATTCTGGAAAAACCTGAACCTGGGTTGGTGGAACACGCTGAAACTACGTGCAAGCTATGGTGTTACAGGTAATAATAATATCGCCTATGATGCTGCCTATGCTACGCTGACAGCTGTCAACTATGCCGGGGCAGCAGGCTATAATGCCAGCTCATTGGGTAATGCAGATCTCGGATGGGAGAAGACCCACTCAACGGATGTAGCTCTTGACCTGGCATTCGTGAACAACCGTATCCAGCTCTCACTCGACTGGTATACCAAGACTACAAAGGACCTGCTCTACAATGTGCCTGTAGCAGGAGCAAGCGGTTTTACTTCTATCTGGGGTAATCTCGGTGAAATTCAAAACAAGGGTTTTGAAATCGAGCTGACAACTCATAACCTGACAGGTAAGTTCAAATGGGACACCTCGCTAAACGCTTCCTACAATACAAATGAGGTGATATCATTGGGTACAGACGATACTCCCATCTATTCTGGTTGGAACGGAGTGGGCAACAATGCCAATGCCTCAAACGTACTGATGGTGGGACATCCCGTAAATGCCTTCTACATGTATGAGGCCATCGGCGTTTGGGAATCTCAAGCCCAACTTGATGCATACGCTGCCGAGTGTGGTGTGAAGAATGTCACTTTCACAGGCAAGGTGAACAAACCTGGTGACATCCGTTATCGCGACGTGAACCATGATGGCAATATCGACCTGGACAATGACCGCGTGTTCTTGGGCCAGCCTACACCGAAATGGACATTTGGTATGACCAACTCTTTTGAATGGAATAATTTTGATGCCTCGCTGCTGATTACTGCCCAGACGGGTGGAAAGGTGTTCGGATGCTTCGGACGTGCACTCGACCGTCCTTCTATGGGAGCTTCGAGCAATGTGTTCGACTGTTGGACAAAGGCCTGGTGGAGTGAGACGGAAACAGGTGACGGTTCCACACCTTACATCCTCAGCTCAACCACTGGCGGACAGGTGGACTCTCGCTGGCTGGAGAGCAGCGACTATCTGAGTCTGAAGAATCTGACCATTGGTTATACCCTGCCACTCAAATCTGGAATCCTGCAGCGTGCCCGCGTCTACTTCTCTGGTGAAAATCTGCTCCGTTTCGATAGTTATTATCATGGCTATTCACCCGAAATATCAAATGCAGGTGGATCATCTGTTCCTGGTGGTGCCAATGCACTTGGTATCGATTACGGCGGCTATCCTACAGCTCGCAGCTTCACCTTTGGTGTCAATCTCACTTTCTAATTCACAATTTAACAATCAATATCTACGATTATGAAACTGAAAAGTATATTATATATAGGTGTCTTGTTGTTGACAGCAGCATCGTGCGAGGACATGCTCGAAAAGGCTCCAGTAGACAAACTTTCATCTGACGGATTTTATCAGACCAGCGCTCAGGCCACTCAGGGCGTATTGGGCATATATGCAGACCTACGCTATCTTTCCGACAATGAGTATCTGCACATGTCGGAAGTCCGCTCAGATAACGCTTGGGTGAATCCTACTCCCAATGGTCAGCGTGACTATTCAGACATTGGTGCTTTCCGTGCTGGTTCTGAGAATGTACTGATAGAGGGGACATGGAACCAATGGTATAAGGTGATTTACGATGCCAACGTGGCTATTAAGAAAATCTCTGCCGCCACATACGATAATGCCGATGTTCAAGCACAGTTGCTGAATGAGGCTCATTTCTTGCGTGGATGGGCTTATTTCGAGCTGGTCCGCCTGTTTGGAAATATCCCTATGGTTACAGAGCCTATGGCTCCCTCTGCTGTGAACAATATCCCCCAAAGCGATGCCAAGACAGTTATTAATGATATCGTCATCCCAGATCTTGAGGCAGCACTCAACCTGCCTGACAAGGGTAAGATTTTAGATGCTGTAGGAAAGGCTGTACCTGAGCAGGGACGTGCCGACAAGACGGCTGCCGCCGCCATGCTGGCCCGTGTCTACATGACACTTGCCGGCTTCCCCTTTAATGATGCTTCTGCCATGGCAAAGGCAAAGAGTTATCTTTCGCAAGTGCTAACTAAGAAAGCCAACTATTGGGCACCGACCATCGATGAATGGCGTAAGCAATGGACGCCTGACTATGCCAACAAATACAGTATCTTTGCCATTCAGTACAGGTCGGGGGGAACGGGCAATCCTGCATTGTTTAACATGACGAAGTCCGTTCCTCCTACATGGGTAGGCAGCGTCCGCATCTTCGGCAACGACATCTATTTGGAGAAGACTCTGCGCTTTGAGTTCAACCGTGTCTATAGCGGTGGCAACAAAGATCTTCGCGGCGAGCTGTATACCCTGCTCGACGAACATGAGGCAGAGGGCAGCACACTGGCTCATGGCCAGGCTCTTGAGGAAGTAACAGTCGACGGTGTGACCGATATGGTCAATACAGAGGCGATGTTCTACAAGTATCTGCCTACAAAGCCGAAACTCGATGCACTGGGCATGACGCTCGACTACTCCAGCGTAAAAGACTATAACGACTGGCCCGTGAATCTGCCCATCCTCCGTATCGAGGATATGATGCTGCTCAACGCAGAGATCATGTGTGCGGAGAACAACGTCAGCGGGGCTATAGAAGTGGTCAATGAAATCCGTCAGCGTGCAGGTTGTGATCCCGTCAATGCATCATCGGCTGATGAGGCCCTGAAACTGGTGAAGCGTGAGCGCCGTATTGAATTGGCTGGTGAGGGTGTACGCTGGTTCGACCAGGTGCGCTATGGCACATGGCGCCAGGATATCATCGATATGTTTGCGCGTTATAACAACCCTGAGGGAGCTATGGCCAGTAATGTGGCTGAAGGTCGTTACCTCTATGCTATCCCGTCGAACCAGATGTCGATAACTCCTGGTCTCTATCAACAAAATACAGGTTATTGATCCTTTAGTATAAAAAGGAAAGGGCATCACAAGAAGAATGCCCTTTTCTTTTGTTGTTTGAGTAATAATGTGTATCTTTGTCGCAAATTTGAGATAAAATGAAAAAACTAGTCTTACTATTTGTCTGTTTTGTTTGTCTGACAGCTCAGGCGCAGTCTGGTCTGAACAGGCGACAGTTCTCGAAATTTTGGCGCGTGGAGTCAGAGGCTACTGACTATCAGGTGGCTTTCAGTGGAGATACTTGTGAGATTGTGTCTCCTAAAGGACTGACACTGTGGCGCAAGGAGAAAATGCGGCAGGGGATGACGGTAGAGTATGATGCCTGTGTCGTGGACGAAGGGAAGGCAGGTGACCGTCTCAGCGACCTGAACAGCTTCTGGCTGGCCAGCGACCCGCAGGCGAAAGACCTGTGGGAGAGGACTGGTTGGCGCAGCGGCATCTTCACTCGCTGCTACACGCTGCAGATGTACTATCTCGGCTATGGCGGCAATCACAACACGACGACCCGCTTCCGCCGCTACACCGGCGACGAGGCCGGTGTGGAGGATGCTGCCAAACGGCCTGCTATCCTAAAGGAGTATACGGATGCTGCCCATCTGCTGAGGCCTAACCACTGGTATCACGTGAAGATTGAGAGTACGAAGACGGGGCGGACACGTTTCTACATAGATGACGAGTGCATCGTGGACTATCTCGATCCGAAACCGCTTAAGGAGGGTTGGTTCGGATTCAGGACCACGCTGTCGAGGACGCGCATCACGAACTTCCAGTCTTACGAGACACCGTTTTTCTCACTGACCAAGACAGGTGTGCCCTTGCATTGGGTCGGGAGTCACAAAGCCGGTCCTGTCAGCTTTGGCGTACCCTTTGCTCAGGGAGAGATAAAAGATGTGTCGATGCTGACACTGACGGGTGATATTCTGACAGATGCCTGGGTGAATGCCCGCTGGCCTGATGGTTCCGTGAAATGGGCCGGGCTGGCTGCCGTCGTGCCTGAAGGAGTAGAAAACCTGAAGCTGGTGAATGGTAAAAAGAAGGAAACCAGATCGCTGGTGACTACTACCAATAAGCAATTAATTGTCAATACGGGTAGACTAACGGCTTATCTGCCAAAACATGGTACATGCCTCCTAGATAGCCTTTGTCTGGATGGAAGAAGGATAGGAGGCTCTGTCTCACTTGTTGCTGCCACTGATGCAGAATCGTATCTGTCGCTGCTGAAGAAGGCAGAGGTGGAACATAGCGGGAACGTAAGGACCGTGATTCGTCTCGACGGAATCCACTTAAGTAATTCTGGCCGCGAGTGGCTACCTTTCACCATCCGCCTGTATTTCTATCACGGTAGCGAACAAGTGCGCCTCGTACATACCTTTATCTATGATGGTGACGAGCACCGAGACATGATTCGCTCATTGGGCATCCGACTACAGGTGCCGATGCGTGAGGAGGCTTATAACCGTCATGTTGCCTTCGCCACTGATAACGGTATCTGGACGGAACCTGTACAACCCCTCGACGGGCGCAGACCTATCATGATTAATAATGACCGCCAACGAAATATTCAGGCAGAGCAGATGGAGGGGAAGCGAGTACCCGAATATCAGGCCTTCGACGAGAGGAACCGTGAACTGATCGACCATTGGGCCAAGTGGGACGGGTACCGACTGTCGCAATTGACCGACAACAGCTATTCCATCCGCAAAAGAGCTACTTCAGAGAGTCCTTGGATTGGAACGCTCACTGGCACCCGTTCTCCAGGGTATGTCTTTGTAGGTGATGTCAGTGGGGGCATCGGCGTCTGCCTGAAGGATTTCTGGCAGTCGTATCCGTCGACGATTCAGATTGACAAAGCTCGTAGCGACGAGGCTGAGCTGACGATGTTCCTCTGGAGTCCTGAGGCCGAGGCGATGAACCTCTGCCATTATGATACTATCGCTCACAATTTATTGGCGAGTTACGAGGATGTACAGGAAGGGATGAGCTCGCCTTACGGCATAGCCCGTACCAGCACGCTGACATTAATGGCCTATGATGGCTATCCAGGCCAGGAGGCAATAGTGCAATCCTCCATGTCGTTGGCTGCGGATGCCCACCTGCTGCCAACACCAGAATACCTCTACGAGAAGCGGGCCTTCGGCATCTGGTCGCTCCCAAAAGCAGACTCAAACCGTGTAGAGCAGCGGCTGACAAAGTATATATCAGACTATCAAGGCTATATCGAGGAAAACAAGTGGTATGGCTTCTGGAACTATGGCGACATCATGCATACCTACGACAACGAACGGCAGTCGTGGCGTTACGATGTGGGCGGTTTTGCGTGGGATAATACGGAACTGGCCACGCCGATGTGGCTCTGGTATAACTTCCTCAGGACGGGGCGCAGCGATATCTGGCGAATGGCCGAGGCCATGACCCGTCATTGCAGTGAGGTGGACACCTATCATATCGGTCCTTTCGCACCATTGGGCAGTCGGCATAATGTCAGCCACTGGGGCTGTGGTGCCAAGGAGGCACGTATCAGTCAGGCAGCCTTCAACCGCTTCTACTATTATCTGACTACCGATGAACGTACTGGCGACCTGATGCGTGAGCAGACCGATGCCGATACCTTATTATATCACATCGATCCCATGCGTCTGGCAGAGCCTAGGGATCAATATCCCTGTCAGGCACCTGCCCGTCTTCGTGTTGGTCCTGACTGGCTGGCTTACGCTGGCAACTGGATGACGGAGTGGGAACGCTTCGGCACCCTCAAGTATCGGGATAAGATCCTGACGGGTATGCGCTCCATCGCCGAACTTCCCGATGGCATCTTCACGGGTAATCTGGCCAAAGGCTATGATCCTGCCACTGGTCGTTTGTCGTATGATGGTGACCCGTCGGTACGCTCTACCAACCATCTACTTTCCATTATGGGAGGATTTGAGGTGATGAACGAACTGCTGCCGATAGCTTCAGAAGAAAGCTTTGCCCGCTGTTGGCTCGACTTTGCCCGACGCTATAAACAGATGGCCCACGAGATTCGCCACAACGATTTCCCCGTACGCCGTTTGGAAGCCTACGCAGCCTGGTACGACCGTAACCCGTTCCGTATGAACACTACATGGGATGCCCTGTGGAACCACTCCGACCGTACATCCAACACCAACGATGCGGCTCTCTGGAGCCTTGATGCCATCTACATGCAGGAAGTTTTTCCGTGACAATCCTATCAGTAGCTTTATCGAAACAATCACTTCTTAGGAGGTACGCTTGATACCCCCTAAGAAGTCATGGGTACATGACAGAATAGTTACCTTTGAGAACAGGCTGTTCCGAGGCACATGATGGACTATGCAGATTTTTGCAAATGATATGACTATTCTGCCCGTTTAACGTTTTTTAAAAGATCTGGAAACCTGCAGTTGCGCCTTTCTTCATATCTTTGCAGCAAATTCCGACAACTACAAATCGAATAATAAACAATTATAAACAAGATGAGAAAAACTACGCTTTTACTGATGCTGTCTGTATGCGGACTGATCTCTGCCTCTGCACAGACTGCAGCCAAGATGGAAGCCGAAAGTGCTGCCTACGAGAATTGCAAACTCGTCGAAGATGGGAAGTATTCAGGCGGTAAGGCACTCGAACTCACAGAGGCCAATGCCAAAATCACCTTTACCTACACGGCTGCCGAAAGCGGCAAGTACACCATCACCGTTGGCTACGACGGACTGTATGGCGACAAGGTGGTCAATCTGTCTGTCAATGGCAATGCTGCCACCTTCAACACGACGGAGAAAGGTCCAGGCGAGGCCGTTGTCGGCCCCTACCTTATGAATAAGGGGGACAATATGATTGAGATTACACCCAACTGGACTTGGTTCCGCATCGACTACGTCACCGTAGCCCACAGTGAGAGTGCCGTGCAGTTCGACATCGCCCAGACACCTGTTGACGCCAAGGCCTCCGACGCAGCCAAGAACGTCTATGCCTTCCTCTACGACAATTTCGGCAAGAAGACCATCTCTGGCATCATGACCGGTGACATGGAGACGGCCAACGGCGACGTCACCAAGCATGCCGATGTGCAGGCCGTCTGGCTGGCTTCCGGCAAATATCCTGCACTCGTAGGCTTCGACTTCATGAATGCTACAGGCATCAACGAAGCGGATGCCTGGTTTAAAGACTACACCGATAAGAGCATCGCCCTTGCCAAAGACCTCTACAGTCGTGGCGGACTGCCTGCCTTTACCTGGCACTGGCGCGACCCCAGCCGCAAAACGGGAGAGTTCTATGTCACCGTCGACGGTAAGCCTGCATGCACCATGAAGATCTCCGACGCCATGAACGCCGACGGCTCTTGGAACACCTCGTCAGCACTCTATAAGAACATCGTCAAGGACATCCATACCATCGCCGATTACTTCCTTGAATTGCAGAGCGCTGGCATGGCCTGCATCTTCCGTCCGCTCCATGAGGCCAGCGGGGGCTGGTTCTGGTGGGGAACAGACGGCGGTGCCAACTACGTCAAGCTCTATCAGCTGATTGTCGACGAGATGACCAGTGTGAAGGGTGTCCACAACGTCATCTGGGTATGGAACCCATGCACCGTAGACGATGCCGACTGGAATCCTGGCGAAGCCTATTACGATGTCGTCGCCATAGACATCTATAATAACGCCTTCGACTACTCCAGCAACTATGTCGCCTTCGACAAGCTCAAGAACCTCACCGCCGGCAAGAAGATCATTACCCTCTCAGAGAACGGGCCCATCCCCGACATCGACAAGGAGTTTGCCGAAGAAGCCGTCTGGTCGTGGTGGATGCCCTGGTATCAGACGTGGGGAGGCAACTTCGTCGACAAGACCAGCCAGGACGAGTGGACCAAATGTATGAACGACGATCGTGTCATCACCCTCGAAGACCTCTCGGCAGGCTGGCCCACCGCCATCCAATCCCCCTCAATGTTCAATGGTCCTCGCAACGCCACACTCTCTCAGGGAGAATGGTCAGTGGTCAATGGTCCCATCTACGACCTCCAAGGCCGTCGCCTTGTAAAGAATCCCGACAAGGGTCTCTACATCCAGAACGGCAAAAAGCAACTGGCAGAATAGGTTCTATTTCTTCGTAACTTTGCACAGGCGCCCTTTGGGCAAACGCCCTGAAATTGACGATTGACAAAATTGACAAATCTCTCAGAACGCCTTTATTTAGGGCTGTTCCGCTACTTCAGTTTGATAATATCACTCCATCTGGTGGTCGGATTTTTGCTCTTAAAGTCATGTTTTATGGCATTGGCGAATACTTCTGCCTTGACCTTCGGTCGAGCCTGCTTACGTTCGGCAGAGTCCAAGCCTGCTTGGCTCTGCTCTCGCTCAATCGCAGCCTTAGCCATAACATCTTTTTGTGCGTATTGTTGCGAACCGATTACAACGGTCTCAGAGCCATAACGCTTGTTGATACGGTCAATCACCTTGTCCAACTTGTTCATCTTCTCAATCTGCTCTGCAGAGACATCAAACAGGTCTTGCTGGATGGGCGAGTTCGGTGTAATACCCATCACGATGACACCGCCACGCTTGTATTGCAACCCTTGGATGAATATCTTGTCAAGCAACTTTGATGCCGCCTTGACAATCTGCACAGTTGAGCTTGTGGGCGTAACTAACCTTACCTCTTCATACTTCCAATATTGCAGCAGGTCCTCCCTGAACGGATTGGTCGACACGAATAATCCGACGATGGATGCCACAGTGTTCTGCTTCCTCAGCTTCTCAGCACATCTGCAGGCATAGTTGGCAATGTGCGTCTTGAGGGCATCCTTGTCGGATATCATCCCGTTGAAACTTCGGCTTGTACAGATACTTTTCTTCTTTGCCAGCTCCTCATTGGGCACCACGTCCTCACCATTCAGTTCCTGCCATGTCCTGACGATATTGATATTGTTGAACGTCAGCCTTACCCAGTCCTTATGGTGCTGTGCGAAGTCATACGCTGTCTTGCAACCAAGGGCTTGCAGCTTCTCGGCGTATCTTCTGCCAATGCCCCAGACATCCTCCACCGGCAGCCATTTTAATGCCGCAATGCGGTTTTCGTCATTGTCGATGATGCAACAGTGCCTATACGCCTCAAACTTCTTTGCCAACTTCGATGCAATCTTTGCCAGTGTCTTGTTCGGCGCGAGCCCAATGGAAACGGGCATTCCCACCTCTTTCTTGATTCTCTTATGCAAATGCTCGCCCCACTGCTGCAGGTTGAAGTTCTCCATTCCGTCAAGATACACAAAGCACTCGTCAATGGAATACCTGAAATAGCTCGGAGCCTCCTTGCTGATGATGCTTACCACCCTTGCCGTCAGATCACCGTATAGCTCATAGTTGCTGCTGAATACTGCTATCTGCTCATTGGGATACTGTTGTACCATCTGGAAATAGGGCATTCCTTCCTTGATTCCCAGCGCCTTGGCTTCATTGGATCGTGCCACTACGCAACCGTCATTGTTCGACAGCACCACCACAGGCTTTCCCTCCAGGTCCGGACGGAAAACACGCTCACACGAGACGTAACAGTTATCACAGTCTACAATGCCGTACATCCTTTATTTCCACTTCTTGATGGTGTAGATTACCACACCCCATACCATAAAATTATCAGTATCATCAATGCGGATGGGCTTGAAGTGCTTGTTGGCAGGCTTCAATTCTATCCATCCCTCTTTCCTGTGCGTCAGGTCGAGGAACTTAACCGTAAACTCATTATCGATGAAGGCAACCACCACGTCGCCGTCCTCTGGGTCTTCGGCCCTGTCAATCACGGCAATATCCCCGTCACATATTCCAGCATCTATCATGCTGTCCCCGTCAATCTGACCATAGAATGTGGCTTCAGGATGCTTTATTAGGTCCTTGTTGAAGTCCAGGCTCTCAATCAGATAGTCATCTGCGGGACTGGGGAATCCTGCCTTTATGCTTGGCGCAAACTGCAAGTCAAGCTTCTTTTCGAATACTCCTTTGATCAGTTTCATATCAGTCTTCATTATGTTTTTAGTCTGCTTCGCAGAGAAATCTTTCAAATCTGTTCAAATATTCGAGCAGCGAGAACAGAGCCAAACTCTGCTTGAGCTATGTCGAGTCGCGAGAATGTTCGCTGAAAGCAAATCTAGCATTACTTTTAATTATAATCTGTTCGATTTGTTACGATTTGTTGGATTTCTCTGACCGAGGTCAGAGTGTGGCGTTGCAATCTGCGCGCCAGCGCACTCCATTTTTTTAATTTCAGACGCAAAGTTACGAATAAACGAGCAAAATGCAAAAGAAAAACACTTTTTCTTTTCATTTTCGAGTGAAAGTAACTTCTCCAAGGGAGAAAATTACAAAGAAAATTCGAGCCCACCAAACGATGAGCCCGAAATATTATGA
>JAEEGL010876550.1_pt1 | contig 20128 bp, 17 predicted proteins | sample 9134231 | NCBI WGS metagenome assembly JAEEGL01 (sample SAMN16246548, study PRJNA631951) | gut metagenome | biome: gut microbiome; feature: rumen; material: fiber-attached | host: Bos | place: Iran: Karaj | collected 2018-10
GATCTCCGCATCGACCTCTCTGCAAAAGACATCACGGATCTTGTCTGCGATACGGAATTCGCGCCATTCCGGGATGGGAACACGGTCAAAGCGGTTGCCATCTCGTGCTGCGGCCTGACCCGCAAACAGATCGACAAGCTTTGCGCGGATGTTGAGGTGCAGGCGGGGGCAAAGCCCTACTGGTTCCGTATGGATGAGAACGGCGTCCTTGCCGGCGGTGTGACCAAATTTGTGGAGCCGCTGAAGGATGTGTTGACCGAACGCCTGAATCTGGCGCCGGGCTGCCTGGTCGTCATTGCGGCGGGAAAGAAGGAGTTGGCGCAGAAGGTGATCGGTGTTTCGATCAAACAGTTCGGTGCGGCGGTTCCCGGCCATATGGACCGCGAACGCTATGAATTTTGCTGGATTGTCGACTTCCCGATGTATGAGATCGGCGAGGAGTCCGGAGAACTCGAATTCTGCCATAATCCCTTTTCGATGCCAAGCGGCGGTCTGGAAGTTCTTCTGCAGGCGGAACGCGGTGAAATCGACCCCCTCAGTATCACGGCCGACCAGTACGACCTCGTCTGCAACGGCGTGGAACTCTCCTCCGGCGCGGTTCGGAATCACGATCCGGAAATTATGATCAAGGCATTTGAGATGGTTCGCCTCGGGGAAGAGGATGTCCGCAGAAAGTTCCCGGCCATGTACAATGCATTCTGTTACGGCGCACCGCCGCATGCAGGGATTGCACCTGGCATCGACCGTATGGTCATGCTGCTGGCAGGCGAGGAGAGTATCCGTGAGATTATCCCGTTCCCGATGAACAAGAGCGCACAGGATGTTATGATGGGGGCCCCCTCCACGGTTGAACAGAAGCAGCTGGATGAGCTGAATATTGCCATTACCTGCGAACCGGAAGCATGATTCCCCGTCTGAAATAGCGACTTGAAATACATGAAAGCGCTGCCTCATTTGAGGCAGCGCTTTCATCATAGTTAATAATTAGAATTTTAGAGAAACAGCTGGTTTCCGGAGGAATCAGTATCCGAAGAAGTATTTGAAAAAGTCTTCAAAGTTCCCGAACTCTTCACTGCCCCAGTTCGGCATGCCCTGCTGGTTCTCGGAACCGTTGGGCTGGTTTTGCTGTTCCTGCTGGGTTTCGGATTCTTCCGCATCGGCGGCTGCTTCCTCATTCTTCAGGGCGGACTCCGTTTTGCTGCCGACTTCAACCGGAAGGGTCAGTTCTTTGCCCTGCCGGTAGATTGAGAAGGTGACAATTTCACCGGGGTCGGTGTCAGCAATCACCTGAACCAGGTCAGTGGAATCCCGGATGACCTTGTCATCTACCTTGGTGATGACATCGTTCACCTTGATGCCTGCTTTGTCTGCAGGCGCATCTGCGGTGACATCCTGGACGACTGCACCGGATTTGATGCCGATGATGCCGGCAGATTCCTCAGACAGGGGAGAAACCGCGATACCGATATAGGGCTTGAGAACGTAACCGTTTTCAATGATGCTGGTGACAATGCGCTTGACACTGTTGATCGGAATGGCAAAGCCGATGTTGTCGATTTCGGCTTCCATTGAACCGGAAGAGGAGAATTTTGCATTCGTAATCCCGATAACTTCACCGCTGGTGTTGAAAAGTGCGCCGCCGGAGTTGCCGGAATTGATGGCGCAGTCAGTCTGGATGAGGCCCATGCTGCTGCCGGATTCTGTGCTGATATTTCGGCTGAGAGCGCTGACAATTCCTCTGGTCAGCGAGAAGGTGAGTTCGCCGAGCGGATTGCCGATCGCATAAACCGTATCACCCACGCGGAGCTTGCCTGAATCACCCAGAGTCACCGGCTTGAGGTTTTCTGCTTCGATCTTCAAAACGGCAATATCACTGCTTTCATCATAGCCGATTACAGTGGCGTCATAGGTTTCCTGGTCGTAGGTTGCCACGGTGACCTTGTCATAGCCGCTGATGACATGGTAGTTGGTCAGGACATAGCCGTCGTCGGAGATGATAAACCCGGAACCGGATGCTTCATACGTATATCCGTAACCGTAGCGGCTGGTGGTTTTCGCACTGATCGTAATACCGACGGTGGAATTGACGTTCTCTTCATAGAGGTCGGCAGGCGAAAGCTCATCAAAGGCCGCATACGCCGTGTTCGATGTGCCGATTACGGTGACACCGAAGATTAGCGAGCAGAGCAGGACAATGCTGAGCAGTTTTTTGATGGCTGCCGGTTTTTTGAGTTGGACTGTTTTCATGAATATTGGCCCTCTTTTCGTCAGATTCAGTTCTCAGGGACTGAATACCCTGTTTTCTGTTGCCGCTATTAAACCATAAAACCATGAATAAATTTGCATCGTTTTTTGAATAAATTTCTATACATTATTTGAAGAATTTGTGAAGCCGCTGGAAAAGAAAGCTTGACATTTCCACTCTTCCTGCTAACATGATTTTAAGCAATGATACGGAGTGCATGCCATATGTATTCAAATGTCAAAAGTCTCGGCGTCACCGGCGTGGGCGGGTATCAGGTCAGCGTGGAAGTTTTTATTTCCAACGGCCTTCCCGGATTCGATATCGTCGGCCTCCCCGATGCCGCGGTGAAGGAATCGCGCGAACGTGTCCGGGCAGCCATCAAGAATAACGGCTTTAAGTTTCCGGTCAGCCGCATCACGGTCAATCTTGCTCCGGCAGATCTCAGGAAAGCAGGCACCATGTATGATCTGCCGATTCTGATCGGGATTCTTGCGGCTGTTGGGGAAATCCGCCAGCCTGCGAAAGACAGTGCCTTCCTCGGAGAACTGTCACTGACCGGCGAGCTGCGCCCGGTAGCAGGTGCGCTTCCGATGGCGATTGCGGCCGGCCGTGAAGGAATCCGTACCCTGTTTGTGCCTGCTGAGAACGCTGCGGAAGCTGCTTTTGCAGACGGAATTACGGTATATCCGGTTTCCGACTTGCAGACAATCCTTCGTCACCTGCGCGGGGAAGAGCGGATCGAAGCTGCCCCGGTTCCGGAAATCTCCGGGGAAATGGATGCACTGCCGGATTTCTCGGACATCCGGGGTCAGGAAAATGTCCGCCGTGCCTTCGAGATCGCTGCGGCAGGCGGCCACAACATTCTGCTGGTAGGACCGCCGGGAGCCGGAAAGTCCATGATGGCGAAACGTCTTCCGACGATTCTTCCGGATATGAGCCGCGAGGAGATCATTGAAACCACCGAAATCCACTCCGTAGCCGGACTGACGGATCATCTCCATCCTATCGTTTCCGCCCGGCCGTTCCGGTCACCGCATCACAGCGTTTCAGGCGCAGGCCTCGCCGGAGGAGGACAGAATCCGCGGCCGGGTGAAATGAGCCTTGCGCACAACGGAGTGCTTTTCCTTGATGAACTGCCTGAGTTTCGCAGCGACATCCTCGACCTTCTGAGGCAGCCATTGGAAGACGGGCAGGTAACGGTTTCCAGAGCTGCCGGCAGCGTGACGTTTCCGAGCCGCTTCATGCTGATCTGTGCAATGAATCCGTGCAAATGCGGCTGGTATGGGCACCCGTCCGGACGCTGCCGCTGCAGCCTGAACGATGTACGCCGGTACCAGAGCAGAATTTCCGGCCCGCTGCTGGATCGGATCGATATCATTGTGGAAGCACCCGCACTGGAATACGATGAAATTCACCGGAAGGCTCCGTCAGAAAACTCCGCATCGATCCGTGCAAGAGTCAATGCTGCTCGCAGGCTGCAGCACGCACGTTTTCCGCAGGACAGCACAATGTCCAATGCTCACATGTCCTCACAGCAGCTTCGTCAATACTGCGTGCTGTCTCCGGAGGGAGAAAAACTGATGCGGGACGCTTTTGATGCGATGGGGCTTTCCGCACGCAGCCACGACCGGATTCTGCGCGTTGCCAGAACCATTGCAGACCTGGCTGGTTCGGAGCGTGTGGAGCCGGAGCACCTGGCCGAGGCGATTCAGTACAGGACTTATGACCTGCTGGAAGTACGGTAGAATACCTGTGAAAAGACAATCGAAAACGAGCAGAGATCCCGGCTCGTCCGGGATCTCTGCTCGTTTCGGTCTGGTTTGATGCAGGCGGAACAACGTTTCCAACAGCCGGAACCATCCCGGTCAGGCTTATCGGACTTTCGGCAAATGGAACCCGTCAGTCTCAGCCTGCTCCAGCTGCAGGAGCTGGAGCTTTCTGTCAAGGCCGCCGGCATAACCGGTCAGGCTGCCGTCTGCTCCGATGACCCGGTGACACGGAATAATCAGCGAAATCGGATTGCGCCCGACCGCGCCGCCGACAGCCTGGGCAGACATCCGCTCCAGATTCATCTGAGAAGCGATACTTTCCGCAATCTGCCCGTAAGTGATGATTTTCCCGTAAGGAACGGAAAGCAAAACATCCCAGACCGATTTTTGGAATGGAGTGCCGTGCGGATTCATCTTTGGGTAAAACCCGGGATCTCTGCCGTTGAAGTATTGATTCAGCCAGGAAACAGTTTCTTCGAGAATAGGAAGCTTCCTTTCCACGCAATCCTTTTCCAGCGTACGGCCGAAATACTTCTGCCCGTCAAACCAGAGGCCTGTGAGAGCTTCCCCGTCGCAGGCAAGTGTAATACCGCCGAAAGGGGATCGGTAATGTGCGGTATAGTTCATGTTCTCAGTCCTTCACGAGGTTGCGGATCCGCTTTTCCGTTCTGTTGTTGACAAGGTCGTTGATATCAATGACAGTGATCCCGAGTTCAGCGGCGCGGTTTCTCAGGGCAATGCCTCCCTTTTCAGCGGTCACGATCGCCGCACGTGCAATTCTCCCTCCGAACCGGTCCCTCAGGATCGCCAGTTCATTCAGCGCTTCGGTCCTGGCGTCACAGGTTTTGCAGCTGATAAACAGCGGGGTGATGCCGCGGGTGCACATAACGTCAAGTTCATTGGTAACGGCATTGCGGCCGCTGCTGCCATCCCAGTCGACAACGGCACTGGTGATCACGTCCTGAAACAGACCGGTGTCCAGACAGGTTTTGTAGACATAGAGTTCCAACACGCTCCCGACATCCCGCAGCCAGGAACGCACCTGCGCATCACGAAAGTGAAAGGAAACGGATTCTTCGGGAACGATGGAAAGATCATGGATAAAACCAAGGTCCTCGAATTGACGGAGAGTTTCTTCGGGGGCGCTGATCCGGGAAGACTGCTCCCCCTTTACGGTGTATTTTCCGGATACGGAAAGCGGGATGGATCCGTCAGCGTTTCCGGCGGAGATGCGTTGCATGTATGTGACAATTTTTACCCATTGACGGCGATGCTCCAGGTAGATCCGGAAAAACGGCTCGATATCATCCAGGTACCGGGAAAGAATGGCGTTGTCTACTCGTCCGGTTCGCATGGAGCCGCCTGCCATCAGGAAACAGTCTTCCACGCTGTAGGACAGGCAACAGGGGAGATTTGCTGCGAAAGAAGCGTTCCGGATATCATAAAAGCGGTTTTTCCTTCGGCTGTAAGTAAAAACCGGTATTTCTGTCTCTGCGCAGAGGAGTCCTGCAGCGAACAGCACGGCGTCGGTTCCGCCGGTAATGTCGATAGCGCAGTCCGGGTATCGGGCCACGATCTTTTGAAACAGATTCCGCATGGCATAGGAATCATAAACCTGGGCGCGCAGGAAAATAAGCTCCACTTTCAACCCGCGATGCAGAAAATACTGCCGGAGCTTATGTTGAATGGTTTTGTTGGATGCGATCCGGTCCGGACAAACGTATACCACGCGTTCAGGGCGGAACATCTCCACTCCGAGTACGTTTTCCAGCGGCCGCTCGTCATACAGTTCAATCAGCGTTTCCACATTGTTTCCCTCCGGCTTTCCTGGGCAGCAGAAGTATCCCGTTAAACCAGTCCGGAATATCTGCCGCGGTTACAAAAAGTTCAGATAGTATCGGTAAGCCTTTTCCCCGTAAGCGGAGATTTGCTTTACATTTCCGTTATAGCGCGTGAAAATCAGCTTCAACTCTTCCTCGGTATATTGTCCGAAATCGACCCGGCCGGTCATTTGGAAGGCGGCATGCAGGAGATTCAGTGCGGAACATTTGAGATTAAAGACCGGTTCGCGGTTAAGGTGCAGCCAAACCCGCCGCAGGTCTTCCGGTCGGACAGGGGAAAGTTCGCCGGTTATTCCGACGTCGACCGGGATCCCTCTGCTTCTGGCAAAAAGAATCGCCTCTATTGCAACACGGGAAAAAATCTGCCCGTATCCGGTGGAACTGTCAAATTTCCACAGAGGATTTCGCGTGTGCCGCTCCGGATTATAACGGTGAGTCAGAGAATAGCGGAGCCAGTTAAGCCAGACAATGGTGTCAGCAAACAGGTCTGTCAGGTCGATCTCCGGGATTTCCATCAGCAGGATTGCTTTCAGACAGGCGGAAGGCAGACGATATGGGGCGCAGATGCTCTCAATCAGATCTGATTGGTCTGAAACAATTCTCTTCGCTTTTTCCATGCTGTAAAGCTTGAACATGTTCCGCCTCCGTCCTGTTAATGATAGGTCATTATACCATGCGGAAACCTTCTTGGCTACAGAGAATTGCACAGTAAAACCGGAAAGGCGCCGGGACCGAATCAGTCTTCCTGATCCGTCCTCAGCGCCTTCTTGCGTTTGTAAGCTCTCGGATTATCTGGCCTGCGGGTAACCGGGCTGATACCCCAGATCCCTCGCTTTTCCCGGTCAAGGGCCCGCTTTTTCTTTTTTGAGAGCTTGTCGTAGGGAATAAAGCTGTTCATCATTCAGTTTCAAAGAGTAATACGGCAGAAATTCAGGCTTTGACGGCAGCGACTTCTTTGAGCACCCACTCGCAGACTGCATCAAGACCTTCACCGGTTTTCGCACTGATGGGGAAGAAGAGTGCCCTCGGGTTCAGTGCCAGAATGCGCTCTTTTGCTTTCTCCAGGTCAAAATCAAAGTAATCCATGGCATCAATCTTGTTGATGAGCACCACATCGCTGACCTGGTACATCAGTGGATACTTCAGGGGCTTGTCGTCTCCTTCCGGCACAGACAGGATAGTTACGTTCCGGTGCGCGCCGGTATCGAATTCCGCCGGGCATACCAGATTCCCGATGTTCTCAAGAATCAGCAGATCCAGTCCCTTCGTGTCGTATTCCAGCAGCGCCCGTGCGGTCATGTCTGCGTCAATGTGGCAAAGTCCGCCGTTATGGATCTGCAGGCTGCGGATGCCGGTTCGGTCTGCCACGCGCTGCGCGTCCAGGCTGCTCTCAATATCCACATCCATCTCACCGATGTTCAGGCGCCCTTTCAGCCGGTTGATGAGCGAGACCAGCGTGGTGGTTTTCCCACTCCCCGGGGAGGACATGAAATTCAGGAACAGCGTTCCCTGATCGGTAAGCCGTTTCCGGATCAGCTCAGCAGTCCGGTCATTTTCCGCAAAAACCGACTCGTTGATCTGAATGACTCTGACTTCGCTCATACCGCGTTCCACTCCTTTACCTTCCTGACCAGTTCATCCGCCAGAGCCTGCACGCCCTCGCCGGTTTTGGCTGAGATATAGAAGATCTCAATTTCAGGGTTCCGCTCTTTGGCGTCCCGCTCCATCCGAGCCTTGTCAAAGTCAAAAACCGGCAGAGTGTCGATTTTGTTGACGACAAGAATGTCGCAGGTCTCATACATCAGCGGGTATTTCGCCGGCTTGTCGTCGCCTTCCGGAACGGAAAGAATCGTCATATTTATGGCGGCTCCGGTGTCAAACTCCGCCGGGCAGACCAGATTGCCGATATTTTCCAGTACGATCAGTTCCGCATCTTCCAAATCCAGTGCGCGGATTCCCTGACGGGTCATGTCGGCATCCAGATGGCACATGCCGCCCGTATGCAGCTGAACTGCCGGGATGCCGGCATTCTGAATGGTCTGCGCATCTACGGCACTGTCAATGTCGGCTTCCATGACGCCCCAGCGAAGCCGGCCGTCAAAAGCGCGGTTCAGGGCGAGAAGGGTCGTGGTTTTTCCGCTGCCCGGGGACGACATCAGGTTCAGCAGGCAGGTTCCGCGGCTTTGCAGTTCTTCTCGCAGCGCCTGCGCGTCGGCATTGTTGTCTGCCAGCACCGATTCCTTCAGTGCGATGATTTTAATCTGTTCCATAGTACGGCTCTCCTCATCAGCTTGTTCGTTCCATTGCCTGCAGGGTGAATCCATTATATTGCGAACCGGGGTATTTTTCAATTGGTATTCCGCGAGTTTGTACCGCGACCTGTGGAGGTTCGCAGGCCTTACAGGTCCAGGTAGTACTTGCCGTTTGCGTTGATGATGGTTGTGTTCCCGTGCTGCAGAACATCTTTCTGTCTCGGTTGATATCTCCGGTGCACATGCCCGTGGATCAGATAGCGGGGCTCCCAGCGGTCCAGCAGAGGAAGGAAAGTCTCAAACCCGCGGTGGGTTACGTTTTCCTCATCCCCGTATCCGCGAACCGGAGCATGCGTCAGAACGATGTCGACGCCGCCCGCACGATGCAGCTTCCATGAGAGACGGCGGATACGCCGCTCCATTTCACGCTCTGTATACTGATAGGGACCGTAATTGTAGCACTGGCAGCCGCCGAGCCCGAGAATCCGCAGTCCTTTTACGGTAACAAGCCTGTCATCAATGCATTCGCAGCCCTCGGGAGGGCTCCGGTCATATTCCGCATCATGATTTCCGTGCACGTACAGAAGCGGCTTGTTCGACATGGTAACCAGAAAGCTGAGATACTCTGCCTTCAGATCTCCGGCGGACAGGATCATATCTATGCCCTCCAGATTCCCCGGCCGGTAAAAATCCCAGAGATAACGGTCTTCTTCATCTGAAACCAGCAGCAGTCTCACAGCTGGTCTCCCCCGGCTTCCGGAAGCAGGCTGTCACGGTACAGCCCGAGTACCCGCACGGTTTCGGCATGTTCAGGCCGCAGCAGCGAATAATCCGGAATGCATCCGTCCACATTGTCGCAGAACCAGTCCATCGAAAGGATTTCCTCAGGAGAAAGCGTATGGGAACCGTCGTTTCGCAGTTCGCCGTGCTGATCGAATATTCTGGTCCGGAAGGGCTGAATGCTGCCGTCGCAGATGCCTTCTTTCAGAATCTGCCCCAGACTCTGCACCCCGTCAGGCAGCAGGTCGCTCAGCTTAACGTCCAGAACGCCGCTTGCCATGCCCCACCAGTAGTTGATGGCCTGACTGCCGGAAACTGTTTTCCAGTCGCCGCTGAAAATGCTGCGCACGATTTTATCATAAAGCTCCCCCCAATCCCAGAAGGGGCTTGCCAGCGGGAGAAGACTGCCGTCAAGAAGAACCCGGAAGGTGCCCATTTCAAAATGTGTTTGCACCGTGCTGGGACTGACGATCTCACGGTTGGAAATCACGGTGACACCCTGCTCCAGCAGCCGCTGTACCGGGTCGCCCGGCAGACAGGCCCAATCCAGAACAATACGGGCATTGGGGTTGGTCATACGGGCCCCGAGGGCAAAGGCGTTCACGCTCGCAGGTGTTCCGAAAATAGGATTGTTGGCCACATAACCGATTGTATCAGAGCGGGTCATGGCTCCAGCAACCGCACCGGTGATAAACTTGCATTCATAGGTGCGCCCGTTATACATGCGGACTCCTGTGTACGGCTGAAATACGGCACAATTCAAAAAACGAACGTTTGGATGCAGTGTGGCGGCTTTCCGGCATGCGCTGATCATGCCGGCGTCGGTTGCAAAGACGACGTCAGCACCGTCTGCTATCGCCGCTTCCAGAACCTCGCCGTAATCCTTGCCTCCGCGCACCCAGGTTTTGACGGTGACCCGGCTTCCAAGCCGATCTTCCAGAACCTTCCGGCCGTCATCATGGGCGCGTACCCAGGTGCTCTCCTCCGGTGGGCAGGAATACAGAAAGGCGATATTCAGGTGCTCCGGGATTACCGCATTGAGAATCTTCGTCAGCACACCGGGGCCTTTTTCGGCGGGTTCGGTACGAAGTTCGATCGCCCGTTCGTTCTCCAGCGCGATCACATCAGGCAGAAGCTTTTCCAGCCTTGCCGTAAGCTCGTTGGTTGGGACTTCCTGAATTTCATGGAAGGGAAAGAGCTGCAGCCAGACCAGCAGAAACTCTGCTGCGGTATGAGAAAGATGCTCCTCCGGAAGCTTTTCCAGAGCTTTTTGAAAAACGGAAAACACAGCAGAAAAGCTTTGCCGTTCTTCTGTCGACCAGATGTGTTCGGGAGCAAAGCCGAGAGCCGCCTGAAGCCGGGCATAACCGCCAGGATGCCGGAATTCCACGCCGTACAGTCTGGAAAGAGAATAAAAATGCATGAACTCATAGTAGAGCTGAATTTCAGGATCTCCAGACCAGCGGGGAATCACCCGGGTGACAGAAGCGGGAATTGTCGGCGCCAGGTAACTCTTCAGAACGCTGCAGCGCTTATTGCCTTCCTGAATGTAAAATCGGCCGAGATACTCGAAGCACTGGATCGGGTCGCGGATGCCTTCGTCGCTCAGATGCGCTTCACACAGGCGCATCCATTTCTGAGCGAATTCGCTTTCCGGTCCCAGCAGCGGCATGAAGTTCCCTGCAAGAGCGTCTTTCCGTCCTGCGAATCGGGTGCCGATGACACTGTCTGTGGGAATTTCGAGGATACCGAGATTGTCGTAACCGGCGATGGAAGACTCCGGCAGGATTTCATCCAGAACCAGAGGATATGGGTATTTCCCTCGGGAAACAGCTGTTTTATAGTATTTCTGACCGGCCTTCAGGGCGGTGTTATATTGCGCAAGCGCTTCAGCTTTCATGGGGTCTCCTTAGTTGGACAGGTCTGTATTTTGCCCTCGCACCGGGCGAACGGATCTGTTGGGACATGGAAGATTGGAGAATGGTGCTGCCCGGTATTATATCAGCAAGCCGCGATCTTGTCCATAGCGGTTGCGCCGCCGAAAACAATGTGCTAAACTGTGCGCGTCGGAAAAAACCGAACACGTTGGAGGAATGAAGCATGCAGAAAGGACCGTCGCCGCTGGAAATTGAACGCAAATTCCTGATTCGATACCCGAAAGTTTCCTGGCTTGCTGATTGTCAGGGAAGCCGCTGCGCTGAACTGACTCAAACTTATCTGCGCTCTGATGGTCATGGTTCCCGGCGGGTCCGGTCCTGGACCGAGTCAGGGAAAACCGTCTGGTATGAGACCTCCAAACGCATGGTGACCGACATCACCCGGGAAGAGATCGAACGGGAAATCAGCGAAGAGGAATATCTTGCCCTGCTCAAGGAGGCGGATCCCGCCCGGCATCCGATCCGAAAGACGCGCTGGTGTCTCCCGTATGAGGGGCACACACTTGAAATTGACCTGTATCCTTTCTGGGAGAGGCAGGCCGTTCTGGAATGTGAACTGGAAAGCGAAGATGAAGTATTTGCCGTTCCGCCGGAGCTCAGTATCCTGCGCGAAGTCACCGGAGATCCGCAGTACCTGAACTCCTCTCTGGCAAGAACAATCCCGGCAGAAGATCTGTGAATTGGACAAATTACAGGGGGCTGTCTCAAAAAGAGACAGCCCCCTGTAATTATATACGGTGAATTCACTTGGAAAGACTTTTATGAATCATGCACTTCCACAATACCGTTTTCCTTGACGCTTATGCTCATGCCGGTCTTGACATATTCCAGGAATTCATCTCCCAGCTGATCCACCACGGGCATTACGGCGTCGGTCCACACATCGCCGAGAATGGCTCCTGAGGCGGCCAGAGAGTCGATCGGTTTGGAGAAGAGCATGCAGGCAGGCTGTTTACCGAGCGCGCAGGCTGTGAAAAGAATCATGCCGCCGGTAGTGGAGCCGATGGTTTGCGGCAGGCAGAGCGCTTTGCCCATCATGGGTTTTTTGTAGAGTTCTGGGTTGTTCTGATCTCCGCAGGCAACCTCGGTATCCTTGCCCATGGCCTTCAGATCGCCGAACTGGAGGGCCATTTGGTAACTCGCCAGCGTGTTGAAACCGCCGTGGCTGACCAGCGCTTCGGCTGTCACCGTGCCGGGAACCACAACGCGTCCCTGAAAGATCTTCATTTCGCACCTCCCGTAATGATGTCAAGGATTTCGGAATCGGTACAGTATTTTGCGCTGGTATAGGTGCGCAGCTTGTTTGAGCTGGTGATCACGGCTTTGGATTTGCAGAGTGGGTTGTTCATGTACATCAGGGGACAGATGTAGCTGATCACGACACCTGCTTTCTTCAGCGGCCACGCATAAATTGTCTTCTCGAACTCCCGGATGACCGGTACGGGCGCGGTGAATACGGTAGGCACAGCGACCCGCTTTCTGCCGTTTGCCTCCAGACCTTTCAGCACCGCCCGGGCCCAGTCGGTCAGCTGCTGCAGGGAAAGATGCGGACAACCGACAAAGGCCAGCTGCGGATTTGCATCGGGCTTTTTCCAGATAACCGGATACTCGCGGTGAACGCGCTCCAGCTCGGCGTCATCAATCACATAGACCTTTGCATCGGGTTTGATGAGGGATTCTCCCAGTTCAACGGCTTCCGGCGTCAGATTTTCAATGTGATACAGTCCGACGGCGCCGTTGGAAGCGGTAGCCGCACCGAAGTCTTTCAGATATGCTTTTGCACTGTCGTTCAGTTCCGTTCCCAGCCAGGCGTCAAGACCTTTGATATAGGGAACTTCTTCCATAACCTTCATGCCGACTGCGGAACCCAGAAGCTGGGCTTCCGGCTTTTTCTCACAGCGCACTTCGACGACCCAGTCTGCCTTGCGGCCCTCCTCGGTCAGAAGTCCGAATTCCGGAACAAAGCCGGCGATGCTTCCCATCATCTCCAGAATGCCGGAGTTTCGGTTGCAGCGTGCACCGAGTACTGAGTTTGCATAGACGACGGCGGAACTCTCAGCCCAGGAGAGCACATCGCCTTTTTGCGGGGCGTTCCCGACCTGCTCCAGATAGCACGCACAGGTATAGTCCTCATCCTTGGTGATGCCGAGTTTCTTCAGCTGCTGCTCATAGCGTTCCTGCCGGTTGTACATGAGCTTTTTGAACACCAGATCTTCCAGAGGGCTGGATGGAACTTTCGGGTCCAGCGGCTTTGGGTCTGCGGTGAACTTCTGCTCCGGCAGAATGCCGGCAGAGAGGATTTCGTCATACAGGTCGTATACGGGATCCATGACGCCGAGGCCGAAGCTGATGACAGTATGCCCGTACCTGCTGGTTACGGGCACCATACGCTCGGCACCGAAAGCGTCGCCGTACATGACGAGAGTCTTCATAATCTTCGCCATGACCGCACCGCGGCTGCCGTCCAGCATGGCCTGCTGCTCCTCATTGAGTTTCATTCCTATCACGCTCCTTTGTTGTAAACTTTACGATTCGGCCCGGCAAAGCCTGTTTTCGTAGCCTTCCGGGTACATTCTGATTGTATTGTAACGGAAACAGTGCCTTCTTTCAAGAGATTTTCAAGTGGTTGTTTTATGCAGATGATTGCGGAAACGGTACTTTTCTGCTATACTTCGATTCGTAAACAGACCTGCGGAGTCAGGCAGGAAAGATGGGAGGAGAATTCAGACGATGAAGCAGGAAAACAGACTTCCTGTGCGAAATTATGTCGGCTATGCCATGGGAGATATGGCCGGCGTGCTGACCTTTGGAACCATAGGCTCTTTCCTGCAGATGTTTTATACGGACATCCTGCATATCTCACTCGGCAGTATTACGGTGCTGATGATGGTGGCACGAATCTGGGATGCAGTCAATGATCCGATGTGCGGTGCGCTCATTGATTCCCGCAAACCGACTAAGTACGGCCGTTTCCGCCCTTATGTCTGGTATTTTTCCATTCCGCTGGCCCTTGCTTTTATTGCAACGTTTTACAAAGTACCGGGTCTTACGGAAAAGGGCTACCTGACATATGCCTATATCACGTACATTCTCTACGGGATGATGTATACAGCGGTGAACATCCCTTATGGCTCCATGGCCTCTGTGATGACCACGGACCAGGCGGAACGATCGACCTTGTCGGTGATTCGTTCCCTTGGCGCCGGCATCGGCACTGCGCTTTCCCAGATGGTGCTCCCGCTCTTTGTTTACTCTACGGTTGCCGGCGGTGCGAAGATTCTGGACCAGAGCAAACTCTTCCGCGGCGTCCTGATGCTCGCTGCGCTCAGCGTGGTGGTATATTACCTGTTTTTCCGCCTGACCAGGGAATACGTGGTGCCTGTCAAAGGCCAAAAGAGCGAAAACTTCCTGAAAACCTTTGGCAAACTTATGAAAAACCGGCCCTTTGTAGCCCTCTGTCTGGCTTCCATGCTGCTGATTGCCGGTTCCATGTATACCCAGACCGTGTTCAACTATCTGTTTAAGAACTACTTTGAAAAACCCGGATTGTTTGCACTGGTGACCGTGGCGACCTATCTGCCCATGCTGCTGCTGATGCCTTTTGTCGGCAGACTGGTCCGCAGGTTCAGCAAAAAAGGAATCTGCGCGCTCGGAAGTCTGGCAGCGGCTCTGGCTTTCCTGGTTCTGTTTTTTATCCGGACGGGAAACGCCATGCTCTTCCTCGGGGTGGTCGTGTTCAGCGGCTTCGGTCTTTGTTTCTTCACCCTGGAAGTCTGGGCCATGGTGACCGACGTGATCGACTATCATGAGAAGCTTCACCACCGTCGGGATGAAGGTACGACTTATGCCTGCTTCTCTTTCTTCCGCAAACTCGGCCAGACGCTCGCCGGCATCGGCGCGTCCCTGGCGCTGGCAGCGGTCGGATACAGTACTGCGCAGGGAAACATCACACAGACCAGGGCCGTCAATGAGGGGATCTATTCCATTGCTACCCTGGTGCCGTTTGTCATGTACCTGTGCATGTTTCTGCTTCTCCAGTTCGGCTATCCGCTGACTAAGAAAGCACTGGAACAGCTCCATGCGGAACTGGGTGAGCAGCACGGATAAAAAGGAGATAAAAATCATGAAAATTGCGTTTATCGGCACCGGGAACATGGGCGGGGCTCTTGCAAGGGCTGCGTCAAAAAAGGAAGGCAGCGAACTGCTGCTGGTAAACCGTCATCCGGAAAAGGCGGAGCGCCTGTCAAAGGAAATCGGAGGAACGGTTGTGGCGCACGAAACAGCTGTGCGGGAAGCGGAGATGATCTTTATCGGAGTTAAACCGGTGATGCTCTCAGAACTCTGCGGAATGATACGGCGTGATCTCGGGGAAAAAGCTGCGGAAGAGAACGCATCCCCCTTTGTACTGGTTTCCATGGTAGCCGGAGTCAGTATTGCGGATCTGCAGGGACAGCTCGGCGCACAGTATCCTGTGATTCGTATTATGCCGAATACTCCCGTTTCTGTCGGCGAGGGCATGATTCTCTACTCCTGCAGTGAGGAAGTGACGGAGGACCAGAAGGCAGCATTCCTCTCTGCCATGCAGGCTGCGGGCAGCTTCCTGCCGATTGAAGAAAGACTGATGGGTGCCGGAATGGCAGTGTCGGGCTGCGGTCCGGCTTATGTGGACCTGTTTGTCGAATCACTCGCGGATGCCGGTGTCGCTGGCGGCCTCACGAGAAAAGACGCGATGATGCTGGCTGCCCAGACGGTCCTCGGCTCGGCAAAGCTGATCCTGGAAAGCGGAAAACACCCCGGTGTACTGAAAGATGAGGTTTGCTCCCCGGGAGGCACCACCATACAGGGTGTCCGTAAGCTTGAGGAGAAAGGATTCCGCTCAGCGGTAATCGAAGCAGCCCTTGCCACAACAGCCGGGCATTGATCCCTGCGGTCACAGCAGTCCTGCAGCACAGGGAGCCGGCGCGGGATGAGTTTTTGGAAGCGGGAGGATGGCGTCATGAAACTCGTGAAACGCATACTGGCGGTTGTTCTTTCCCTGTGTGTTTTGTCGGCACTCTCCGCCTGTGGCGGTAAGCCGAGAAAGCCCTCTGCCGAAGATGCCGAAAAGCATGTCAGGGCAGCCCTGGATCTGATGTGCACCGGCGACTTTGATCATTCGGTTCACCTGGCAGAAGAGGATGAACTGAAAACAACCGCAGAAGCTGCGGTCGATGAGGCGATGGATGATCTTTTTTCGCAGATGGATCTGAGAGAGGATGTGCTGGAAGCCTTTCGCGAAGTCCTGCAGGCCATGTTTTCCAGGGCAAGATACACGGTGGGCGAGGCAACTCAGGCGGAGGACGGTTTCGATGTCCCGGTTGTGATGGAGCCCGTTGCATTCGGCGGGAAAGTCGAAGCAGCCGTCAGCGAAGGCGCGGCAGAGCTCCTGAACGATCCCAACGTCGCATTCATGACGGAGGAAGATCTGACCAACAGACTGATGCGCGATGCGGTGGATGCATTGCGGGCGGAACTGGACGATCCCCGATATGGGGAAAGGATTGAAGTAGTTGTGCGTTTTGAGGAACTTCAGAGTGGCGCCTGGGGTATCCGGGAAGGCGACGGTGAAAAGCTTTGTAAAGCAATCTTCAGGCCGTCGTGATCCTGTAATAAAAACAAAAAGCAGGCAAGTGCATCGGCTTGCCTGCATTTTTCCTGTTGATCTTATGCTTCATGAAACCTTTCACAGGTCAGACGCATGGGAGTACATGTTGAAGCGTAAAAAGGAAATTCTTTCCCGGTGGTTTCCGCACCCAGTTTTGTCAGGATATGTACTGTCGCGGGTCGCCCTTCCATGACGATTTCACAGATTCCGGAATCAAACATGTCCCGGAGTGCAAAGGCAGCAAGATTGGTTCCGATGTGCCTGCCCCGGTATGCCGGTTCCAGAGCAAATCTTCCGGCATGCCAGTTGCCCCTGTCCCGGAAGAATGCAACTGCGCCAATGATATGGCCGTTCTCTTCTGCGCAATACCATCTGGGCTCCTTTTCTTGCGGCAGGTAGTTCAACTCTTCTGGGATGCCCTGTTCTCCCGTAAAAGTGCGTACGACAAGTGACATGATGGTTTCCAGTTCATTCTGATTTGCTTTTCTGTAGTTTATCATCCAGTTTTGTCCTTGCAGTGGTGAATTGTTCTGTAACAATAAAACGATCATGATGCCAAAACTGCGTTTTGTCAAGAAGAAATACTCCGGAACTCACATGTTTCACCTGAAATTGAGAGGAGTCATTGACGAGCCGGGAATGACGTGTTAGATTGCAGCTGCCCGGGACTAGACGGAGACTCTATGGGGGGAGGGGAATCGTGATGCAGCTTATCTTTACGGAACGTGCACACCTGATGTGCCCGCATATGAATTTCGGGATTGTGCTGTCGGTTCGGCATCCGTACGGGGAAACCCGAATCCTGGAAACACTGAAATTCCTGTCTTCCGCACATCCTTTTCTCCAGGCACTGCTGGACTATGAAATCGACCGCAATCTCTACGGCTATCGCATTACAGATAGTCCGAAGATCGGCATTCGGATGAAGGAACAGGAAATTGCCGGGATTGATGCCCCTGAAATCATGGACGAGTATCGGCGCCTGACGTCATATGAATGGAATCTGTTTGAGGAAGGCATGCTGAAAGTTTCCGTTTGGCCGGCAGGGGAAGAAACCTGTTTTCTGCTGGTGTTTCATCATCTGCTGGCAGACGGAAGAGCGGCGCTCGGTCTCGCAGAGGAACTGGCGGACTGCTACGCGTGGGGCAGGATTCCCGAACTGGCGGAAGAGAAGCTCATCTCTTCCGCAGAAGATTTCCCCAAAGAATCCGGAATGCCCCTGATCAGCAGGATGCTGGTCAACAGCGCCAATAAGATCCGGGCAAAAACCCGGGAGTGTGTTTCTTATCGGGAATATTACGCGGCGGCCGGTGAATTTCTGAAAAACGATCCGGTTCGTCATGCTGTATTCCGCATTGACCGGAAGGAACTGAACATCATACGGAATGAGTGCCGGAAGCATCATGTGACAGTCAACGACTGGCTGCTTGCCAGAATGATGATCGAAGAACACACCGAAAAGGTGATCATGGCCTGCGATCTGCGGAAACAGCTTGCCTGCTACAACGATGGGGCGCTGGGCAATTATTCCACTGCTTTCAGTGTCGGCATCAGGACAAAGGAACGGGATCCATATATTCTTGCCGGAGCGGTGCATAAACGGGTGCACAGGATCATGAACCATCCGCGGAAGCTTTATCTGGTGCTGCAGTGTTATGCGAATCTGGATCCCGCTGTGTTGGACGCTGCATGGATCTCCTGCCGGGGAAACTATCCGAGCAAAGCCGGAAAGTTCATCGGAAGCATGTTCTTCGGATTTGATGCGGCAAAAGGATACAGCATTACCAATCTCGGCAGCGTGGAAAGCGGCAGCATGACAGAGGCATTTTTCATTCCGCCCGCTTCTCCGGCCATCCGGAAAACACAGGGGATTCTGACCGTAAATGGAATCATGACAGTCTGTAGCAGCGAAAGATGAATGCACAGAAGATGCCGGGCGGATTCCCCGCGATTGTTGTCTGCTTTCAGACTGTACCGGAAAAGACTCTTGCAATCCGGAGAAAATTCTGGTAAAAAAACGTTGGACTTATATGCGGCTTGATACAGCCAAACAGAAAAGAGGAACAGTATTTTGAAAACGGTTCACGGAATAAAACTGGGCGGTCTGCAGCATAAGATCTTTAATCTGATGCTGATTATGATCCTTGCTCTGATCGGCGCATATCTGGCTGTGGCAGTCTATCAGCAGCGAAATCTGAGCGGCATCGTCAGGGGAGCAAGTGTCAGTCAGCAGGAATCCATCACCGAGGTCTCTGAGCAGACCATGCAGGCTGTTCTGAATTCAACCATGGCCAAAAGCACTGCGCTGCAGGCCTATATTGCCGACGATCTGTTTAACGATGTCCGCACCGATGTCATGACCCTGCAGGCCTTCGCCGACCAGCTGTTTGAAAACGCAGACAGGTTCTCTGCCCATCCGTTCAGCGAACCGGATCCGGAGAAAGACGGCATTGCGTCCGTGCAGGTCCAGCACCCGGAAGGGGTGGATCCTGCTGATTCCGAGGCGCTCGGCCTTGCGGCGAACATGAGTGAAATCATGCTGGCCATGTTCGAGAACTCGGATAAGCTCAGCTCCTGCTTCGTTGCGACTGCGGACGGCTGCATCCTCTATGTGGACGACCGTTCGGGCTGTTATGTGACAGAAAACGGAGAAATCGTATCTTTTGATGCGCGGGAACGCCCCTGGTATCGTCAGGCAGCGGAAGCAGGGGAGTTGATCTTCACCGGCGTAGAGTTGGATGCTTTTACGGACATTCCGGGCCTGGTGTGTGCCGCGCCCGTTTATCGCGGCGGTGAGCTGGTCGCCGTGGTAGGGGCGGATATCTTTCTGACCTCCGTGCATGATTATGTGCAGGCTCAGGCGTCGGATGGCGGCTTCCTCTGTGTGATCGGCGACGGCGGTGAAGTGCTGTTTTCCGCGGCGAAGGACGGAGTGTTCAAGGTGAAACTGTCGTCGGATGCTGCGGATCTCCGCAAAGATGAAAACACGGCGCTTGCCGGTTTCGTGTCGCAGGCCTTGCGTGAGAACACCGGCCTGCAGCTGATTGAGGCGGATGGGAAAGAATACTATATGTCCGGCGTACCGCTGCCGACCGTGAACTGGGCGGTGATCTCCGTAGTGGAGAAGACGGTTACCGACCAGCCGACCGTGGCCATGCTGCAGAAGTACGAAGAGATCAACGATGAGGCGCTCGCATCTTATACGCGGGGGGCGAAGGCTTCTGCCAATACAATCCTCGTCCTGACGCTGGCAATCGTAGCGCTGGCCGTCACCGGTGCCCTGGTTCTGGCTGGCAGAATTGTCAAACCGCTGGAGCACATGACAAAGCGTGTCAACGCGCTGAGCGGTAACGACCAGACTTTCTTGATGGAAGACATCTACCGTACGGATGATGAGGTGGAGATTCTCGCACAGTCTTTTGAAGCCCTGTCTGCACGGACAAGAGCCTACATTGCACAGATCACCGAGATCACTGCTGAAAAGGAGCGCATCGGAACGGAACTTGCCCTGGCAAGGCGAATCCAGGCTGACATGCTGCCGAACATTTATCCGGCCTTCCCCGATCGACCGGAATTTGACATTTTTGCGACCATGACGCCCGCTAAGGAAGTCGGCGGAGACTTCTATGACTTTTTCCTGATCGACGAGAATCACCTGGC
>JAEEGL011235260.1_pt1 | contig 20126 bp, 23 predicted proteins | sample 9134231 | NCBI WGS metagenome assembly JAEEGL01 (sample SAMN16246548, study PRJNA631951) | gut metagenome | biome: gut microbiome; feature: rumen; material: fiber-attached | host: Bos | place: Iran: Karaj | collected 2018-10
GAGCACCTGCCTTACAAGCAGGGGGTCATAGGTTCGAGTCCTATATCGCCCACCATTATTTTGCCGACATAGCGTAATTGGTAGCGCAACTGACTTGTAATCAGTAGGTTGGGGGTTCGATTCCCTCTGTCGGCACCATTTTAATAAAAACGACTTTATAAGTCGCTTTTTTAATGTTTATAAACATGTTATAATTGTTATATAGTAGGAGATTATATATGATATTAAATCTAATATATTTTTTGATTGGCGTAGGTTTATTCATTTCAATAATTCAATTAATATTATCAACTCGTAATAAGAATAGATATATTTGTAAATGGTATATTTTTTTAGAAATATCTTACATTATTATGTTCATATTAGAAATTATTTTAACACATAAATTATATTTACCTATTGGATTTGACTTCTTATTTATAGAATTTGCCGCACTCATCGGGGGAATGATTAATATCATTTCTTTGATTATAAACTTTACAAAAAAAGGTGATGCTAAAAAATATGGATATGATAATAGTAAAAAGAGTGTAATGACTATATCTTTATTATTAGTATTAATACCATTAATATTAATAACTTCATTTATAATATGTACGCAAATAATGATTAATAATAGTGAACTTATAGTAATATATCGTTCTTCTGGAAATGGTGGTATCGGTGATAGTAAATACTTTGCTGTAGCAATAGGAGATGATTATTGTAAAGAGTTTGATTTAGGAATTGAGAGCGGGGGAATTTATTTAAAAAATTTTATATCTAAAGATTACAATCAAGTTTTAGAATATGAACAATTAAATGGTTATGAAATATCTTTTACGAAAGACATTGGATTTTCAAATGATCTATATTTTCGTTTAATAAAAGATGAAAAATCTTTTTGTTCTATAAATGTTAATAGATATTATAATAATTCCTTTGAACGAGCTTTTTTAATAAAAAAATAAAAAACAAGTTTATTTAACTTGTTTTTTTAATTTTCTTTTTATTTCAGATTCTCTTTTACTTTTAACTGGTATAAATGGAATTGGAGCAAATAAAAGAGTAGCCAGTAGTATTATTTCTATAGCTAAGTTACTACCATACCTTTCAGCCAGTGATTTATAATTTTCAGATTCTTTTATTTGGTTTAATAAATCTTCAGGTATTAATAAATCATCAATATCTTGCATAAAACTTAAATGTGTATCATATGGATCTTGTTTATAATAAAACCCTAAATCTTTTTTTAGTAATTTATTAGTTAGTGATGGTAACTGATTTATATTTGTACTATCAATATAATAATATTTATCATTTATTTTGACTAAGTTCCATTCATGAAGATAATTATGAACAATATAACTAGTTAAATTACTTCTTACACAAAGACATTGAAATAAATAACTATAATTGGGACAAATTCCTTTACCCTCAAGGGCATATTTAAGAGGCTGATCATTATATTCATGTACTTTCTCATCGTTGCCATGAGCCTCTAAATCCCAAACGATATTATTTACTACATATGATGTAATAGCATTAACTTTTTCATTTTCATTCATATCATCACGAATGATTAAATTATATATATTATCAACTTTTTGAATTGCCTCAACCATTTCATTAGTTATATTATGTTTAATACCTTTACTATTTAAATAATCGACTAATTTTTGATTAATTCCATTCGTCGGACTAAATAGATATACTTCTTTTAGATTAGCAAGAGAGTATATAAAATCATAATTAGTAATATTAGGGCAAATATCAATTCTTAAATATTTTATATTGGGACATCTTTCTGGTAGTTTTGATAAATCACTAATGAAAAACAACGAATCTAAATTTAATCTCTCAATGTGAGAAGGGAGCATATTAATTAGTGAATTATCGACAGGAACACAAAAAAGACGAAGGGATGTATCGTTATAATACTCAAAAGAATGATTATAATAATATTCCATTGCATAATTATATTCGGGATTAACATCAACCATTTTATCGTCCTTATATTCAGAGGTTGATATTAAAGAACCCAAAACAGTGCTATATAGCATAAAAAGATTCTGTAATCTTTTTATTTTTCTTCGATGATTGTCAATCATATTTGCTCCTTTGAGCGTTTATAATACCATATTTTTTATTTAAAGAATAGACTTCTTTCTTTTATTAATGTTCGGGATTTTATATCTTCAATTTCATAATATTCATCGGTGTCTTCTTGATCAAAACCAAGAGGATAGGGATGGATGATTTCAAATGTGTTAGTTGTGTTATTAAAATGTAATTTTTCATAAACATTAATATTCCAATCCATTAAATAATAATTATAAAAACGAATATGTGGTTGTCTAGAACTGGTAGTTATAGTGTTTTTAAGTCTTATTTCCACTTTATCGAAATCTAATACTAGTACCATAAAATCGGATAGGGATTTACGTGGAGAATTTTTATAATATGCATCAAGCATTTTATATAAATGTTGATGTTTTACAATATCGTTACCAAAGTCTTTACTTAAATTGGATAAAAATGCTTCACAAAAAGCTTCGTGATCATCTTTAACACGAAATATTTTTCCACTTGGGCTAATAAAAGCGCCACTATCTAATAAGCTATCATCGTATGGAATAATAGTACCCATAATATCACTCGCTTAGTTAGTTATTATAACACATATTATATGATAATTATTTCAAACCGTGACAAATTGTTTATTTATATTTTTGTTTTTATCATATCTTATTTTGAAGGTGATAAATTGAAAAGAAAAATAACGATTAGAATTATAGGATTAGGGTATTATGATAAATGCCAAGCATGCATAAAAATTTATAATAATTGTAATAAATGTGTGTTTGAAGGAAAAACATATAACGGAAGAGCAAATGTATGTTTAAATGTTAATCAATGTTACTACATTAATATTTCTTTTTGTGGGGGGAAAATAAATAGAAGATTATTTATTAGTAATCTTATAGATATATATACAATAATACTCCCTAATGCTTTGGTAAGACAAAGAATAAATAATAATATCACCTTTTTACTTACAGATAGTAATTATCTGGGTTTGCCAATTGAAAGTGGGAAGGTGATATTGTGGCAAAAACAATAACTATTACTAATGGTACGGGAACAACTGATTTAATTAATGGTAATTATGCAGTTACCGCTAATGTAACAGGCTATGATAATACTTCAATTAATCCTAGTGACATAACGGTAGTTGAAGGAACTAATACATATGCATTTACCATTGGTGCAACGGGAACTTTAACTTTACATGTTACGGAGGACGGAACCGCAAGTGGTACACCAATTGTCGGAGCAATCTTTGTTAGAACCGATAGCAACGGAACAGAATATGGTTCGGAAGTTACTTCAGATGCAAGCGGTGATGCCGTTTTCAACAATGTTCCGTATGCTGATAGTGGAGCACCACTAATTTACTATAAACAAACAGCTTCGGATGGAAATCATGAATTTGATAATACAATACAAAGTACTTCTTTGACAACTTCTACAAGTACTGTTCAAATTCAAAATGCATTAGGAGCAACACGTACATTTAACCTAACGGATGCTAATTATTCTGGACTTCTATTAGATGGTTCAATCACTTTAAACTAAAGAAGCTTTTTTAGCTTCTTTTTTTGTCAAAAATGACTAAATTATTGCTAAAAAGTGCAAAAAAGTGTTCACAAATAGAAAAAACTATGATAAGATTATAGTCGTACTGAAACGGGCGGTACTATTTTTTACTCCCATTTTAGTGCTTCGGGAGGATAGCGAAGTGGTCAAACGCGGCAGACTGTAAATCTGTTCTTTCGGGTTCCATGGTTCAAATCCATGTCCTCCCACCATTTATTGCCTCGTAGCCAAGGGGTAAGGCAACAGACTTTGACTCTGTCATTCCGTTGGTTCGAATCCAACCGAGGCAGCCATTTTATATTTATATGTCCTGTTAGCTCAGCCGGTAGAGCATTTGACTTTTAATCAAAGGGTCTGGGATTCGAATTCCCAACAGGACACCATTTTGTAATAAGAAAGTCTTCCTAAGGAAGGCTTTTTTAGTGTATAATAACTAGTGGTGATATATATGAAAGATTTAAAAGTTATTTTTATGGGTACACCTGATTTTGCTTGTCCTATTTTAAAATGGCTTATAGATAATACCAACGTTGTTTTAGTAGTTACTAAAGAAGATAAAGAAGTTGGCCGTAATCATGAGCTTTCATATTCACCAATCAAAAAATTAGCTTTAGAAAATCATATTAACGTTTTTCAACCAGTTAAGATTCGCGAAGATTTTGAAATTATTAGTGAAATAAATCCGGATATCATTATTACGTGTGCTTATGGTCAAATAATACCTAAAGCTATTTTAGATATTCCACGTTTAGGATGTATTAATATTCATGCATCACTTCTTCCTAAATATCGCGGTGCAGCACCAATCCAATGGGCTTTATTAAACGGCGAAGAGAAAACCGGTATTACTTTAATGTACATGGATGAGCATATGGATACGGGTGATATGATTGCTAAAAAAGAATATGTTATTCAAGATAATGACAATGTTGGGACATTACATGATAAATTATCTTTCATTGGTATTGAATTACTTAAAGACAATTTAGACAATATTATGAATGGTACTAATAGTCGTGAACAACAAAACGGAGATGAGGCTACTTACGCACCAATGATTAAAAGAGAAGATGAACTTCTTTCATTTAATGATGAAGGTAAGAAGATTATAAATAAAATAAGAGCATTTAATCCATGGCCTTTAGCATATTTTAGATTAAATAATCAAGATATCAAGGTTCTTAATGCCCATTTTGAAAAAAAAGATCATACTCTTGTTGGTAAAATTGTTTATAGTAAAAAACAAATGGGTATTGAATGTAGCGATGGTATAATCTATTTAGACCGAATAAAACCATTTGGTAAAAAAGAAATGGATATTATTAGTTTTCTTAATGGATTTGATAAAAGTAGTGAGTTTATAGATGATAGAGAAGTTTAAAAACAAAAAGTTTAGAGCCGTGGTAGGTTTAATATTTTGGACAGTTTTTATTTCGGTTGTCTACGGTGTTTTAATGTATGAAAATAAAAAATTAGATGATTATGAAAAAGAATATAATGCTAAATATAATTTTGTAGTGGATTTTGATACTTTAAAAACAGCTTTATTAAATGAATCATTTGATTATTTATATATTGTAATGGATGATGGCTTAACAACTTATCAAGGCACTAAAGATAAAACTTATTCTGGTGTTGAAAAGATCGGTAATACATCTAAAAATTATGAAAATGTTCAAATATTAAACAAAAAATATAGATATTTAGATATCAAAACCATCTTGGATTTATATAATGATAATTTTACAAAGGAAAAGCACACATTTTTATATGAAAAAGATGATTTTTATGTTAAAATAAGAGTATCAATTGATAATATAATAAATATAGAAGTTAATGACGAAGGTATCATATATCAACTGGAAATTTCTAATTTAAATGGATTTGATGTAAAGGGTAGTGAATAATATGACGCATTTAGCCGCAATCATTATTGTTAACTTATTAACTACAATTAGGATAATTGGCGTTATTGTTTTAGTACCCGTTTTTTTATGTTTGGGACCAGGATACACAGCGCTTTTAGCAATTGGCTGTTATTTTACTGATTTCTTAGATGGCTTGATTGCTCGTAAATGCCATGCATCGACATTCTTTGGATGTGGCTATGATGCTTTAGCAGATAAATTATTTACAGTTGCTAACTTATTAGTTTTATTATCTGTAACGAGATTAGCTATTATTCCGATTTTAATTGAAGTTGCGGTTATTATTGTTCAATCATTTAAATACCGTAAAAACATTAATGTTCAAAGCTCTAAAATGGGTAAGATTAAAACATGGATTATGGGTCTAACTGTTGTATTATTTTATATTGTTTTGAACGTTTCTAATATTACTAAGGTATCTGCATTTAGTTTCTTACATTTCCTTGATAAATTTGATCCAACAACAGTTTATTTGGTAATTTTCATCCCGCTTTATTTATTTGAAACATTAACTTTAATTAGTTATTTGAGATTTTTAGAAGATTATGATCCAAACAAGAAGATTAAAGTTCCAGCTCTCAAGATTAAATTAAAACCAAAAACTAGTTTAAAAAATTGTATCTATAACGTTCGTATTTTTTGGTTTAATCATGAGTTTTATGAAGAATATAAAGACTTTAGTGCCATGAAAGAATTGCGAAAAGAACTACGGGCAAATAGGGAAAGTTAAGCAACCATACGGTTGCTTTTTATTTGGGTTTTTATTATAATTATTTATAGTGGAAAGGAGTGCATATGAAGCAAAAAATTGAACTTAGATATGTATCTGCTCCTTTAATATCAATTATCGCTTTTTTGCTTTTAATTGGTGGTGCATCATATGCTTATTATTCTCAGTCAGTTGGTGGTATAGGAAATCCTTCCAATATTTCTAATGCCAATTTAACGGTACCAAGAGGTTGTACATTTTTAGCTAGTGCTACTAACTGTGTTATAACAAGCAGTGATGGTACTACAACTAATTTTACAGACAGTATTATATCACGCGCAGAAATGTCACAATCTTATGCCGGAAATAATGTTGCACAGAGCACATGCGCTCTTAATATTGGTGTTCAAGGACAGGCTGGATGCCGGTGTACAGCATTTATCGATATGCATGGATCGTCCACAACGAACTTTATAACTAGTTCTTTACAGGCTCAATTAACATCGTCTAATACTTCACATAGTCAATCCCTTCGTAGTATTAACACAATTACTAACTATACAACAACATTGAAAGTTAGCACAACTGGAACTGCAGTATATGAAAATACAGCATTAACATTAAAAGCCTATAATATTAACAGTAGTCAAGATGCTATTGCAGGGGTTAATTTTGTTTATTCTTTAAAAGCTGACCCAATATGTACAGTCGGCGACGAAGCATATACTGTAACACTAAATCCAAATGGTGGAAGTGTTTCACCAACAACTAAAAATGTTATCTATGGTGACCAATATAGTTCAATCCCAACGCCAACAAAGAGCAATTCTACTTTTAAAGGTTGGAATGGCAGAAATCTATATAACCCAGATACAATGACATTATCTAATTCGTCACACACAGAAGGTTCTGATGAATTATATCTTTATGGTGCTGTATATGATCGAATTTTAGGAATGGGTAAATGGACACCTAAGACTAATACAACATATACTATTGTTTTAAAAATAATTGAGAATAGTTATGATAAGCCTATTTCTTTAATGACAGACAGCCGTTTTTATTTAAATACTGTTACTAACGGAACAATTAGTGCTGGAAAAACAGGGTATCATATTATTACTGTTACCACTAGGTCCGATTTTTCAAGTGTTACACTTGGTTCCTTGTGGTTTCAATCATCCAATACAATAACTGGGCGTCTAAGGATGAAAATGGCTATTTATGAAGGTACGGATTATACTTTATTTGAACCGTACTATATTAAGTCAGATACCATTGTCACTCAACAAAAAAATCATACATTAACCGCTATTTGGGGATAAATACCAAATAGCGATTTTTTTTGCTATTAATTAGTATCGTGATATAATTAGAATATGGAAAATATATTTGGAATTACAAGAAAAAATCTAGAACAGGACTTTGTTAGTTTGGGATATAAAAAATTTATGGCATCCCAAGTTTTAGACTGGCTTTATAAAAAAAGAAATTATGATGTTAATATGTTTTCTAATATTAAAAATGAAAATCGAGAATTTTTAAAAAAGCAATATTCTTTTGATTTGATTAGAATTGAAAAAGTTGAAGAAGATACCGATGTAAAAAAATTTTTATTTAGATTAATTGATGGTCAGAAAATTGAAGCCGTTTTAATGTACCATGATTATGGACTATCATTATGTGTTTCATCTCAAGTCGGCTGTAATATGGGATGTAAGTTTTGTGAAAGTGGAAGACTAAAGAAAGTTCGTAATTTAGAGACCTATGAAATGGTCCAACAAATTCTATTAATCTCCGATTATGTTAAAAGTAGAATTGATAGTGTAGTGGTAATGGGTATTGGTGAACCTTTTGATAACTATGATAATGTTATTAATTTTTTAAGTATTATTAACGATGATAAACTGTTAGCTATTGGGGCAAGACATATAACGGTATCCACTTGTGGATTAGTTCCTAAAATAAGAGAATATGCTGATTTTCCTTTACAAGTAAATTTAGCTATCAGTTTGCATGCTCCGAATGACGAAATTAGAAAAAAGATTATGCCTATTGCTAATGCATATAGTATTAAAGAAGTAATTAATGCAGTTAATTATTACTCTAATAAAACGAATCGTCGAGTAGCTATGGAATATATTCTACTTGATGGAATAAATGATTCAGTTCAGTGTGCAAATGAGCTAGCTGATCTCTTAAAAGGGGTTAATGCCTATGTTAATTTAATACCTTATAATGAAACTAGTCATATAGAATATAAGGCAAGTAGTGAAAAACAAATTAAAGCATTTTATGATGCTTTAAAACAACGTGGTGTTGATGCCACAACGCGAAAGAGATTTGGTAATAAAATATCTGCGGCTTGTGGCCAACTTAGAAGTAAAGAATTGTAGTCAAAAATAACAAATGATGTTATAATGATATGTGAAGATGGTGATAAAGATGAAATCATTTTATTTAACTGATACTGGAAGAGTACGATCTCATAATGAAGATAGCGTAACGATTCTCAAAAATCAAAGTGGTGAATACTTAATGATGGTTGCCGATGGTATGGGTGGACATCGTAAAGGTGAAGTGGCATCATCACTTGCTTTAACGGGTTTAGGCAAAAGATTTTCTGAGCTTGCATCAGTAGGAACTAAACTTGATGCTGTTAATTGGTTAAATGACAATATTAATGAGATTAATCAAAGTATATTAGATTATACTAAAGAACATGAAGATTCTGTTGGTATGGGTACTACTTTAGTAGTGGCTCTTCTTACTAAAGAATTCTTAATATTTGGTAATATTGGTGATTCATCTGGTTACGTACTTAAAAATCATAAGTTATATAAAGTTACAAAAGATCATACATTAGTAAATTTACTTGTTCAAGCTGGTAATCTAACTGAGGAACAAGCTAAATTTCATCCAAAAAAGAATGTTCTTTTGCGCGCTTTAGGGGCAACGGACAAAGCAGAATTAGATATTTTTGATGTTGATATCAATAATGATGGTATTATGCTTTGTAGTGATGGATTAACATCAATGATGGGTGATGAACAAATTGAAAATGTACTTTATGATGAAAGTCTTTCAATTGAGAATAAGATAAAAAAATTAATTCAAAAATGTAATGCTAGAGGTGGTTCTGATAACATATCTATAGCATATCTTGAAAAAGAAGTTGGTGAGTAGTGTGATAGCAAAGGGGCAAAAAATTAGCGATCGATACGAGATTATCAAGAGCATTGGCGAAGGTGGCATGGCTAATGTCTTTTTGGCGTTTGATACTATTCTTGAAAGAAATGTAGCTATTAAGGTTTTACGCGGGGATTTATCAACTGATGAAAAATTTGTTAGACGTTTTCAAAGAGAGGCTCTACAGGCATCTAGTTTAACTCATGAAAATATTGTAGAAGTTTATGATGTTGGTGAAGATAATGGCGAATATTACATTGTAATGGAATATGTTCAAGGTAAGCATCTAAAAAATCTACTTAAAAAAAGAGGACAATTAACTCCACTTGAGGTTGTAGATATATTATTACAAGTAACTGATGGTTTATCAGTGGCTCATGATTCATATATTATTCACCGCGATATTAAACCACAAAATATAATGATTCTTGAGAACGGACTTGTTAAATTAACAGATTTTGGTATTGCTGTAGCGCTTAATTCAACCCAGTTGACACAAACAAACAGTGTTATGGGTTCAGTACATTATTTACCACCTGAACAAGCATCAGGTAAGGGTGCAACATTACAAAGTGATATTTATTCATTAGGTATTTTGATGTATGAGTTATTAACAGGTAAGTTACCTTATCGCGGTGATAATGCCGTTGAAATTGCGTTAAAACATTTAAAAGAACCGATGCCTAATGTTAAAGAAGAAATTCCGGATTTACCACAAAGTATCGCTAACATTATTATGAAAGCAACTGCTAAAAATCCTAAAAATAGATATGCTGATGCTCGTGAAATGCATGAAGATCTAAAAACTTGTTTAGATCCAGCTAGAAAAAATGAAGCAAAATATACTTTTGATTATCCAGAAGAATATAGCGAAGGTAAAATTGAAAAAGTAAAAAAAGAATTAACGGAAGAGCCTGTTAAAGAAAAGAATGAAGAAGTTATTGCTAAGAAAATTACAGAGGAAGATTTGAAGAAACAAAATAAAGGTATTTTATCATTGTTAGCCATTTTTACAGGTATTGTAGTATTAATAACTACTTTATTTGTTATTTTGTTTTTCTTGAATAAATCTCCTCAAGAAGTGGTTCCAAATGTAGAAAACAAAACAGTTAAAGAAGCTACAAAGATTTTACAGGATGCAGGATTTGTTGTTTTAGATGAAACCGTAGGTAAACCTTCAACCGAAATTGAAGTAGGTAAAGTCCTTGAAACTAAACCGGTTGCTGGGGCTAAACGTAAAGTTGGTTCAGAGATTACTTTATATATATCTACTGGTGATGCTAACATTAAGATTGAAGATTATACTAATAAGAGTTTTGATTATGTTAAAGGCGTTCTGGAGGCGCAAGGAATTACGGTTTTAAAAGAAATATATGTTGAACCGGAAGGCGAAGAACCTAATCCTAACTACAAAGAGGATCATATTGTTGATCAAGAACCAAAAGCAGGAACTTACTTATCAAAAGGTGATATTGTAACGGTATATGTTCCAAATATAACAGTTAAATATCCAAATTTTGTTACAGAGAATTATACTGTTGCTTCGGTATTAACTTATTGTACAGAACATAAAATAACATGTAACTTTAGAGTAGGTGATGCTGACAAATCAAGAGCTGTTTCCATTAAGGCTTCAAACGTTAATGATTATGATTCATATAATATTATTGGCCAAGATCGAAAAGAAGGAGAAACCGTAAGTGCTGGAGCATCAGTAACAATCTATATTCAAAATCCAGATGCTACAGATGAACCGGAGACAAATACGACTACATGTCGGGATGAGGGAACTTGTTAAAGGGTAGGATAATAAACATTAATAGTACTAAATATTTTGTTGAAAGTAATGGTACTATCTATGATTGTATTTTAAGGGGTATCTTTAGAAAGAATAAAGTTACTCCTTTTGTTGGTGATTACGTTGAATTTAATGAAATAAATCATCAAATAATGAAAATCGAGGACCGTATTAATTTTTTAAATCGTCCTCATATTGCTAATGTTGATTATGCAGTAATTTTAACTAGCGTGAAGAAACCCGATTTGGATTTAATGTTACTTGATAAATTAATAGTTAATATTACCTATAATAAAATTAAACCTGTAATCGTTATATCTAAAATGGATTTATTAAGTGATAACGAAACAAAAAATGTTAATAAAATTATCGATTATTATAAGAATTTAAATATTCCAGTATTTTTCAATAATGAGATTGAAAGATTCGAAAAATGGGCATCTAATAAAGTGTTGGTCTTATGTGGACAAACGGGTTCTGGTAAATCAACATTTTTAAACAAGATAAATAAAGAATTAAACATAGAAACAAATGAAATATCCAATGCTTTGAATCGTGGTAAACATACCACTAGATATGTTAGTTTGTATAAAATAAAGGATTATTATATTGCTGATACACCAGGATTTAGTGCTTTAGATTTAACTAATTTTAGTCTAGAAGATGTTAAATGCGGATTTGTAGAATTTAAAAATTATAATTGTAAATATAAAGATTGTAATCACATTAATACTGAAGGATGTCAAATAATGAATAACCAAGATATTCTTCCTAGTAGATATGAAGATTATCAAAAAATAGTAAAGGAAATAAATGAAAATAGCAGTAAGCTTTCTAAAAAGCGATAATTATAAAAAATGTATAGCCAAAATAAATAATACAAGTGCTGATTATTTGCATGTTGATATGTGTGATGGCAAATATGTTGAAACCAAAAATTTCACCATCAAACCCTTAGTGGATACATTAAGTGTTTCTACAAAAAAATTAGATGTTCATTTGATGTGTGATAATCCGATTAATTATGTTGATGATTTAGCTATTTTAGATGTTGAAACAATTACGTTTCATTTGAATACTTGTAAAGATCCTGTTGATGTAATTAATTATCTACATTCAATTGGTATTAAAGCTGGTATGGCGATTAATCCTGATGAATCGGTTGAATTATTAAAACCTTATTTAGAGTATTTAGATGAAGTACTAGTTATGAGTGTTGTTCCTGGCAAAGGTGGACAATCATTTATGGCAGAAGTATTACCCAAGGTTGAGGAATTATATAATTTAAAAAACAAATATCATTTTATTGTAGCTATCGATGGGGGAATTAATAGTGAAACTGTACAATATTTAAAAGATTATCCAGTTGACATGGCTATTAGTGGTTCATATGTTACAATGAGTGATAATTATGAAACGGCCATTAACAATTTACACATATAAAAAGACATCATATTGATGTCTTTTTTTATTATTATATTTTGCGGTACAAACCAATAGCGATACCCAGTATTTGACAATTAGGTAAAATAATCGGGTCCATCGTATCGTTTTCTGGTTGTAATCTTATATGATCTTTCTCTTTATAAAATCTTTTTAATGTAACTTCATTTTCCATTGTCATGGCTACGACTATTTGTCCTTGGTTAGCCGTTGATTGTCTTTTAACAATAACATAGTCGCCGTCGTATATTCCAGCATTAATCATACTTTCGCCAGATACGTGTAATGTAAACACTTCGGCAGTCGAAGGAATCAAAGAAGCTGGTAAATCAAAAAAATCATTAGGATTTTGAATAGCTGTTATAGGATTTCCGGCGGTTATTTTACCAAGAAGGGGAACCTTAACAACATCTTCATTTTTTACGGCATATTCATTGTCAACGAGTAATTCTAATGTTCTGAATTTGTTATTAGAACTTTTGATATATCCGTTTTTCTCAAGATTTTTAACATGAACAAATACTGTAGCAGGGCTTGATAAGTTAACACCTTCGCATATTTCTCTAATAGTAGGCGGAAAGCCATGCTCGGCTGTGTATTTTTTTATAAATGTTAATACATCTTGTTGTCTCTTAGTTAAGTTTTCCATATTTATCACCTTACATGTTTTATTTTACACGATTATTTGTCAAAAGTCAAACAAATATTCGTATTTGATATTGACACGAACAAATATTCGTTGTAATTTATTATCAAGGATGTGATAAAAATGAAAAAAATATTAATTAATTATGGAGGAGTTATATTATTCTATTTGGTAATCATACTTGGAATGGTATTCATTAATTACGATTCAAGTTATATGCAAAAGAATAATGTTGATAATTTTCAAGTAAAAGAAGTTAACGCTAAATAACCAATTTTATTTTATTATCATTTATGTTAAAATTAACATAGGATGTGATAAAAATGGCTAGCAAACAAACTAAAGCAATTAATACAATAAAAGGGTTAGCATTAGATATGATAAGTAATGCTGGAAGTGGTCATCCTGGAATTGCACTAGGATCAACACCAATTATCTATGCATTATATACTAATTGTTTAAATGTAATGCCTTCAAAACCCAACTGGATGAATCGTGATCGCTTCGTTTTGTCTTGTGGTCATGGGTCAGCAATGTATTATGCTATGTTACATATGGCTGGTTATGATATTTCTATTGATGATCTTAAAAGATTTAGAGATATTGATTCCTTTACACCAGGACATCCTGAATGTGATCCGTCAATTGGTATTGATTGTTCAACCGGTGCCTTAGGACAAGGTGTAGCCAATGCCGTTGGGATTGCTCTAGGAGAGAGATATTTAGAAAGTATTTGTAAGAGTTATGATAAAAAGAGTAATCTAGTTAATTTTTATACTTATGTTATGTGTTCCGATGGTGATTTACAAGAAGGTATTTCTTATGAAGCATTAGCTTTTGCTGGAGCTCAAAAATTAAATAAATTAATTGTTTTATATGATTCAAATAATGTTCAACTAGATGGTAATACTAATTTAACATCTAACGAAGATGTTGAAGCCAGATTTGAATCAATAGGTTTTAATATTATTGATGTTAAAAACGGAAATAGTGTTAATGCTATTTCTGATGCTATTGACGAAGCCAAAGATTCTAAGAAACCATCAATTATTATTTGCCATACTAAGCTTGGTAAAGATTCTTCATTTGAGGGAACTAATGCTGCTCACGGTAAGGCATTTGATAATACCGAGGTTGAGAGTATTAAAAGAAAACTTGAACTTCCATTTGAGCCATTTGCATATTTAGAAGAGATCAGAGATTATGTAACTAGTGAAATAAACAAAAGGGTTAGTAAATATTATGAATCATGGCAAAAAACTTATGATAAAGCTTTAGAAAGCCGTATTAAAGATGTCGTAAATATAATAAATCTACTTGAAAGAAATGAGTTTATTATTGATTTTGATAGTGATAATTATAAGATAAACGAAAATTATTTTGATTCCGGCCGAAACTCAAATAATAAAGCGATGAACTTTGTAGCTTCTAAAACCAAATTCTTTTTGGGCGGTAATGCTGATTTAAGTTCATCTACTAAGGCAGTTATTGAAAGAAGTGGCATTTTAAATGATGTAACACCAATGGACCGCAATATTTTCTTTGGCGTTCGAGAACATGCTATGGGAGCTATATTAAATGGTATGGCATTACTAAATCTTAGAGTATATGGTGGAACTTATTTGGTATTTGCCGATTACTTAAAACCAGCTTTAAGAATGTCTGCATTAATGAACTTACCAGTAACTTATATATTTACTCATGATTCTGTTGCCATTGGTCAAGATGGTGCAACGCATGAACCAATTGAACAATTAACAATGCTTCGATCAACGCCTAATTTAGTAACAATTAGACCGGCAGATATCAAAGAAACCATCGGTGCATGGGAATATATTGTTAAAAATCCTGGACCTGTAGCATTGGTTTTATCAAAGAACGATAATCATGCATTAGTTCATACGCGTGGCAAATATGTTAAATATGGTGCCTATATTGTTAAAAAGGAAAAGGAAAAATTAAATCTTATCTTACTTGCAACAGGAAGCGAAGTAGAAACCGCTATTAAATTAGCAGGTGATTTGGAAACAGCCGGTATTGGTGTTAGAGTTGTATCAATGCCTTCAATGGAACTATTCTTAAAACAAAAATCTACTTATGAAGATCAATTACTTCCTAAGAACGTTTTAACAGTTACATTAGAAGCCGGGTCAACATTATTATGGCATCGTTTTGCAACGGATCGTGATTGTGCTTTAGGAATCGATACCTTTGGCGTATCTGGTAAAAGTGAAGATGTTTTAAAATTTGTCGGTTTTGATTATAATTCGTTATTAATAAAAATAAAACAAATTGTCGATAGTCACTAATCGACAAATTTTTATTATCATGAATGTTAATATGTTTATGGTGATATCTATGACATATTATTTATTTAATATTGATCCAATTTATAAAAAGATTAATACAGATTATGAATTATATGCTTTTTTAAAAAACATTTATATAAGTAAGGATCATTCTTTAAAAAAGGAAATTGAATATAATCATTTGGTAAAAAGGATTAATAAGAAAAATATTAATGAAGAAATAAAAAAACAATTTTATGGTCATTACGCTTATCAATACCATCATTTTGAACACATTTATTTAGATCGTTATAAAGATGAATCTTTTAACCTTATAATTGGTAGGTCACTATTATTATTAAAAAGTAATCATTTTAATAAGGATTTATTTAAAACACTAAGTAATTTTTATTTCTTTGCTTGTGATTTTAATAATCAAAATTATTTTTGGACTAGCGAATATAGTTGTTAAATATTATTTATTGTAGTAAACTATACATATGTAAGGAGAAAAAATGCTAGGAGAAATTATTTGGGGATTAATTGGTCTTGTAGTAGGTTTAATTGCTGGTTTTCTAATTGCCAGAATTGTTACTAAAAGAGCTTTAAAGAAAAACCCACCAATAAATGAAAAAATGATAGAGGTTATGATGAGCAGCATGGGTAGAAAACCTAGCCAAAAACAAGTTAAACAAGTTATGGCTCAAATGAACCGTTATCAATAAAATTACCTGAAAAGGTTTTTTTATTTTAGGATGAATATGCGATTTAAAAAAATTTATATTGAAATAACTAACAAATGTAATTTTAATTGTCCTTTTTGTAGTCAAGATAATCTAAAAAAAGCCGATATGTCTGTTACTAACTTTGAACATATCTTAAATGAGATTAAAACATACACTAATTATATATATCTGCATGTTAAAGGAGAACCTTTATTACATCCGCATTTAAAGGACATTGTTTTATTATGTCAAAAATATCATTTTAAAGTTAATATTACTACGAATGGGTCATTGTTAGAAAAACAATATGAAGTATTGAAAAATCCTTGTATTCATCAAATAAACATATCTCTTCAAGCATATAATGATGATGCTATTCCCCAAAAGATAGTTAATATTTGTGATAAGTTATCAAACAATACAATAATTGTTTATCGTTTTTGGGCATTAAATAATCTAAAGCTAAGTAAAGAAAATGAAAAAGTGTATCAAATGATTATTAACCATTATCATTCCCATACGAATAAGTTAGCTAAAAATATTTTTGTTGAACAAAAAGAATTGTTTGATTGGCCAAGCCTAGATAGTAAAAATTATAACGATGGCTTTTGTATGGGTACTAAAACTCATATTGCTATATTAGTGGATGGAACGGTAGTTCCATGCTGTTTAGATAGCAAAGGAATTGTCAATTTGGGCAATATATTTACCACAAAATTAAGTGATATATTAACGTCTAAAAAGTTCAATAATATTTATAATTACTTTCAAAATAATAAGTGTAGTGAAGAACTTTGCAAGCATTGTACATATAAGAACCGCTTTGGCAAAAATAGTTAGCACTTATGCATTGACAAGTGCTAACTTTCATAATATAATATTGTTAGCACTTGAGAAGTTATAGTGCTAGAAAGGAATATTATGGATAAACGCCAAAGTGAACTTTTGAAGGTTATTGTGGAAACTTATGTTAAAACAGTTAAACCGGTAGGAAGTAAGTCATTATGTCAAAAATTTCATTGTTCTTCTGCAACTATTAGAAACGAAATGGGTGTTTTAGAGGACCTTGGATACATAGAGAAAAACCATATTTCTTCTGGTCGTGTTCCTTCAGAAAAAGGATATCAATATTATGTGGAACATTTAATGGAGCCAGAAAAATTAACTGGTGGCGATATGTTAAAATTACAAAAAATTGTTAATAACCAAGATCTAGTGTTATCTGATGCTATCAATAAATGTATGGAAATAATTTCGGATTTAACAAATTATGCTTCCGTCGTATTAGGAAACAATAGCGCTGATAATCTTTTAAAACAAGTTAATGTTATACCAATTGAAAATAATAAAGTAGTTGCTTTAGTTTGTACGAATAAAGGTATTGTGGAAAATAAACAATTTATGATTCCCGAAAGTACTGATATTAAAGAACTTATTAAAGCCAGTGAAATCATCAATAAGTTATTAATTGGAACACCAATAAATGAAGTGGCATCTAGATTAGAATTTGATATAAAACCAATTATAGCTAAACAATTACATGACTATGAGGCTGTTTATAATATCTTTTACTCAGCATTTAATGACTTTGTATCTGAACGTAAGGAAGATATTCATGTATCAGGTAGAGCTAAAATTTTAGAACAACCTGAATATAATGATGCCCAGACGATAAAACAACTTGCATATAAATTAGATGATGATAATTTTATTAAAGAAGTTGTTCAGGATAAGGATAATGATGAAATAAAAGTCTATATAGGAGAAGATTCTAAAGTTGATAAAAATACTACCGTAATTAAACGCAAGTATAATATCAATGGTGAATCAGGAACTATTGCCATAATAGGTCCCAAGAGAATGGAATATGCTAGAGTAATCGGTTTGCTTGATTATGTTCTAGATGAAATCCAAAAGAAAGGTGATAATAGTGGAAAATAAGGAAAACAAAAAACATAAAGTAAGTAAAGAACAACAAATGATTGAAAAACTTACTAATGAAAAAGCGGAACTTACTGATAAAGTGTTAAGACTATCTGCTGAAATGCAAAATATGAATAAACGTTTTGAACAAGAAAAAATGAATATTTATAAATATGATGGTGAAGCACTAGTTAAAAAACTATTACCAATAATCGATAATTTTGAAAGAGCTATTAATATGGATGATGATAACTTAACTGATGAGGTATCTAAATTCTTATCCGGATTTAAGATGATTTATTCCACATTAATTAGTGAACTTAAAAATATGGGAGTATCTGAAATAGATGCTCTTGGTAAGCCATTTGATCCAACATGTATGGAAGCTATCATGACAGGAAATGTTATGGAAGAGGAACAAGGTGTTGTATTAGATGTTTTACAAAAAGGATATATGTACAATGATAAAGTTGTACGTGTAGCAATGGTAAAAGTAAATGAGTAAGAATAATGAATTCTTTAGTTTTATGTCTATTTTAGGAATCATTGCACCTTATGACACATTCAAACTTGATGATATTGAATATATGGATAATGAACCAGTTCAAGACCTATTATTTGATTTCTACTTGGAAATGTTGCAATTAGATACAATGGATCCAGAACCAGATAATTATGAAGAAAGAATTGATATATTTGCAAACAACATTAAGCAAAGGCTTGATTTACTTAAACCAGATGAACAAGCATATGTAAAAAAGCAAATAGCTGAAGTTTTACATCTAGATGAAGAACAAGATGATGTGAAAAAACTTAAAAAAAGAAAGGAAAATGATTAATTATGAGTAAAATTATAGGTATAGACTTAGGTACAACTAATAGTTGTGTCGCAGTTTTAGAGGGTGGGGACCCTAAAGTAATCCCTAATGCTGAAGGAAATCGTACAACACCTTCAGTAGTAGCCTTTAAAAAAGGTGATGAATTAGTTGGTGAAACTGCTAAAAGACAAGCAGTAACTAACGTAAAAAATACAATTTCTTCAATTAAAAGAAAGATGGGAACATCTGAAAAAGTTGAAGCTAATGATCGTAAATATACACCAGAGGAAATATCTGCGAAGATACTTCAAAAATTAAAAGCAGATGCTGAGGCTTATCTTGGTGATAAAGTAACAAAAGCTGTTATTACCGTTCCAGCATACTTCAATGATGCTCAAAGACAAGCAACTAAGAACGCTGGTAAAATAGCTGGTTTAGAGGTTGAAAGAATTATCAATGAACCAACAGCAGCAGCACTTGCATATGGACTTGATAAACAAGATGAACTTCAAACTATCTTGGTATATGACCTAGGTGGTGGAACATTCGATGTTTCAATTCTAGAACTAGGTGATGGCGTATTTGAAGTTAAATCTACATCTGGAAATAATCATCTAGGTGGTGATGACTTCGATGAAAGAGTATCTGATTATTTAGTATCTGAATTCAAGAAAGAAAATGGTATCGATTTATCTAAAGATGCTATGGCAATGCAAAGAATTAAAGATGCATCAGAAAAAGCTAAGAAAGACTTATCATCAATGAGTACTACACAAATATCTTTACCATTCATTACGCAAAATGATGATAAAGAACCATTACATATGGAAATTAGTTTAACAAGAGCTAAATTCGAAGATTTATGTAAAGATTTATTTGATTCAACTCTTGAACCAGTTAAAAAAGCATTAAAGGATGCAAAATTAACTGCTAAAGATATTGATAAGGTTATTCTAGTTGGTGGTTCAACAAGAATTCCTTATATTCAAGAACTTGTTAAGAAGGAACTTGGTCAAGAAC
>JAEEGL013496020.1_pt1 | contig 20126 bp, 5 predicted proteins | sample 9134231 | NCBI WGS metagenome assembly JAEEGL01 (sample SAMN16246548, study PRJNA631951) | gut metagenome | biome: gut microbiome; feature: rumen; material: fiber-attached | host: Bos | place: Iran: Karaj | collected 2018-10
CAGCAATAATGATTATTCTGCGCTTCCTGATGGTTGGTATAAGGAAATCACGACAAAGCTCTGTACACCAGGCACAAAAATTTGTGACGGTACTGCGAGCTATAAAGTTTGTGCGGCCGATGGCATGAGCTATGGCGATGCGGTTTCGTGCGGCAATGATGCGCATGGCACCTGGAGTTGTTCGGAAGGCGTTTGCAGCCTTGCATGCACATCACCATACACGGATGTAGATGGTGTTTGTGAATGCACCGGTGGTTATGTTGTGAACAACGGCGAGTGTGTCCCCAAATGTACAGATGCACAAAACAGCTGTGGCACCGATGTATACAATCAGTGCAATACCGAATCCGGTCTGATGGAAGAAATCGCAAAGCCTGACGGCAACTACATTTGCGAAGATGCAACCGGATGGAAAGCGGTTGAATGTATTGAAGCATCCGACTGTGCAGCCGTTGCCCATGCAACCATGGCTTGTAACAGCAATGTCTGTGGAATTGCTTCATGTGAAGGCAACTGGGCAGTCGATGGCAATGCATGCGTTTGCGTCGGTAGTTTTGTGGAAAGCAACGGTGATTGTATCGCCAAATGTACAGATGCACAGAACAGCTGTGGCACCGATGTTTACAATCGCTGCAATACCGATTCCGGTCTGATGGAAGAAATCGCAAAGCCTAACGGCATCTACATTTGTGAAGATGCAACCGGTTGGAAATCTGTTGAATGTATTGAAACAACAGACTGTGCAGCCGTTGCCCATGCAACCATGGCTTGTAATAACAACGTCTGTGGAATTGCTTCATGCGATGGCAATTGGGAAGTCGGCACCAATGAATGCATTTGTCAGAGTCCGAACATGATATCCAATGGAGACTGTGTTGCAGCATCATCCATTGTTTGTACTTTGGATGGCACTGATTATGGCATTGGCTCACATGTCTGCCATCCAGATGGCAAAACGCCAATGACTTGTACATCAACCGGCGATTTTGAAAATGACGAAACGTGTGAATTTGCCTGCGAAGCCGGTGAATGCCGTGATGCAAGAGCATGCACTGGTCTGGATAATACGACCGTTGCACACAATGCGATGGGCTGCATGGATAACGCAAATGTAGCCAAATGCGTTGACGGTGAGTGGGATACCTCGAATATCACGAGCTGTGAAGTTGAGAATGCACTTTATGGCTGTGAGTCAAACGCCTGCACATTTATTTGTAACGATGGTTATGTGGAAAACGACACACATGATGGCTGTGTACGCGAAATCGCTGGCTGTAACTTCCAGTGGATCGACAGCACAGGTGCATACGGCTATATCGCCTTGAATGGCAAATCCGAAAACGATTACAACGGTCGAGTCGTTTGCATCGACAAAACCAACAGCGAGAATGTATACAGGGTAGAGGGCGAATACTTTGATCTCAACGGCGCGAATGCGCAGTTCAAAGTTGCCGATCTTTCGAGCCTTGCTCCCGCCAATTACCAGTGCACCTTCGAATTTAAACTTGCCGAGAGCAATACCTGGTTTGCTTGCCAGGGGGTTGACCAGAACTGGGCCGATCCAATTATTGTCAATAACGACGAAGCCTCTGTTCTGCCCGCAAATGGCTGGTATCGCGATTACAGTGTTCAGCTTTGTACGCCGGATGCTCGCGTTTGCGAAGGCACCGACAGCTATAAAGTCTGCGCAAGCGACGGCATGAGCTATGGCAATGCGGTTTCGTGCGGTTCCGACCATAATGGCACATGGAGCTGCTCGGGCGAAGGCGTTTGTGCACTCAATTGCACATCGCCATATATCGAAGACAATGGTACCTGTGTATGCACTGAAGCCTCAAATTCCTGCACAGATAATGGCAATGGTTCGATCACTGTCGTGACCTGTGAATCCACTGGTCTGTATTCGACCCAGACGCTTTCCGATAAATCCTGCAAGAGCGCAACCGAAGTTGGCGAATGCCTGAACAACGACACCAATTGTGTTGATGGCGAAGGCGTTTACACATGTGCTAACGGTATGTGGGGAACTGCAACACCATGTGAATATGGCTGTGATGCTGCAGGCAAAGTATGCAAGACGCTAACCGAGATTACATGTGACGGCGGTGTGGCCATCGGTACAGAAACATGTGAGGGCAATCGTTTGAAGACATGTACATTAAACGTTTCAGAAGGCATATTTACCTATCAGGAATGTGCATCTGGCTGCGAAAACAATGCATGCCGCGTTTGCGTCGAAGAGGCACTGGAATGTCTAGGTTCTGCAGAATATCGCACCTGTACGAGCAATTCCTGGGTACATCATGCAGTTGATAATTATCTGAAATGCGAAAACAACGAAATCGTTTGTGCTGAAGATGGTTATTCGTGCGATGGTGAAACAACACTGGTCTATTGCTCAAATGCCGAACCTATCACAGAAACCATTCCTAATAATAACCAGGCTTATCTGAAATGCGAAGCAGATGCAATCGTATGCAAAAACAACGACTCTTCTGTTTGTGAAAGCGACTCTGTTTCTGTCTATTGTTTGGGTGGTGACGTGGCGCGTTCAGCCTGTCTTGATAACCAGACCTGTGAAACAAGCAGCGGCGAGTGCGTGTACAATTGTGCAAATGGCGACATCAAATGTCAGAGCGAAACAACCTATCAGGAATGCGTCGATCACGCATGGACAGACAAAACCATTGCAGCAGAAGATCAGGCTTATCTGAAGTGCGAAGGGAACGCCATTGCTTGCATTAACGAAGGCACCTTCTGTGATGCAGCCAATGAGAATGTTCTCTCGTGTGCGAATGGTTCTCTGAATTATGTAGATTTTTGTAAAGATGATAACAAAGTTTGCGATTCTGTGACCAAAACATGTGTCAATGTTGGCTGTGAATTCAACGGCTCATCTGTTGCTGATGGTGATTTGGTTTGCATGAATGACACCACAATCGGTATGTGTGATAACGGTACTGTTGGAGAAGTTGCTACCTGTGCACCCGGCTTAAAATGCGATCCCAGCACTGTCGATTCTGCACAAGCCTGTACAGAGCCAGTGAATAGCTGCGAAAGCGTTGAAATTTGCTCGAGTGAATACAATGCCTGCATCAACAACGAATGTACGCATGTCGAATGCTATAATCAGGGTGATGCCGGGAGTTATCGTGAAGGTTCATACAATGCATGGTGCAACAACAATGTATATACCAGCTGCGTCAATCATCAGATTGTAGCCGAAGGCTGTGCAACCGGCTGTGATTCAAATGCCCATGGCGATGCCGCAGCATGCGCAACGTCATGCGACCACAACAACTACGGTGCATGGTGTAATACTGCCGTCGAAGGTAAAGTCTATGCCGTTTCGTGTGACGAGAACAACCAAGTGAACGCGGTTGAATGCGGAACCTGCGCAAATGGTGTATGCACAAGCGAGCCAGCCTGTACCGCAGGAGCAACCAAATGCGGAGAAGGTGCAGATGAGGGCTATGTGTTCACCTGCGATCAAAACGGCGTTTGGCAGAAAGCTGAGACCGTTTGTAATAACGGTTGTGCTGCAGATCCCGCAAACAACGGTAGCTATGCCTGCGTGAGCGGATGCTCTTCGCACGACGACTGCACCGATCTCAATGCGCCCGCATGCATCAATGGCGTATGCAACCTTTGCACATCGAACGATGAATGCGGTGAAGGCTATGTCTGCAACGAAGATACAATGGACTGCGAACCCGCATCGGCACCTGAATGCACAAGCGGACAAACCAAATGCGGTGAAGGTGAGGATGCGGCATATGTTTATAGCTGTGGCTCAGATAATACCTGGGTAAAGGCTGCAAGCGCATGTGAGAATGGATGCGGTATTAACAGCAGTAATGAAGCTGTTTGTTTGGTGTTGCATGAGTTTAAACTACCTGCAAATAATAGTGGTGGACAGAATAACTATTCTCAATCCGGAACTTTGACTTCTTCGTTGAATAGTAATGTTGTGTTGAGTTATAAGGGAGGAACAAATAAAGAATACTTCTATATGGCCAACAAAAGCAGCAACGGAAATTATATTTCCGTTACAGGACTTAGTGGTATTTATTCAGTTTCTATTATAGGTTCCAGCTGGGATACGAATGGTAGTTGGAAAACTTCAATTGATGATGTAGCAACTGATTACGTCATAACACTATCTGAAGACTGGTCGCCGCTGAATATGCACATTAACAACACTTCAGCTCATTCATTTAAACTGGAACCAAGCTCAACAAGTGGCAGCAATAATTATAAAATCTATATTGATACAATTTCCATACTCGCATACGAATAATTAATACTATGTTTGTGTTAAAAGCCGCCCCATTTGGGGCGGTTTTTTTTATCAAAATTTTCGGCGCGCCTATGCTTCGGGCGACCACACAGGGTCGCCCCTGCAGCATACGGCCGCGTCAGAGACGTGCGGGCCGCACGTCTCTGCATGAGACGTGTCACGACACGTCTCTACTCGCCTTGCGCCGCCAGTGTCACGACACGTCTCTACTCGCCTTGCGCCGCCAGAAGCGGCGCTACGGCTCGCTTGCGCGCCTATGCCTGACGGCATACGGTGCGCCTCCGTAATCATGGGCTTCGTTAGTGTTGGACACAAAGTATATCGTATGATATGTTTTGTTCGGATGTTTATCCATGATTCAAATTCGTCAGAGGTGTGCGGTATGCAATTGCGTATTCAAGAGGTTGCGCAGCCGTATTGAGCGACAGCGAAATAGGCGCGCAGCGAGCCGTATTGAGCGACAGCGAAATAGGCGAGGAATCATAAAAAAAGCAATCAGGCGATTCTTAAATAACAAGAGGAGACAGACACCATGAACTTGAAGCAACTATGGCCGATGATAAGCATTCTCGCGGTTGCGGTGATGATGCAAGCATGCAATGAGTCGGTTAAATGGCACACGCCACCTGAATGTAAAGATGAGGGATATGTTTGGTGCAACGACGGATGTATCGACCCGAAGACGGACAACGCGTTTTGCGGCGCAGATGCGCTCTGTGAGAAATTTACGGCATGCAAAGACGGGAAAACGTGCCAGAATGGCGAATGCGTCGGCGCTGGGCCAGTAAATCATTGCGAACATGGCAAGGTCAAATGCGGCGAAGATTGCATCGACCCGATGACGGACAACGACCATTGCGGTGCGGATTCGAGTTGCCAGAATTATACCGCATGTGTCGATGATAAAACATGCGTGGGCGGTGAATGCAGCGCAAAACCGGTGGACGGAAAATGCCCCGAAGGTCAGGTAAAATGCGGTGAGGATTGTATCGATCCGCAGAAAAACAACGCGTTTTGTGGCGCAGATGCGACGTGCGAGCACTACAGCGATTGCGCAAAACAAGGCAAAACCTGCGAAAGCGGCGAATGTGTCGGTGGTGTCGTGAACGACTGCGAATCTGGTAAGGTCAAATGCGGCGCGGATTGTATCGATCCGATGACGGACAACGACCATTGCGGTGCGGATGCGAATTGCGAGAACTTTACTGCATGTGTCGATGATAAGACGTGCGTAGGCGGTGAATGCAGCACGAAACCGGAAGATGGGAAATGCAACGACGGTCTTGTGAAATGCGGCGAAGCATGTATCGATCCGCAGACGAACAAGAGTTATTGCGGTGCGGATGCGGAATGCGCGAATTATGACGACTGCGCAGCCGACGGCAAAACCTGCGAAGCCGGCGTATGCGTCGGCGGGACAGTGAACGACTGTGAGCCCGGAAAAGTGAAATGCGGCGAAGATTGCATCGATCCGCGATACAACGACAAATATTGCGGGGCAGATGCGAATTGCCAGAATTATACAGAATGCGGCGAATATGAGTGGTGCATGAATAGCTTATGTGGTTCTATGCCCACACCGCAAGAATGTGAACCAGGACAATCATGTCAAATCCGTGAGGCCTGCGAACCTGGCTCGAATACCTGCATCGAAGCTGATGACGGGTTTACGTATATGGAGTCGTGTCACGAATCTGGTAAAATTATCATCCGAAATCCCTGTGAAACCAATGATCCGAATGCACATATGGTATGCAGCGATGATGGATGTATTCAACAGTGCAACAAACAGCATGAATTCATTGATGACAAGTGTACACTTATCGTTTGTAAAGAGCTTGAAGAACACTGTAACGGCGATCAAGTTCTGTCCTGCAATTCCGATCAGACTGCGTTCGATACGCATCCGTGTACGACGGATGATCCGAACGCGGTTCCATTCTGTATTGAGGAACAAGAGCTCAATCCTCTAACAGGAAAAACGTTCGTCCAGGCCAATTGCCGAACGATGTGCAAAGATGGTTATGTGCCTGACAATGCGCATGCCGGACGCTGTATTGAAAAAATATGCGAACCGTATACTTATCGATGCGATGGTATCGAAGTTTTGCAATGCAATCATCTTGGTACGGCGTGGGAACATCACGACAATTGTGTAACAGATGAAAATGACAAGCATCACCATGTTACGCGTATTTGTGACAGCCAGACCGGTAGTTGCGCTCCGCGCTGTGATGAACCTTATGTTTGGATGGATGGTGCCTGTGTTCTGCTTGCGTGTGCTGAAGGTGAGAGGATCTGTGACGGCGATCGCATCCTGGTTTGCAATGCATCGGGTACAGGGTTTGAAGTCGAGCAGGTCTGTTCCTCGGATGATCCCGGCGAACGGGCAAAATGTGAAGACAATGCCTGTGTAACGGAGTGTTCTGATGGTTATGTCAGAATCAACGGTGTTTGTCAGAAACTCATCTGCGAACCGGGGAATACGAAATGTGATGGCGACGCTGTCATGAAATGCAACAGCCAGGGCACGGCATACGAAATGATTACCTGCCCTGCACTTTCTGACACCAATGCGCGCAATGTTTGTCAGAACGGCGCATGCACGAAGATTTGTGATCATGGCACGATCGAGATTGGCGGTGTATGTACGGTGCCCACATGCACTAAAGGGCAGTATGCCTGCAACGGTACATGGGTTATGGTTTGCGATGAATCGGGGATGAATTACACGAAATATCGCACGTGCGCAGTTTCTGCGTATGACGCGAACAATATAGGCACGTGCGTCAATGACAGTGAATGCGAATATCATTGTCGTGATGGTTATACAAAAGTGGATGGCATTTGCCAAAAGGAGATCTGCGAGCCGGGCGCCGTTTCGTGCAATGGAGATCACACCAAAGTTCAGCGGTGCAACGAAACGGGAACGCAGTGGGTGGATGCTGAGACGTGTCGTGATGATCAAACATGTAACGACAGCAGCTGCGTTTGCAGGGGCACGGGGGTTGAGTGCAATGGCCGTTGCGTGCAATACCGATGGGATTGCACAGATGTGCCATGCAACGAACCCAAACCAAAAGAGGCGTGCGTGTGCTATGCGGGCGAGTGGGATTGCCCGGATGATCCGTGCGACGAGGCGGGACGTCTGAACGGCGGATGCGCGTGCGTGAAGGGCAAATGGGATTGCCCGGACGTTTGGTGCGATCCGGCGCTTAAAACGAGCGATGCCTGTATTTGCGTGGACGACGCATGGGATTGCCCGGAACCGACGTGCGAAGGCGTGGCAGCAGACGAAGACTGCGTGTGCGTGGATTCGAACTGGGAATGCCCGGCCCCGGCGGCCATTTGGTTTACGTTGAAGGCAGACACACCGAGCAGCATTCAGGAAGGCGATAGCGTGACGTTTGAGGTCAAATTGAACCGCGCACCAAAGAATACGGTAACGGTTGCGTTGTCTGTGAACGGCAGTGCAGTGACAACGGATGACCAATTGTCGTCAAATTCACTTGAGTTTACAGCAGATAACTGGTCGACTACGCAAAACGTGACGCTGTCAACAGCACGTGATTATCGCGAGACGGATGACCGCGTTTTGACGATTAAAGCGCAGACGACCTCAAGCCAGGCGATCTTTAACGGCCTTGAAGCGGAACAGGCCGTAACCGTGAAGAACTTAGACGTTTGCACAGTCATGGTGGTTCCGATGATGGATTTGCAAACGTCGGAGGATGGTTCCATTCAGGAAATCGAACTCTCGCTCACGTGCAAACCGAATTCGACGGTGCTTTATCGCTTTGCGAGTGACAACGAGGCAGAAGGCAAGCCCTGCAACGCGTCGGGAACCGTGTTATCTGAAGCGCAGATCAGCTTTACATCAGAAAACTGGTATGTGCCACAGATACTGCGCATCAAAGGGATCAATGACAATCCCGCTGTTTCGGATGGGGCGCAGTTCTATAATGTCATTGGTACGCCAGACAGCGGCAATCCGGATGATTTCAAGACGCCGATTGAGCTGGAACTGTTCAATCTGGATAATGACATGCCGAACATTCATGTCGCAGAAAGTGTTACTGTTACGGAAGGTTTGGGCGACGAGCGGAAGGTGTCTTTGTCGACTAAACCGGCAGCCAATGTGACGATGACATTCTCATTACCGGCCAATTCCGGCGTGGAATTGGAAACAACGACGCTCACATTCACGCCGGATGCGTATCAGAACCTGGCGTACAGCTTGTTCGTTCCGAAAGATCACGTTCTCACAGGCCCGCGTTCGACGACAATAACGGTGCACACGACATCGAGCGATCAGAATTACAATAATCTCACGAAGACCGTGACTTATAACATTCTCGAATCGGATGTTGCCGGCCTTGCTATGGCTGATCGTGACTGGATGTATGGTTGCAACTGGCCGCTCTTCAGGGCTAATGAGGGCGAGACGATTTGTCCGGAATTCCGTTTACTCACCAAACCCACGCAAAACGTCACCATTAAGGCTGTCGTCGGAACGAGTGAAGATGATTTAAATGGTCAGTCACCGGAAATACTCAAATCTATCGAAATTGGGCCAAGCGTCACGTTTACGCCGGAGAACTGGGATCAATATCAATGTATCAGCATTAAACAGTCGCGCGATGGCAGGATTCCTGAAAAAGGCTATAACGAGTATTATATTGCTTACCGTTCAGAATCCGATCATTATCCACTGGCTAAAATGTGTGATGGTATGGATGATTTTAGTCTCTATTCAAGATTCACAAATATCGAAACGAAGGGATTGTATTACATTTATCCGAAGTTTGATTTTGTAGAAGGCCAGGATGGTTATATCGATGTCCAGCTGAAAGTAAGGCCGTCATCAAACTTCCTGAAATTCAATATTGGTTCGACAGATCCGAATGTGCTTAGCCCAACGACACAAAGTATTCAATTCAACAATACGGATGAAGACTGGAAGACGCCCGTGCGCATCGCCTTCAAGACCTTCAACAATTACATGGTGGATGTCGGTGGAAAGCGGACGGCACAGCTCACATTGACGGTTGATGGGACGGATGAGGTATATACGGGTAAAAAGTACAATTCGACCATCATTAATGTGATGGATGCCTCGAAGCCTTCGATTTTAGTGACGCGATCAAGAAAAGTTGAGTACCAATTCGATTACTCTTCAGAAGATTTTATGAATTGTGGTAAAGGAGCACACAATTTCTATGATTACAAGGTCAGTCTTTCCATGAGACCGCCAAAACCGGTTGATGTGGTCATTACGCAGGATTTGAATCACCAGATTTCGCTCTGGACGCTGACCTTCACGCCGGATGATTACAACATTCAACAAGGCATTCACGTGCAATGCGTAAAGGATCTCAACGCGCGTTCAAATGTCATGAATAATACTATCAGATTCTCGATGGCTAATCCTGAGGATTATCCAGCAGAACCCGTATCGGACACTTACAAAGTCTATCCGATCGGTGTCAGCTGGGAATATCGTTATTATAATCAAGCAAGTGCAGAAGAACTCGTCCTGGTTCCCGGCAAATACCATGTTTGGGTTGTCGGTGCGACTGGCGGGTCGCTTAAAGGAGTTGGCCATGGAAACGGCGGTATTGTTGATGCGGAAATTGAAATTCTCAAGAAAGCACCAGTTTTCATTTATCCGGGTGGAATGGGGAAACAAGGCCCATCGAATGGTGTTGCTGAGAATAATTCCGGCGGTAGAGGTTACCGAAAAGGCGGCAATGGCGATTGGGGAACCAAGAATTTCAGTTATGGCGGCGGCGGTTCCTCGGAGATTCATTTTGGGTCAACGGAGGAACGCTCCATCGTTGCCGGTGGTGGCGGCGGAAATGCCGTGACGCAATCGGATCATCCAGTTGGCACTGGTGGACTGGGCGGCTGTACGGATCCCTACGATGACCGATGCAAAGGGAAGTACTATGATTATCGATCCGCAGGTGCGACGCAATCGGATGGGAACGGTGAAAGTTCCACGTGGAGTCAATCGCAGGGCGGTGGCGGTGGCGGTTATCGTGGCGGCGCTTCCGGTTCCGAAAAATACTGCGGCGGTAACGGCGGTACCAGCGCGATTAATGTCAATTCCTACTTCAAAGTTCTAAAGCGTGAGTTCATTGTTAGCGCACTGGGCACATGCCAGATGGGCGGCACACACGATGGGTGCGTCATTATTGAGATACTGGAGTGATCTCATACTGAGCAGTAAAGCGCAGATCAACCCTTATTTTCCGGCCTTTTCTCCATGAAATGAAAAAGGCCGGGGATTTTTTTTGTTTTGCGCGCGCTGATTTTTTCTGCTCGCTGAAGCCTTTTTTAAGGGGCGCGAAAGGCGCGCCGTATTTGCCGAAGGCAAATAGGCGCGCAGCGAGCCGTATTGAGCGGCAGCGAAATAGGCGAGAAATCATAAAAAAAAGCAATCAGGCGATTCTTAAATAACAAGAGGAGACAGACACCATGAACTTGAAGCAACTATGGCCGATGATAAGCATTCTCGCGGTTGCGGTGATGATGCAAGCATGCAATGAATCGGTTAAATGGCACACGCCACCTGAGTGTAAAGAAGAGGGACATATTTGGTGCAACGACGGGTGTATCGACCCGAAGACGGACAACGCGTTTTGCGGCGCAGATGCGCTCTGCGAGACATTTACGGCATGCAAAGACGGGAAAACGTGTCAGAATGGCGAATGCGTCGGCGCTGGGCCAGTAAATCATTGCGAACACGGAAAAGTAAAATGCGGCGAGGATTGCATCGATCCAAATACGGATAATACCTATTGCGGCGCGGATTCGAGTTGCCAGAATTATACAGCATGTGGCGATGATAAAACATGCGTGGGCGGTGAATGCAGCGCAAAACCGGTGGACGGGAAATGTAACGACGGCCAGGTAAAATGCGGCGAGGATTGTATCGATCCGCAGAAAAACAATGCGTTTTGTGGCGCGGATGCGACTTGCGAGCACTACGACGATTGCGCAAGACAAGGTAAAACCTGCGAAAACGGCGTATGCGTGGTCGGTGAGCCGGTGAATGAATGCGATCCCGGCAAGGTCAAATGCGGCGAGGATTGCATCGATCCGATGACGGACAATAAGTATTGCGGTGCAGATGCGAAGTGCGCAAATTATAGTAATTGCGCAAAGCAAGGCAACGCCTGCGAAAGCGGCAAATGCGTCGGCGGGACAGTGAATGACTGCAAACCTGGAAAAGTGAAATGCGGCGAGGATTGTATCGATCCAAATACGGATAATACCTATTGCGGCGCGGATTCAAGTTGCCAGAATTATACAGCATGTGTCGATGATAAGACGTGCGTGGGCGGTGAATGCAGTGTGAAACCGGAAGATGGAAAATGTCCCGAAGGTCAGGTGAAATGCGGTGAATCTTGCATCGATCCGCAGACAAACAACGGTTATTGCGGTGCGGATGCGAAGTGCGAAAATTACCGTTCATGTGAACCGGATTGGAGTTGCCATGGCGGCGAGTGTCAGGCGCCGATCGAGTGCGGGAGTATGGTTTTTTGCCAGGGATCATGTTACTTTCCTTTGGAAAGCTGGAAATACTGTGGCGCGGACGAGTTTTGTTCGAATTATACATCCTGCAAAAAAGGTGAAATCTGTGAAGAAGGCAAATGCAAGCCCACCAACTGCCAGGATGGGCAGGTGATGTGCTATGATGCCGGATGCATCGATCCGCTGACCAACAATGACTATTGCGGCGCAAATGAAGAATGCCAGATGTATACGCCTTGCGGTTATGGCGATGAAACGTGCCAGGGAGGGACGTGTTTACCAAGCACCGGCTGCGAGAAAGGGCAAATCAAGTGCGACGACAAGTGTATTGATCCGAAGACGGACAACGATTTTTGCGGTGCGCTCCGAGGCTGCACTGGTTCAATGAAGTGTTTTGGCTCAGCGACGTGCGTGGATGGTCAATGCGAAATGCTGCATACCTGCACGCCGGGCGTCGAATCAAGAACCTGCACGGTGAATGAGGATGGGAGTGTCCTCGTTGAGGAATGCGATGGCAAGGAAACGGAACTTCATCAAGCTCTGCTCAGGAATGGCGAACATGAGGTCTGGGTGTGTGGTGAAGACAACAACGCCATATTAACCTGCGACGATGTGAACTATATTCCGTATAACGGCAAGTGCAATCCGACTGTGTGTAAACCGTATGAAGGCCATTGTGACGGCAATAAAGTCATGGTTTGCAATCACGAGCGTTCGGGGTTTGAAGAATCTCACGAATGTACCACAAACGATCCGAATGCGACGGCATCGTGCGTGGATATCACAACTGTGGATGAAAATGACGAGGATAGACCAGGAACTCAGTGCATCACGGAATGTAAGGAAGGATTTACCCACGATTGGCGGACAAATCAATGCGAAGTGAAGATTTGTGAACCGGGTACATCCTTATGCAATGACCAAAACAACATAGAAGTTCTTATCTGTAATAATACGGGCACGGGAACGGAATCTTATTACACCTGCCAGTCAGGCCGAACCTGTGAGAATGGTTTGTGCACCGGTTGCTCCGATCCGAACAAGATTTACGACGTCTGGCTTGGATGTACAGCGAAGATTTGTGAGCCGGGCACAATCTCGTGCTCGGAGGATGGCCGTTTCATTGAGAAATGCAGTGAAAATGGCGTACGCACGGAGTTTTTGGAGAGCTGCCGTCAGGATCAGGTTTGTGATGAAGGCACGTGTCGGTGTGAAATGGAAGGGTTTGTCGAATGCGACGGGCAGTGTGTTGAGTCGGAGCAATGCCCGCGCTGCGATGAGGCGACCAAACCCAGCTCGGATTGCACATGCGTCGGCGCGGACTGGTACTGCCCGTCTGCTGCGTGTAAGGCGGAAAACAAGCCTTATGATAATTGCACGTGCCAGGATAGCCAGTGGGATTGTCCGCAATTCCATTGTGATCCGGCGTATAAACCCTATTCGGACTGCACGTGCAAAAACGACGCGTGGGATTGCCCCGAATTTTACTGCGATGCTGACAGCAAGCCGTTCCCGGATTGCAAATGTGTGGATAGTGCGTGGGATTGCGTCCAGTTCCATTGCAATGAAACGCTAAAACCGTATGCGGATTGCACATGCGAATACGGCGAATGGATTTGCCCGAAAGTACATTGTGAGGATGCCCCCAGGCCTTTTGATGAATGTACTTGCGTGAGCAACGAATGGGATTGCCCGCAGTTCCACTGCAGTGAAGCGACAAAGCCTTATGACGATTGCACCTGTACGGTCGAAGAAAAGTGGGATTGTCCCGAATTTTATTGTGACGATGCCGTCAAACCCTGGGACGATTGTGAATGTAAAGTTGGCGCGTGGATTTGCCCCAAGGATCATTGCGATGAATCCCTCAAAACGGATGAAGAATGCGTGTGCAATGAAGTCGTCTGGGATTGCCCGCAGCCTCGCGCCATCCTTTTGGGGATGTCTGAAGGCAATTCGTCACGGATTCAGGAAGGCGGGTATGCTTATCTTGAAGTTTCTCTTAACCGCGCGCCAGAAAGCAACGTTACCGTTCGGTTAAGCACGCAGAACTCCGTGATTGCGCACGAACTCTCGGAGCAGGCAATTACCTTCACACCGGAGAGTTGGGCACAGCCCGTATCTGTCATGCTGGAGACGACGCATGATTTCAAAAGGACGGGGGATCAGCGCCTTGTTGTGACAGCGACCAGCACATCGTCTGAGGCTGCATTTAATGGGTTGCAAGCAGAGCAGGCGGTGAACGTTACCGATATAGACGTTTGTGCGGTGCAGTGGACGCCGTCGGATGATCTGCAAGTGACGGAGGAAGGTGACGAGCAAGCCGTTGAGTTTGTTTTGACCTGTGATCCGGGCTCCAATGTTACCTACAATTTCCAGAGCAATGATCTCGTTCAAGGCTATGTGACGGCAGGCGCGCAGATGACCTTTACGTCACAAAATTGGAATGAGCCCCAGACGCTTAAAATTATCGGTAAAAATGACAACGTCAGCGATGGCGGGACAACGTTTAAAGTCTTCGGCACACCGACTGCCGGCAACCCAGAGGATTTTAGAACGCGCATCGAACTGAATGTCTTTAAGACGGACAACGACGATTCTGGTGTGAATGTCCGAGACAGCATGGAAATTAAGGAAGGGATGCAAGGCACGCTGCGCGTTGGTTTGGCGACGGCGCCTTCCCCGAACACTGCTACGGTGAAGATTACGGCGAGCGTCAATTCTGCGTCCGGTCTGACGGTGACGCCATCCGTTCTCACCTTCTCGCGATCAGACCTCACAACAAAGACGTTTACGATCGAGTCGGCGCGGGATGGCGTAACGACCGGCGATCGCACTGCTGTTCTGACGCTCACAGTGACGTCGGAAGATCCTGATTACAACATGACGAAAACGGTTTCTGTCAACATCCTTGAAGCGGATAAACAGGGCATGGTGTTTATGTATGATACCTTTATGCGTGTAAGGTACGGGGATGAGGACTGGAATCTTGTGTATGAAGGGAATGACAATTGTCCGCATTTCAGGCTTAAGTCAAAACCAAAACAAAACGTGACGGTTAGCGCATCTACGGTATCCACATCCCAATATGTCACCCTTGGTGAGAGCGTTACGTTTACGCCGGATAATTGGGAAATGCCGCAATGTATCACAATTCATACAAAACGCGATGGTCTCATTTCAGAGACAGATCCGGTTCCATACACGATTGATTATCTTTTGACATCAACGGATCCCGCTTACAATGGCGTTCATGTTTTCGACACGATGAGACTTAAGAATATGGATAGTTATACGATTTATACTCTTCCTAATAGCTATCAACCGCTGGAGGGCCAGCGAGGGTATGCCACTGTCGAATTTAATGCACAAATTGCGCCAGGATCGACGACAACTTTGACAATAAGATCGTCGGATCCGACACGCGTATCCCTAAGACAAACCTCCATTAAGATCGACAAATGGAATAAAAAATATCACGTGGAATATGACGTTATTGACAACCACGTCGTGGATCCCGCTGGTAAACACTATGTTACGCTTTATTTTGAAGTTTCAAGTACAGACCCGAATTTTAATGGGGTAAAAAGCCAGGCATCACTTCTTCCCGTTGATGCGCAAAAACCGCGTATATTTGTAGATGCCTATATTTCAGACGTTGGTAAGGTCAGCTCAGGAAGCGACAATGCCTGGATCAGTTGCGAAAAGAAAAACGAGCACAGAAGCCAGGCTTCCATTGAATTCAGAGTGTCGCTTAGTGCAAAACCATCAGAAAATGTCTTTGTTCAGCCTGTTTTTTATAAGACCGATTATCTAAAAGTGCGTGGCTCAATGCCTTTAGTCTTTACGCCATCAAACTATCGCACGCCTCAAACGATCAGCGTGGACTGCGATGAGTTTTTTATGTTCGGTAGTAGCATTATTACAGAAAGCGCCTTGTTTACTGTGAATAACTATGAAGTGTATCCTGCATCGGAGGTGAGCTTTGACTTTGACACTTATGCCCTTGGAAAGAAAAGACGTTTCACGGGCACGTATAAAGGAACCAGTATTTATAATTATGATACAGATTATACAGGTAAACATAATATAGTTTTAAATCCAGGCACTTATAAAGTTACGCTGGTTGGTGGAAAAGGCGGTGGCCTCGTCGATGATGTCGATGGTGGGTATGTGTCTGGCTATGCGGGCAATGGTGGTAAAGTTGAAGCAAAAATCAAATTATCTAGCCGCATAGAAACGACTATTTATGTGGGAACAGGTGGAACGCGCTCGCCGACTGTGGCCCCAGGCTTAAACGGTTTGAATGCTAATTATTCTAATGGTGTGGGGTATATGAACTCTGGGAAGGGTGGAATGGGTGGAGACGGCGACTGGGGCGTTTTCAACTACAGCTACGGCGGTGGTGCCGCGTCGGAAATTCACATCGGTGGTACTTTAGATAAGCCTTGCCGATCGATCGTTGCCGGTGGTGGTGGCGGTGCGACGCGTAAGAACAAGAAGCTGGTTGGGTATGGCGGAAACGGCGGCTGCACGAATGCGACTGACAGCAAGTGCAAAGGGCACTACGACAAGACTTACTCGAACGGTGCTACCGAAAGCAGTGGCTGGGGTGGCGACAGCGCAAATTTGAAGGTTCAGGGCGGCGGCGGTGGCGGCTATTTGGGCGGTGCAGCCGGTTCAGATAAATACGTCGGCGGGAATGGCGGCACGAGCAAGATCGACACCAGCTGTGGCAATTTCACGTATAGCGACGCCAAATACACCATCGGTGCGTATCCCAACGACTGGGGGACGATTGATGGGTATGTGGAGATTGAATCGCTGAAGGAGTAAGGGCTTTTATTTGGTTGCTCGCTAGGGGCGACCACACGGGGTCGCCCCTACGCTCGCTTGCGCGCCTATGCCTGACGGCATACGGCTTGCGCTTCAGGTTTGCTCGCTTGCGGGCGACCACACGGGGGCGCCCCTACAGCATACGGCCGCGCACGGGACGTGTCACGACACGTCCCTACAAACTGATATGGTGCGTTTCTATGCGCTTTGCGCATACGAAACGCTTGCGCGCCTATGCTTCGTGCGACCACACGGGGTCGCCCCTACAGCATACGGCGTCGCCAGAATAATGTAATTATTCAGCTGTACATAAGCCTATAGGGCTTGCATATCAATAGTCCCCGGCAACGCCGGGGGGGTAAAACAGGGCTGGCAAAAAATTGGGAAAAGAAGAGGGGGAACGCTTTGATCCCCCGGTAGTCGCCTACGGTTCCAACCGGGGGCTATTGATATTGAACGCCTAATGGCGTTCATTGTCGATGGCTGAACAGTTACGTATAATAACGCATTTCGTCGAAAGAACGCCGCAGCCTATTGCCTATTGCCTCAAAACAGTTTAGCATTGCTCAAATGCTGTATTTTGCAGCATTCTGAATCGTGGGAATCGAGATGGCGGGCAGTGCAATCGCATTTGGCGTACACAAGGAAAAGACCTATGGCTGGGTTGAAAACCGCAATGGCTGGGTGGTGACCTGGCTGGATGATGCGGGTTTGAGCAATGCCATGAAGCTCGAAGCAGCCCGGGAAATCCGCATTCTAAAAAAAGATGGTCTGACCTACCAATACTGGGTGGTTGACAAAGCGCGTTTTGGCAATCTTCGAAACCTGCTGGATGCGTTGGGATATGTATCCTATACAAAATCTGCAGATGCAGCGCAACACGCTCAGAATCCACCAAAACCAGCCGAATCGGTACAAAAATCGCTGCAAACCACGCCGATCCCCCATTCTATCCCATCGAACGATACCAAAAGCGTCGCATCTAATCTACAGCCAACGTCTGCCACAGGATCCAGTACGCCTCGTTCGCCGCAACCGGCAGATGGATCGTTCAGAGTCGTCACCGAAACCGCGTTTCGTGCGGATTTGTCTGCATTTTCTCTTGAGCAGCCACAGCGCACATCACCTTCGAAAGGCGCAAAGATATATACCGTAAGTCAGATAAATACGGCCATCAAAGAAACGTTCCGCAAGCATTTGAGCACAGATGTCTGGGTCGAAGGCGATATTGTCGATTTCCGGTTTGGTGGCAAAGGATACTATTTTCAGCTGGCAGAAAAGAATAAAGATGCAGATGAGAGCGCATCCAAATCCGGTAAAAAAGACAGTTTTACGCTGGATTGTGTGATCTGGCAAAGCGTCTGGCAACGCATCACATCGGAATTGTCTCCGGATGATATCAAAAAAATTTGTAACAATACAAAGACCAGAATGCGCGGTCACATCGACAGCTACCTCATGAACAATAAGCCCAGTTTTATTGTTTCGGAAGTCGATGTATATTTTGAAGAAGGCGATTTTTATAAAGAAAAACTGATTATCGAAAATAGATTAAAAGAACAGGGAATTCTGGACAACAACAAAAAGCTGCCGATGCCGTTTTTACCGCTGCGTCTGGCCGTTTTTTCGAACGAATCGTCCGCTGGATGGGGAGATTTTATAAAAAAGATCTACGAATCCATGTTTCCCTTCGAGATTACTATATTTCAAACGGCGCTGCAGGGGAAAGAACTTGAACCTGCAATGATGAAAGCGTTTGAAATGCTCGAAAAATGCGGCACGGATAAATTCGATGTCGGTGTGATTCTGCGCGGCGGCGGCGCAACCAAAGATTTATACGATTTTAATAATTACAGAATTGCCGAATATATCGCTCGCTGTCCCCTGAAATTTCTGATCGGTATCGGACATGGCAGAGATACAACGGTGCTCGATGATATCACATCCGAGGATTTGATTACGCCTACGGATGTTGGTGTATATCTGGTCGGTATCATTTCTGATATCTTTAATCGTCTGGAAAATGCGCATCGCGATTTGCATATCTATTCAAAGCAAAATCTGGACAGATTGCAGAACAAACTGTCGATTCTGAGCGAACAGAGCAAGAATCTGGCGCAAAATGGGGTGCATCGGGCCGAAAGACAGCTGGATGGCTTTAGAACGACGATCGATCGCATCGCGAGAGATAATCTGAAAGAAAAGTCCTATCTCATCGAAAAATACCGTTCAGATTTGGAGAGTTTTTCGGTGATAGGCCGGAATCATATACAGAATCAGCTTGTGACACTTCGGCAAACGCTGAATTATGGCTTTGAGCAGAATTGTGAGCGGTTCCGCATGCAGTTCGAGTCATATAGACAAACGATAGAAACGCTGTGCAATGGACTGCTGCGAAATGCACACATGAAACTTGAGAATTCCAGAAACCGGCTGAACGACAGCGCATGCGAAGGCATACGCAATGCCGGCAATCAGCTGGAGCAATATCGAAAGATGGTAGAACTGCTGCGGCCGGACGAAATGATCAAGCGCGGATTTGTCACAGTGAGCGACAGCTCAGGCCATCGAATCACAGATATCAGCCAGATTAAGGAAAAAGACAGCCTGAGCATCGGTTTTGCCAATGGCAAAGCTGAGGTTACAGTTGACAGGATTACGCCTAAAACTCCATGATACATCACATTTTGTATCCGAAACGCATTTAACACGGGGAATTGGATATGTCGGACGAAAACCAGAATACAACGTATGCAGATGATATTGCGCGCATTGAGGAGATCATCGATAAGCTCCGCCAGAACGACTGCGATATCGATAAGATGCTCGAATACGTCACAGAAGCAAGCGCATTGCTTGAAAAATGCCAGCAAAAACTCGATACGACTGGTGCCAAGATCCAAAAAGCCCTGATGAATCTGGATACGAACGCCAAAAGTAATCCCTGAGGATTTTTTGTAAGCGCTGAATTGCGACTGTGTTGTTTGTATCAGATTTTGGGTAATTAGCTAGTCTGTCCGGGCGTGCCGCAGGCACCCCCGGTTACTGATGCAGAAGTGACGCCTTCCAGGCGTGTCATATTGTTGTATTGCTTTGATATGTCATGATCATTTTGATGCTATCAACGCGCTTGCCGTACAGAGCCTTCTATTTTGGGATGTTCTTTTCTGTCGCCCTTTCATGGCTAAAATCCTTGGAAATCTATGATCCGGGGGTTCCGCTAACCTCACCAACCCCCAGCCGCTTAGCGGCTGTCCATGACCTCACCCCCTTGTCAGGCTAACGCCTGACATTCCATCGGGTAGGAGGCTAACCATTATTTGGCTAGCCGACCTCCCACACCACCGTGCGTACCGGCCGGTACACGGCGGTTCAAAGTACGGAGTTTACAGCAGGTGGATTGAAACGTTCGTATATACTTACAAGCGTTTTGTATCCCAGTGAACCAATATAA
>JAEEGL015861335.1_pt1 | contig 20126 bp, 23 predicted proteins | sample 9134231 | NCBI WGS metagenome assembly JAEEGL01 (sample SAMN16246548, study PRJNA631951) | gut metagenome | biome: gut microbiome; feature: rumen; material: fiber-attached | host: Bos | place: Iran: Karaj | collected 2018-10
ACCATCTGCCCATCGTCACTTCGTCAGACGCCCACGAGCCGGAAGATTGCGGCGCCTATAATGACGATGCTGTTGCCTACGTCCGGCGCTTCGGCTACGAGACGAGGCTGCAATTCGATAAGCGTGATCGGAAAGAGGTCCCACTGGGCTGACCGCCTCCGAAACACCCGCCAGCCGCAGTCCTTTCCGCCCGGTTTGACAGGCTCGGGGCTTTGGGTTACAATAAACAGTTAGATAATGATGATTCCTTAGATAAAGGAGAGCGAATCGAGAATGCCCGAATATGGTGTGGCGTTTGTTACGGCGCTGGCGGTGGCCCTGGTGGTCACGCCCGGCGTCATGTGGGTGGCTTTCCGGACCGGGGCGCTGGACAAGCCCGACGCGCGGAAGGTGCATAAGCAGCCGATTCCGCGAATTGGAGGCGCCGGGATTTACCTCGCTTTCATGGCCGCGATGTACCAGGCGTTGCCCCTCGTCGAGCTGGAGCCCGACGTGAAGCAGGCGATGACCGGCCTGCTCCTGGGCGGGACGCTGATTGTCGCCATCGGTCTCATCGACGACTACAAGAACCTGCCGGCGAAGGTCAAACTCCTGGGGCAGATCGTCAGCGCCGGCATCGCCGTGTATTTCGGTGTTCGCATCGACTTCATCAGCGACCCCTTCGGCGATATCCTGTATCTCTATGATTACGTGACGATTCCCGGGACCATCTTCTGGATCGTCGGCATCACCAACACGGTGAACCTGATTGACGGGCTCGACGGTCTGGCGGCGGGCGTTTCGACCATCGCTTCGGTAACGATCCTGCTGGTGGCTCTGCAGCAGGGTGTGCCTCTGGTGGCGGTGGTCACGGCGGCACTGGCCGGCGCGGCGCTGGGCTTCCTGTTCTTCAATTTCAATCCCGCCCGCATCTTCATGGGTGACACCGGCAGCATGTTCCTGGGCTTCATGTTGGCCGGCATTTCCGTCATCGGCGCCGTGAAGAGTGCCGCCACCATCGCCCTGATCGTACCCATCCTGGCGCTGGGACTTCCTATCCTCGATACCACTTTCGCCATTATCCGGCGGAAGCTGGCGGGGGTTCCCATCATGAAGCCGGACAAGGGCCATCTCCATCACCGGCTCCTGAGTCTGGGCTTCACTCAGCGGCAGGCGGTTCTGCTCATGTATATTATCAGTGCTCTCTTAGGCTCCAGCGCCATTGCCATGACTGAGGTCAGCCCCTTCTGCGCGATTCTCATCCTGGCGATGGTCATCGTGGCCGTTCTTTACGGCGCCAAGCGGCTGGGCATTTTCCACCTGAACCATACCGCGCATACGCACTGACGGCGAGGAGATTTCTCATGGCGAAGGAAAGAATCAAGGTCATGACCGTATTCGGGACGCGGCCGGAAGCGATCAAGATGGCGCCGGTGGTCCTGGAACTCCAAAAGCACCCGGAGGAGATCGTTCCCGTCGTGACCGTGACGGCGCAGCACCGCGAAATGCTGGACCAGGTGCTGCACCTCTTCCGTATCCGCCCGGACTATGACCTTGACATCATGGCGGCCGGGCAGACTCTGTTCGATATTACGACGCGGGCGATGACGGGCCTGGACCGGGTCCTCACTGCGGAGCATCCCGACCTCGTACTGGTCCACGGTGATACCACCACCACCTTTGCCGGGGCGCTGGCGGCCTATTATCACCAGACGGCGGTGGGCCACGTGGAGGCGGGGCTCAGGACGCACAACAAATACTCCCCCTTTCCGGAGGAGATGAACCGCCATCTGACCGGGGCCATTGCCGACCTCCATTTCGCGCCCACCGCAACCTCGGAGGAAAATCTCCTGCGGGAGAACGTCTCCGGTGAGCAGATATTCGTGACCGGCAACACCGTGATCGACGCTCTGCACCATACCGTGAACGAAGAGTTCTCTTTCTCGCCGGCCCTGTCCGGCATTGATTTTTCCGGTCACCGCCTCGTGCTGGTGACGACGCACCGCCGGGAGAATCTCGGTGAGCCCATGCGCCATGTCTACAAGGCTCTCAAGCGGCTGGTGGATGAGTTCGGCGACATCGCCGTCGTCTTTCCGGTGCATAAGAATCCAAAGGTTCGCGAGGTTGTGGAACAGGAACTCGGCGGCGTGCCCCGGGTCCATCTGATCGATCCCCTGGATTACGAGCCATTTGCCAATCTCATGCACCGTTCCTATCTGATCCTGACCGATTCCGGCGGCGTCCAGGAGGAGGCGCCGGCCCTCGGCAAGCCGGTGCTGGTGCTGCGCGATACCACCGAACGGCCGGAGGCGGTGGCGGCGGGTACGGTTCGCCTCATCGGTACTGACCAGGAACGCGTTTACCAGGAAGCCCGGCGTTTACTGACCGACGAGGCCGGCTACCGGCAGATGGCCGAAGCCTGTAATCCTTACGGTGACGGTCAGGCGGCCCGCCGCATTGTGGAGGCGGTTCTCTATCATTACGGCATGCGCGAAGCGAAGCCGGACCGGTTCTGCTGAATATGGTTGCCGCTTCCGGTTTTGCAGGATTCACTGATGGAAAAGCATGACGACACGAAACAACCGGAACGCCGTCCCTTTGCCGTGGCTTTCCGCTACATCTGGGCGGCTTCGTACTTCATGGGTATCGGGGTCTATCTTGCGGCGACGGTGGTGGTGTGCCTGTGGCTCGGCATGAAGTTTGACGAATGCTTCGGCACCGCGCCGAAGGGACGACTCTTCGGCATCGTGATTGCCTTTCCCGCCGCCATTTACTCGATTTATCACAATGTGCGGCGTTTTTTCGGCAAAAAGGGAAAATGAATATCGAATCATAAAAATCCCCGTATTCAGACACAAATTGTCCGACGCGGGGATTTTTTATGCGGTGCGCCGGCCACTATTTTCTGAAAAAGTGAAGGAAAAAAGGGGAAATTGTCTGAAAAAATGATGGGGATAGGCTTGCATATTTTTTGGGCTTAGGGTTATAATAGAGCGAATGTAAAAATATTTCGTCGGGGCGGGCAAATCCCGCCGAGGGGGAATATGAACAAGTTCTTATCGGTCTACGGCAGGGGCGGCGTCCTGATGCTGAAGCTCCTGGCGGGCTTTACGCTGCTGGCGGCCATCCCCATCTCTTTGATGGAGGACTGGCAGCTGTTCGGCGGGCTCGCCGTCGGTTACGCGACGGGAGGGATTTTCTGCTGGACGCTGACGAATCGCGCGGACGATGGGAAATTCGACGAGAGGAAGGCGGCCGAGCAACTCCAGCAGGGAACGCTCATCCGCATCGGCTCGCTGTGTCTGGTTATGGGCATCGCGGCGCAGGTCTCGAAGCGGTTTTTCCTCGTCGCGCTGGCAGGATACCTGTTTTTCTTGGTGTTCGCCTTTGTCAGCTATGTCGTCTCCCGCCTGCAGAAGAAACGGTAGGAGTGCTTTGCGCTTTGGTGTGTTCCGGCGTGCTGCCGGGGATGGCGGATACGCGGGAAGCATCGGGGCGTCTTTGCTTTTCCGGCGTTCCTTCGGACGGATGAGAATACATTAAGGGGAGGGGTTTTATGGACAAAATCGGTCATCGCGAAGTCGTGGAGTTTGCCGGCTACCTCTTTAACGAAGAGACGATCATCATGAACTTCATCACGATGGCCATCGTCATCCTGATCGCGTTTCTCGCGTCGCGGAACGTGAAGGAGGTTCCTACGGGTTGGCAAAACGCCATTGAGGCCATTGCCGAGGTGTGGGAGGAAAAAATCAATACGATGATAGGGCCTTCAGGGCGTTCCCTGACCCATATCTTCCTCACATTGTTCGTGTATTTGGTCATCGCGAACTGGCTGGGCCTTTTCCCAGCCATGGAGTCGCCGACAAACGATCTGAATACGACGCTGTCCCTGGCGGTTACGATGTCATTCCTGATCCATCACGGCATCGGTCTCGCGAGGTGCGGCATCTCTTATCTGAAGCACTTCCTCGAGCCGTTCGCTCCCTTTATCCTGATCCACTTGATTGAGGAGTGCGCCCGTCCCGCGTCGCTGGCCTTCCGTCTCTTCGGAAACATCCTGGCGGGCGAGGTGCTCATCATCATCATCCTGAATCTCGCCCCGTGGTACGCGAACTGGGCCCCGCATGTGGTCTGGGTCATCTTCAGCCTCGCGGTCGGCGTCATCCAGGCGTACATCTTCACGACGCTGTCGCTGGTGTATGTGGCGCCGGCGGCCCAGCCTCATGAACACGAGTGATTTTCATTGTGCCTGGCGGTTCTTTTGATCCTTGCCGGCACGAGCAACACCAAGTCAACCGCGGCAACGGTTCCGGTACCGGAGCATGCTTCCGGGCCGCGAGAATTTGCCATCATCAAATATTTTATTTTTTTTAGGAGGGTTTTTACTCATGGCCAACATTACTCCCGTACAGCTGTCCCTTATCGTTGTTCTTCTTATCACGATGACTTCCATCATCGCCGCCGTTTACGGTGACTCCCGCGTGCTCATGCGCCTCATGGACGGCACTGTCCGCCAGCCGGAAGCGAAGGACGCTCTGTTCACCAACGCTCTGGTCGCCTGCGGTCTCGTCGAGTCCATCCCCATCATCGCGATCGTCGTCGTCCTGATCCTCATCTTCGCGAATCCGTTCATCAAATAATGACGGCCTTTTTGGCGGAAGGCGGCGGCTTTCGGTGCGGCCGCCTTTTCGTGCAAGATGGCGGAAGGGAGGATTAGCGAGTGGTAGATGTTAATTCGACATTCTTCATACAGATGTTGAACTTCCTCGTGCTCCTCGTCGTGCTCAAGAAATTCGCCTGGGGCCCGCTGCTCAAGGTTCTCCATGACCGGACGGACAAGATTGCGAACAATATCCGTCAGGCCGATGAGGACCGCCAGCAGGCGGCCGAGATGAAGAAGGAATACGAGCAGAAGCTCTCCGAGGCGAGGAAGCGCGCCCAGGAGATCACCGACTCCGCGACCCAGCGGAGCGAGGCCGAGCGCCGCGCCCGCGTCGAGGAGACACAGCAGGAAATCGAGCAGATGAAGAGCGCCGCGAAAGCGCAGATTCAGGCGGAACGCGACGAGGCCGCGAAGCAGATGAAAGGGCACATGGTGGCGCTTTCCCTGGCGGCGGCCACGAAGCTCATGGGCAAGAACATGGACGACGCCGCCAACGAGGCGCTCGTCGGCGAGTTCATCGACGGCCTCAGCAAGGAAGACCTGGGTGATTTGTCATGCTGAACCTACAGCTTGCTATCAAGTATTCGCGGGCCATGTTCCTCCTCGCCCAGGAGGAAGGGAAGCTCAATGAGTACGGCCAGGAACTCCGGTCGCTGCTTTCGGATATCGAAGGCGCGCCGGAGTTAAAGGCGTACCTCGAAAGCCCCATGATCCCCCGGCAGGCGAAGCAGGAAGCGGTGGAGAAGATCTTCGCCGGGGAGTATTCCCCGATGGTGTTGAACTTCCTCCGGCTCCTTCTGGACAAGCAGCGGATCTCGCTTCTCAAGGAAATCGTGCAGCAGTACGAGAATTTTTCCAACGAGGCGCAGGGCATTCTCGTGGCGGACGTTACGACCGCGCGAAGCATTTCGGACGGCCTGGGCGCGAAGCTCATGGAGAAGCTCGGAACGCTTACCGGCAAGACGATCAAGCTGCGAAAGCATTTGGACGAGAGGCTTATCGGCGGCGTGGTGGTCCGCATGGGCGACCGCCTCATCGATGGCAGTCTCAAAAGCCGCATGAAGGCACTCGAAGCACAGCTTTTGGCGGATTAAGTATTGGGGTGACTGCTAAGTTATGAAAATAAATCCGGAAGAAATAACAGCCATCATCAAGGAGCAAATCAAGAACTACAACGTGGATCTTGAGATCAATGATGTCGGTACTGTTATCGAAATCGGTGACGGCATCGCTCATATTCATGGCCTGCAAAAAGCAATGGCCGGCGAGCTGCTCGATTTCGGAGACGATATTTTCGGCATGGTCCTGAACCTCGAGCAGGACAATGTGGGCGCCGTGGTCCTCGGACGCGAGAACGAGATCATGGAAGGCCGCACGGTCAAGCGCACGGGCCGGATCATGCAGGTTCCGGTCGGTGAGGCGATGATCGGGCGCGTCGTGGACGCCCTCGGACGTCCCATCGACGGCAAGGGACCGATTGACGCCAAGGAATTCCGCATGATTGAGAGCCCGGCGCCGGGCATCGCCGACCGGAAATCGGTCCACGAGCCGCTCCAGACGGGCATCAAGGCCATCGACGCCCTGGTTCCCATCGGGCGCGGCCAGCGCGAGCTCATCATCGGCGACCGTGGCACGGGCAAGACGGCGATTGCCGTCGATACCATCATCAATCAGAAGGGGCAGAACTGTATCTGCATCTATGTCGCCATCGGCCAGAAGGCGTCGACGGTGGCGCGTGTGGTCAAGACGCTGGAGGACACGGGGGCGATGGCCTATACCATCGTCGTCGCGGCGACGGCGTCGGATTCCTCGCCGCTGCAGTACATCGCGCCTTACTCCGGCGTCTCGATGGGCGAGTATTTCATGCGCAAGGGCGGCCACTGCCTCTGCATTTATGACGATCTCACGAAGCACGCGGCGGCGTACCGCGCCATGACGCTGCTTCTGCGGCGCCCGCCGGGACGTGAGGCGTACCCGGGCGACGTTTTCTATCTCCATTCGCGCCTCCTGGAGCGCGCGGCGAAGCTCTCCGACGAGCTCGGCGCCGGCTCCATCACCGCCCTGCCGATCATCGAGACGCAGGCGGGCGACGTGGGCGCCTACATCCCGACGAACGTTATCTCCATTACCGATGGCCAGATCATGCTCGAGACGGATATGTTCTATTCGGGCATCCGCCCGGCGGTCAACGTCGGCCTTTCGGTTTCCCGTGTCGGCGGCAGTGCGCAGATCAAGGCGATGAAGCAGGTCGCCGGTACGCTCCGCCTCGACCTGGCGCAGTACCGTGAGCTGGCAGCTTTCGCGCAGTTCGGCTCCGATCTCGACAAGACGACGAAGGACCAGCTCGACCGCGGCGCCCGCATGACGGAAACGCTGAAGCAGACGCAGTATTCGCCGCTCGCCGTCGAGGAGCAGGTCATGGTCATCTTCACGGCGGTCCGGGGCTTCCTCGCGGATATCCCGGTGGACAAGGTTGTCACGTTCCAGAACGATTTCCTGAAATTCATGCGTCAGGGCCATCCTGAGATCGCGCAGAAAATCGCGGACCAGAAGAAGCTGGACGATGATCTCGAGGCCGCTCTGTCGGCGGCCATCGACGAATTCAAGGAGACGGTCCCGTACAAGACGGCGTGAGGTGATTTGAATGGCGAGCTTACAGGATATACGCCGGAGAATCCGGAGCGTAAAGAGCATCCAGCAGATCACCAAGGCGATGAAGATGGTCGCAGCCGCCCGGCTCCGCCGCGCGCAGCAGGCGGCTATCGCCAATAAGCCCTATGCCGAGAAGATGGCCGAGATCGTGGAGAATGTCGCCTCGAACGTCGAAGGCTTCAAGCATCCGCTACTGGAGACCCACGCGGCCGATAAGGAACTGTTCCTCATTGTCGCCGCCGACAAGGGCCTGGCGGGGGCATATTCGTCGAACGTTTTCAAGGAGGCGGTCCGGCATATTCCCGACAAGGAAAAAGCCGATCTCGTCGTGATTGGACGCAAGACGGAGGAGCACTTCCGCAACCGCGGCTACCATATCGTCAAGGACTATCTGGGCATCAGTGAGCGGCCGACCTTCGAGCACGCGAAAGCGATCGCGTCCGAGCTCACGTCCCGTTATGAGAGCGGCGAGTACAGCGCCGTGCACATCGTGTACGCGCGCTTCGTGTCGTCCATCGTGAACGTGCCGGAGCGGTTTCAGCTCCTGCCCTTCGAGGGCATCACGGCCAACGCCGACGAGGAGGAGCCGGGGCGGCTTGACAAGGCGAAGAGCTTCATCCACCATCTGAAGCTGGCGGCCATGGAGCGCCTCATGAAAGCGCAGGCGGAAAAGGAAACTGACCCTAACGCGCTTGAGGACGAAGCGGAGAGCGGGACCACGGCGGAAGCGGCGCAGAATGCTCTTCCGGCCGAAGCGGCGGAGGAAAATCTCCCGTCGGCGGAGGCCCAGCCGGAACCTGCCGGGGAGCCGGAAGAGGATCCGTTTGGGGAAGCGCCGGTGGAGGAAACGCCGGACAGCCTGAACCTCGAAGTCTACGACGTCCCCCTTGAGGAATTCAAGGAAGATCCCTATATCTTCGAACCGAGCGCGGATGAGGTGCTGGGACATCTCCTGCCGCAGTATCTGGTAACGATGATTTATGCGGCGCAGCTTCAGGCGGCGGCCAGCGAGCTGTCCTCGCGCATGACGGCGATGTCCAGCGCGACGGACAACGCGCAGGAACTCACGCGGAAACTGGATCTGCTCTACAACAAGGTACGTCAGGCGAACATCACCCGCGAGATCACCGAGATCGTGGGCGGTGCGGAAGCCTTGAAGGAATGCGCGGCCCTGGCCGCCGCCTATCACGCGATGGCGTGTGCCTTCGGCGCAGGTCTTCGCAGTAAGGGGGTTTACCATTGGCAACAGGCAAAATAGTGCAGGTCATCGGACCTGTCGTCGATATTGAGTTTCCGCTCGGAGAACTGCCGGAGATACTGAACGCCGTTACCATCAAGGGCAAAGCCGGAGAGCTTGACATAAATCTCGTGGTTGAGGTTATGCAGCATCTGGGCGACAGCGTCACGCGCTGCATCGCCATGAGCTCGACGGACGGACTCGTGCGCGGTATGGAAGCGGAGGATACGGGCGCTCCAATCAGGGTGCCGGTCGGGCCGGAGTGCCTGGGACGCGTGTTCAACGTCCTCGGCGAGACGGTCGATCACAATCCGGAGCCGGTCGGGAACAAGGAGGCGTGGCCGATCCACCGTCCCGCGCCGACCTTTGAGGAGCAGGACGCTTCGGCGCAGATCCTCGAGACGGGCATCAAGGTCGTCGACCTCATCGCCCCGTATTCCAGAGGCGGCAAGACAGGCCTCTTCGGCGGCGCCGGCGTCGGCAAGACCGTTCTGATTCAGGAACTCATCCACAACATCGCCACCGAGCACGGCGGTTACTCCGTTTTCGCCGGCGTCGGCGAGCGTACCCGCGAGGGCAACGACCTCTGGACGGAAATGACCTAGTCCGGCGTTATCTCGAAGACGGCGCTGGTCTATGGTCAGATGAACGAGCCGCCGGGAGCGCGTATGCGCGTCGGCCTCACGGGGCTGACGATGGCCGAGTATTTCCGCGATGTCGAGCATCAGGACGTGTTGCTCTTCATCGACAACATCTTCCGTTTCATCCAGGCCGGTTCCGAGGTTTCGGCGCTCCTGGGCCGCATGCCGTCCGCCGTCGGTTATCAGCCGACGCTGACCACGGATATCGGTGCCCTGCAGGAGCGCATCACTTCGACGAAGGCCGGTTCCATCACGTCAGTGCAGGCCGTTTACGTCCCCGCTGACGACCTGACCGACCCGGCGCCTGCCGGTACGTTCACGCACCTTGATGCGACGACGGTCCTTTCCCGCCAGATTGCTGAGCTGGGCCTTTATCCGGCGGTGGATCCGCTGGATTCCACTTCGCGTATCCTCGATCCGAACATCATCGGCGAGGAGCACTACGAGGTGGCCCGCGGCGTGCAGGCGGTGCTCCAGAAGTACAAGGAACTCCAGGACATCATCGCCATCCTCGGCATGGAGGAACTCTCCGACGCCGATAAACTGACGGTCGCCCGGGCGCGCAAGATCCAGCGTTTCCTGTCGCAGCCCTTCGCGGTGGCCGAGCAGTTCACCGGCCAGCCGGGCAAATACGTGCCGCTGAAGGAAACAATCCGTGGCTTCAAGGAAATCCTCGAAGGCAAGCACGACGATATGCCGGAGAACGCTTTCTATATGGTCGGCACCATCGACGAGGCGGTAGCGAAAGCGCAGAAGCTCAAAGAGGAGGCATAAGCCATGCCGACGATCAAGCTGGAGGTCATATCCCCGGATGCTATCGTCTATCAGGCCGATATCAAGATGCTCATCGTCAATTCCCCGGTGGGGGAACTCGGCGTTATGCCGCGTCACCTGCCGATGATTGCCGAGCTTTTGCCCTGCGCCATGCGCGTCAAGTTCGAGGATCACGAGGAGCTGGTCGCCGTGGCCGGCGGCTTCATGGAGGTCAAGCCGGACAAGATCACGGTGCTGGCATCCGCCGCGGAGACGCCGATCATGATTGACGAACTGCGGGCAGAGAGAGCGTATGAGCGCGCCAAGGAGCGTATCGCGCTGTTCAAATCCGCCCCGCTGAAGCACGAAGAGATCGATGTCCCCCGCGCTGAGTACGCCCTCCAACGGGCACTGGCGCGTCTCAAGACGGTCCATTCGACGCGGAGCTGATCGAAAACGAAGAGATTTTATCAAGCCGGCGGCAGCCTTCGGGCGGCCGCCGCTTTTTTATGGCCTGACAAGGGGACGTTGGCAGGAGTTTTCCTTCTTTTGTCGAAAGGATAAAGTAACCTGGAAAGCATCGCAGTTAGGAGGAGGTACGGATATGAGCGACGAAAAAAAACAGGCCATGAGTCTTCTGGGCGAAGAAGAAGAGTTGACGCCCGAGCAGCGCGAGATCGAGCGGATGAAGCAGGTCCTCCTGAACGAGGAACCGGAGAAGATGGCGGCCCTTCTGCGGGCACTTAATGAGGAATGACGAAAGGGGAGGCGGCGCATGAAGGTCCTGGTCACGGGCGTTACCGGACAGCTCGGCTATGATGTGATGAAGGAGCTGGCCCGGCGGGGAATCGAAGCGGTGGGCGCGTCCCGGAGAGAAATGCCGCTTGACGAGCCGGATGCCGGAGCTTCATTTATCGAGCGGACGCGGCCCGGGGTTATCATCCACTGCGCCGCTTATACCGCCGTGGATAAGGCAGAGGACGAGCCGGCGCTTTGTCGCCGGATCAACAGCGAAGCGCCGGGGGCTATCGCCCGGGCGGCGGCGCGGGTGGGCGCGAAACTCATCTTTATCAGCACGGACTACGTCTTTGACGGCGAGGGGGACCGTTTTTACGAGACGGATGACCCCAAGGGACCCCGGAACGTCTATGGCGCCTCAAAACTGGCCGGAGAGGAGGCCGTGCGGGCGGCGCTGGCGGAATGCTTCATCGTCCGCATTTCCTGGGTATTCGGCATCAACGGCAAGAACTTCATCCGTACCATGTTACAGCTGGCGAAAACCCATTCCGAACTCACAGTGGTGGACGACCAGGTGGGCTCTCCCACTTACACCGCTGATCTTGCCCGCCTGCTGGTGGACATGGCGCTGACGGATCGTTACGGTACTTACCATGCCACCAACGAGGGCGTCTGTTCCTGGGCGGAACTGGCGTCGGAGGTCTTCCGCCAGCGGGGCCTCGGCGTCAAGATCACGCCCGTTCCCTCGTCCGCTTATCCCACGAAGGCGGTGCGCCCCCACAATTCCCGCCTTTCCAAAGCATCGTTGACGATAAATAATTTCGTGCCGCTTCCTCCCTGGCAGGATGCCGTCCGGCGCTATCTCGCCGAACTCTTGGCCCGGGGGGAGTGACGCTCCCGCTACAGAGAGACGCATCCGGCAAGAGACTTTCGGAAGAAGGAAAAAAAGACAGCCGGGCCCGGCTTTTCCGGGTCCGGCTGTTGAATTTTGTTCGGTAGCGGAATATAATAGGCAATATCTGTAAAGAAAGGAGGGCGGCCCGTGGATTTCAGCAATCTCATCGTCGCTCTGGAAGCGGTCGTGCCGATGTTCTGCCTCATGTTCATCGGCGTCCTGATCAAGGAGACGCGCCTTCTCACCGAGGAAGAACTGGCGCATATGAATCGCATGATCTTCCGTGTCTTCTTCTCCATCATGATGTTCTACAACCTTTACACGACAAATCTCGGCGCCGTCTGGCGGCCCCGTCTTATCATCTTTGCGCTCGGGGCGCTGGCGGTGGTCTATACCGCGACCTTCCTCGTCGTCTGTTCTTTCGAGAAATCCCCGAAGCGGCGCGGTGCCGCCATTCAGGCAGTCTATCGCAGTAATTTCGTGCTGATGGGCCTGCCGCTCATCGCCAACATCTTTGGCGACGGCAATATCGGCGTTACGACCATGATGGTCGCCATCGTCGTCCCCATCTACAACGTCCTCGGCGTTTTCACCCTGGAAACCTTCAGGGGCGGTCGCTTCAATCTTGGCCATATCCTGCTGGGCGTCGCCAAAAATCCCATGATTGTCGGCGCCTTTCTCGGCGCGCTCTTCCTCTGGTTAGGAATCCCGGTCCCAAAGCCGGTTTTGCGGCCGCTGGCCCAGATCACGGCGGCCACGACGCCCATCGCCCTTATCATTCTCGGGGCCTCCTTCCGCCTCGGCAGCACCCACGAGCACAAACGGCTCCTCCTTGCCGTCATTGGCGCCCGGCTGATCCTGGTACCGGCCGTCGTGCTGGGAACGGCGGCACTTCTGGGCTTCCGGGGCGTGGACTTCGCCACCCTCATAAGCATCTTCGCTACTCCCTGCGCCGTGGCCGGGTTCGCCATGGCCCAGCAGCTTGACAGCGACGCCGACCTCGCCGGTAACGCCGTCGTCTTTACCTCAGCCCTCTCCTGTTTCACGATTTTTGGCTGGATTTTGCTGTTCAAGGAACTGGGGATTTTCTGATTCGATTCTCAAATGTTTTTTCAATCGGAATATCATCTGCATCACCAAGAAGTTAAAAAATAATGACATAAAACAATGATAAAAATTAGTGACTTTTATAAAAATTGTGATAAAATAGAAAATAAGCGGAAATCTCATATCAATTTCCCTGTTTGCCTTTGGAAGACCGGGAGGGAGGATACCTATGGCGACTCTGTTGGAACGGACGAGAAAAATCAACCGGCTTTTGCAGCGCTCGGAAATCGTCGAATACGACAGTATTTCACGGGTTCTTTCGAGTGTCATCGGCGCCAACGTCTATATCACGAATAAGTTGGGTAAGATTTACGGCTATGCTTTCGTAGATGATTTCGAGTGCAATCTGATGATTGACCGGGTCATCCATAAAGGCGAGTTCCCGAAGCACTATGTGAAGTGGATGCTGAAGATCGACGAGACCTCCGCCAATCGTCGCTCCCAGACGGGGCAGTGCGTTTTTTCCGCTAACGAGGCCCCCTGTTCCTTCAACGGGAAAAACACCACCATCGTTCCCATTTATGGCGTTGGCGAGCGCATTGGGACGCTGATTCTCGCCAAATACGGCGAAGCGTTCACCGACGACGATCTCCTGCTGGCGGAGTATGGCGCTACGGTTGCCGGTATGGAGATGCTGCGCGACAACACTCAGAAGATCGAAATCGACGCCCGGAACAAGGCGACGGTACAGATTGCCCTGGCGACGCTCTCGTATTCGGAAATCGAGGCAGCGGTCGGCATCCTGGGCGAGCTTCCCGATTCCGGCGAGGGGCTTTTGGTCGCCTCGAAGATCGCAGACCGGCTCCAGATCACCCGTTCCGTGATTGTCAACGCCTTGCGGAAATTCGAATCCGCCGGTGTCATCGAATCGAAGTCCCTGGGTATGAAGGGGACATATATCAAGGTGCTTAACGAGCACCTGCTGAAGGAAATCAAAAAAATGAAGCGTTGAATCAGTTCGGCATAAGCTGAACTGACCCTCCCAATCCAAAGGAAAGCCGCCGCCCTCACAGGACGGCGGCTTTCCTTTGGTAGCGTATTCCCGCCAAGGCTTTGTCGAAGCGCATAGGCAGAATCAAGCCTGATAACGGGAACCAGGACCTTATGGCTTCGTCCGGTTTCCTGGGTTTCTTTTTCTTTCCCCGGGGTATGGGATTCCTGTTCCCTTTCCGGGAAATATGACTAGAAAACAGGACATATTACCCATTTATGTAATTTATTTGGAAAAAAGAATGCCGGCTGGCGTAAAAAGTGGTAAAATGGGATAGATTATAATGCCGTAAATATGACAATCTGTGAAAGACAGGGCTTCCGAGCCCGCTACGGACAGGCTTTCCCGTATGGCGGGAGACGTATGCCCATACACCTTTGAGGAAAGGAAGCGACACGTGATGCTCGACCAGATCATGCGATCCGGTAATTTTGATTACCTGGAACGCGGCATGAAGGCGGCGGAGCTCAGGCAACAGGTCATCGCCCATAACCTGGCGAACGTCAATACGCCGGGCTTCAAACGAAGTGAGGTCGCCTTTGAGTCCATGCTGGCCCGGGAGCTGTACGGGGATCCGGAGGGAACCCTGCCGCTGGTTCGTACCCACGACCGGCATCTGCCGATCGCGCACCTGAAGACGCGGGCCGAGGCGAAGATCGAGATGGATAAAACTACTACCATGCGCGTTGATAAGAATAACGTTGACGTCGATATCGAGATGGCGAGCCTGGCGAAGAACCAGATCTATTTCAACGCCATGACGAATCAGCTCAGCGGCTATATCAAGAAGATTAAGAACGTCCTGCAGGCCGATCCCTGACGACAGGAGGAAGGCTGCCGCCGCGGCTTGAGTGCGGTCTTTTTCCCGGGGGCGCCGCGAGGTGTTCCACGTAGTTCCAGCATAAGGAGCGGTTTTTATGAGCATGTTCACCGGAATCGATGCGTCGGCCTCCGGCCTCACGGCGGAACGCCTGCGCATGGACGTCATTTCCAACAATATCGCCAACGCCAACACGACGCGTACGCCGCAGGGTGGCGCCTATCGCCGCCGCTACGTGGTCTTTGAGCCGCGGGAGATACAGAACAGCCAGTCTTTCGTCAATTATCTGACGGAGGCAATCCAGAAGAAGAACAAGTTCCGTGGCGCCGGCAAAGGCGTCCGGGCGGTGCGCATCGAGGAGGACACGACGCCGGGCCCGTTGGTCTATGATCCGGGCAATCCGGACGCGGACGCGCAGGGTTATCTGCAGCGGCCGAACGTCAATGCCGTGGCCGAAATGGTCGATATGATTACGGCCTCCCGGGCTTATGAAGCCAATGTCACCGCTATCAATGCTGCCAAAAGCATGGCGTCCAAGGCGATGAATATTGGCCAGAGTTGAGGCGCATTGGATTGAGCATTCTTTGACGAGGTGAGAGCAATGCAGATGGAACCGTTGCAAATGACACCGGTACGTCAGGTCCGGATGAGCGCCCAAAGCCATCTGGGAGAGCTGACGCCCGAGGAGGAGGTAAGGTCTTTCGGGGATTACCTGAAGGATGCGCTGGCGGAGACGAACGCGCTCCAGAAGAAATCAGACGCGCTGAACGCCGCGCTGGCGGCGGACGCAATCGATGATATTTCCGAGGTCGTTGTGGCCGGACAGAAGGCTGAGCTTGCCATGCAGCTGACAATGACGGTGCGCAACAAAGCCGTCTCGGCCCTTCAGGAGCTCATGCGGATGCAGGTATAAACATCATCGTCGAAAGCATTTGAGCCGAAGGGATTGAGACGATGGCAGAAGACTGGAAAGAACGGTATTTGCAGCTGTGGAACAAGACCACGAAGCGCCAGCGTTATCTGATGGGCGGCATCGTGGCCCTGGTGCTGGTCGTGCTCGTCGCGGGCAGTTATTTCTACGGTAGCAAACCGGATCTGGTGCCGCTGTTCACCAACATGGAGACGAAGGATGCTGGTGAGGTCGCGGCGAAACTGAAAGAATCAAAAATCCAATATGAGATACAGGAAAACAAGCAGGGTGTGACCATCCTCGTTCCCTCGAAAGACGTCCATACCGCCCGCCTCGATTTGGCGACGCAGGGTTTGCCACGCGGCTCCAAGGGCTTCGAGATCTTCGATGACAGCAAGCTGGGCGTGACGGAGTTCCAGAACAAGATCAATTACCTGCAGGCCTTGCAGGGCGAGCTCCAGCGCACGATTGAGAAGGTGGCGTCCGTTGACGCCGCCCGCGTACACATCGTTCTTCCCGAGGACAGCCTTTACAAGAAGAACGAGAAGCCGGCCACGGCGTCCATCATGCTCCGCCTGAAGCCGGAGCGCAAGCTGACGAAGAAAGAGATCAAGGGTATCGTTAATCTGGCGGCGCACAGCATTCAGGGCCTGACACCGGAAAACATCACGATCATTGACGATACTGGTAAGATCCTGAACGATCCCGATGAGAACGAGGAAAACAACGTCGGCAACAAGACAATCACCCAACTCGAGATGACGCGCAAGGTTCAGGAGCGGATGCAAAAGGATGTCCAGACCTTGCTCGATCAGGCTTTGGGCGAGGGTCGGGCCTTTGTCCGCGTCAACGTGGAATTGGATTTCGACCAGCGCTTGACAGACCGGCAGCTCTTCACGCCGGTGGTGGACGAGGCCGGCATCATCCGCAGCCAGCAGGATCTCAGCGAGAGCTATACCGGTACCTCGCAGAATCCGGGCGGGCCGGCGGGCGTCCAGGCGAACGTGCCGGGCTATGTGGCCCAGGCGGAGAATGCCAACGCTCAGTATGAGAAAAAAGAGTCCACGCGCAATTACGAGATCAACGAGGAGAAGCAGAAGATTGTCGCCTCTCCGGGCTCTATCCGCCGCGTGAATATCGCTGTCCTGGTCAATGAGGATATCACCCGGGCGCAGCAGGAGAGCATCATGCGCTCTGTTTCATCGGCGGTGGGCATCAATCCCGAGCGGGGCGATACCGTTTCCGTCGAGCCGCTGCCCTTCAATACGGCAATCGCGGACCAGCGGGCGGCAGAAGAACTTATTATCCGCACTCGGGAGGAGCGGAACTTCTATCTCGGCGTGGCGACGTTCCTGTTGCTTGTCTCACTCATCATCGGCGCTGTGCTCATGCAGCGGCACCGGCTCCGGTTGGAGCAGGAGGAGGCGGAGGCCGCGGCCGCGGCGGAAGCGGCGGCACTCGAGGCCGAGCAGCGCGAGTTGGAGCGCCTGCGGCTTGAGGAGGAAGAACGCGCCCGGGAGGCCGAGCGGCTTCAGAAGGAGCTTCGCGAGGCACGTATCGAGGCCGGCGAGGTCACGGTAGAAGAAATGTCTCCCGAGGAGAAGCAGCGGATCGCCGAGCGCGAATCCATCGAGAAGCTCATCAACGAGAAGCCGGCCGAGGTGGCTATGCTGGTTAAGGCCTGGCTGTCGGAGGAATGATAGACGATGCCTGATATGTACGACGCGCCGCAGCTCGATCTGTCGAACCAGCAGAAGGCGGCAATCCTTTTCATCACCCTGGGGCCAGAGTATTCGGCCAAGGTGTTCAAGCACATGAGTGATGAAGAGATTGAAAAGATTACACTGGAGATTGCCAGCCAGAAGCAGGTAACGCCGGAGCAGAAGAACCTCGTCATCGCCGAGTTTTACCAGATGGCAATGGCGAAGAACTACCTCTCCAACGGCGGCCTGGAGTACGCGCAGGACGTCCTGGAGAAAGCGCTGGGAGCCGAAAAGGCTGCCAACATCATCAATCGTCTTACTACGAGCTTGCAGGTCCGGCCTTTCGATTTCCTGCGCAAGACCGACCCGTCACAGCTCCTGAACTTCATCCAGAACGAGCATCCCCAGACCATCGCTCTCATTATGGCCTATCTCGATCCCGAGCAGGCGGCGATGATCCTGGCCTCTCTGAGCCAGGAGCGGCAGGCGGAGGTTGCCCGGCGCATAGCCATGATGGATCGTACCTCACCGGAGGTCCTGCGGGAAGTCGAGCGGGTGTTGGAGCGGAAGCTTTCATCGCTGGTCACGCAGGATTTCACCACCGCCGGTGGCATCAAGGCCATCGTCGAGGTGCTGAATCGTGTCGACCGCACAACAGAGAAGACTATCATCGAGACGCTGGAGGTGGACAACCCCGAGCTTACCGAAGAGATCAAGCGCCTCATGTTCGTGTTCGAGGATATCGTCATGCTGGACGACCGCTCGTTGCAGATGGTCCTCCGCGAGGTGGACAACAAGGACCTTTCACTGGCGCTCAAGGCCACGCCGAAGGAAGTCGCCAACAAGGTATTCAAGAACATGTCCACCCGCGCCGCCGAAATGCTCAAAGAAGAAATCGAGTTCATGGGCCCGGTCAAGATACGCGACGTCGAGGAGGCCCAGCAGAAGATCGTCAACGTCATCCGCAACCTGGAGGATAAGGGCGAGATCGTGGTCGCCCGTGGCGGAAAGGGTGACGAGATGATTGTCTAGGATAATCAAGGCGTCCGCCTGGGACGAGGCGCCCTGCGTGATCGAGGTTCCGGAGCCGCCCCCTCCGTCAGCGGCCGGGAAAGAGGCGGGCGGAGAGGACGGCTACACTCTGGAGGATGCCGAACGCGAAGTCCAGGCAATGCTGGACGCCGCCGAAGCGCGCTGTCTGGAGATGGAGGCTGCTTACATCGGCAAGCGGGCCCGGCTGGACGAGGATATCGCCGCTTTCGAGGCGACCCGCGAGGCCATGATGGCCGACCTTTTCAAGAAGAAAAAGGAAGCGGAGGAGTTCCTGGAACATACCCGGGCCGAGTGCAGCGCCATGAAGACCGCGGCGGAGGAAGAGCACAACAACATCATCGAAGATGCCCAGCAACAAGCGGAATCCATCCGGGAGGATGCCCGCAAGGCCGGCCATGAGGAAGGCTTTGCTGCCGGCCACGAGGAAGGACTGGCGAAGGCCCTCGAGGAGCAGCAGGAGGCCATCCTGACGGCGAACGCCAAGGCGGAAAAGACCATGGCTGACGCCAAAGAGGAATCCATCGTCTATGTTCGCCAGGCGGAAGACGAGATCGCGCAGCTCGCGCTGCAGGTGGTTGAGAAGATCCTGCCCCAGCACTTCATCGACGTGCCGCAGATCATTCTGCCCCTGATCCGCAAGGCACTGCTCAAGGTAAAGGACCAGCCGGAGGTCATCGTCCGGGTGGCGCCGGTTGACTATGACCTGGCGCTCCTGGCGCGCTCTGAATTCCAGAATCTTCTCGAGGGCAACGCCGAGCTCACCGTCCATTCGGACGAGAACCTGAAACAGGGCGACGTCATCCTGGAGACGCCGAACGGCAACGTGGACGCGCGCGTCTCCACGCAGCTCGAAGCGGTCCGGAAAGCCATGCAGGATGTCATGTCATGATAGAACCGAATCTCAAGAAATTCACGCAAGCCATCGACGATGCGGAGCCCATCAAAATGAGCGGCAAGATCACCCAGATCATCGGTCTGGTCATCGAGTCCCGGGGCCCCAACGTCAGCATGGGCGAACTCTGCTATATCAGTTCGCGTTTTCCCGGCGTGCCGCCAATCCCGGCGGAGGTCGTGGGCTTCCGCGAGGGCTTGGTACTGCTGATGCCCATCGGCGAGATGCAGGGCATCGGCCCGGGTTGCGAGGTCGTCTCGGCTCAGAAAACGCTCCAGGTCAAGGTCGGCCCACAGCTTTTGGGCCGTGTCCTGGACGGCTTGGGAAATCCCATGGACGGCAAGGGCCCCATCATGAGCAAGCTGGAGTATCCCTTGCACGCCGCACCGCCCGACCCTTTGCAGCGTCCGCGTATCCATGAGTCGCTGTTCGTGGGGGTCCGTCCCATCGACGGGCTCATTACCCTGGGCTCGGGACAGCGCATCGGCATCATGGCGGGCAGCGGTGTCGGCAAGTCCACCCTGCTGTCGATGATTGCCCGTAATACGGAAGCGGACGTCAGCGTCATTTCACTGGTGGGCGAACGTGGCCGCGAGGTTCGTGACTTCATCGAGCGGGACCTCGGCGAGGAGGGACTCAAGCGCTCCGTTGTCGTGGTGGCCACCTCGGACCGGCCAGCGTTGGTACGCATCAAAGGGGCCATGACGGCCACTGCCATCGCCGAGTATTTCCGTGATCAGGGGCGACGCGTCGTACTGATGATGGACTCGGTGACGCGTTTCGCCATGGCGCAGCGCGAGGTAGGGCTGACCATCGGCGAGCCGCCGGCAACCCGCGGCTATACGCCTTCGGTTTTTGCACTGTTGCCGCGGCTCCTGGAACGGGCCGGCACCAGCGCCAAGGGCTCCATCACCGGCATCTACACTGTGCTGGTGGATGGCGATGACATGAACGAGCCGATTGCCGACGCGGTCCGCAGCATCCTGGACGGCCATATCGTCCTGTCGCGGGCCATCGCGGCTCAGAATCACTTCCCGGCCATCGACGTTCTGGATAGTGTCAGCCGTGTCATGAGCGACGTGGTGGACGATA
>JAEEGL016660332.1_pt1 | contig 20125 bp, 10 predicted proteins | sample 9134231 | NCBI WGS metagenome assembly JAEEGL01 (sample SAMN16246548, study PRJNA631951) | gut metagenome | biome: gut microbiome; feature: rumen; material: fiber-attached | host: Bos | place: Iran: Karaj | collected 2018-10
AATAAGATGATATTTAAATGGAATATTTTTGGGATAATCAAAAAGATGCTTGGGTTTCTTTTTATTCTCTTTTTTTTTTTTTAGTTAATTAATATTAAATATGAGCCGGCTTGCCGGACTTAAACTAACTAACTAACTAACTAACTACTTTTTTATTAAAATATTAAAAAATTTATTAAAGAATTATACATTAAATTTGGAGAATATAATAAAAAAGAAGAATAAGATGATATTTAAATGGAATATTTTGGGAAAATCAAAAAGATGTTTTTCTTTTTATTTTTTATATAATTAATATGATATGATCAGACTTGCCTGACTTAAACTAACTAACTTACTAACTAATTTTTGTATTATAATAATATTTTATATATATTTTTTAAATCATTTTTATACTTTTTATCAATATTTTTATTTTATTTTTCTTATTTTTATTTAATCAAATTTATTAGTTAATTTTTATTTATTTTAATTTTTATATATTTTACATTTAATATTTTATTTAAATAACTAATTTAGACTATTTAAAACATAAAAAATATTTATTTTTTATTTTTTAATAGAATTTTTATTTATATATTTTTTGATTCATATTAATTTTTAATTTATCAATATTATTTATATTTGAAAAACTTTTATTTTTTGAATGGAAATTACAAACTTGAATATCATCATTAATTTTTTTTGTATTATATTTTTTATTTTCATTTTTTAAAAAATCTTTTAAATTACAATATTTATTAGATATTTTTATTTTTTTAATTGGAGTTTGATTTTTTTTATAATTAATATTATTATGTTCTAATTCAATATCATTATTAAATGAAATATTACTAAATTTTTCATTTGATATTTTTTTATATTGTTCTAAATTTTCTTTCATTTTTATTCCATTTAAAGATGTTTTTATTTTTTTAAAATTACTTTTTTCAAAAGATAAAGCTGAATTATAATATGAAACTGAGAAACTAGAATTATTTGAATTTTTTCTTGTTGATGATTTTAATGATAAATTATTTGAATTTTGATACAATAATTTTTTCTCTAAAGAATATATTTTTTTTTCTTTTGTGATTATTTGAGATCTTAATTGTTGTATTTCTTCAAGTAATTTTTTATTTTTTTTTTCTAAATTATTTAAATCTTTTTGTAATGCTTCGATTTTATGTGAATAATTTATTGATTTTGATTTATAATCATTTAATAATTTCTATATATGTTTATTTATTTTAATATTTTACTATTTCTTGATTAAGTTTTTTATTTTTATTTTCTAAAATTTCATTTTCAATTAATAATCCTTCACCAAATAATTTTAATTGTAATTTATGAGAAATAAGTTCTCTTATTCTCTTTTCTTCTTTTATTAATAAATCTTCATAATCTTGAGAAAAATTTTCATTTTCATTATTATTTTTTTTTTTATATTTTTCAACTTCAACTCGCACTTTTGAATTAATAGAAATATCAAAAATATCTTTAATATATTCAAATAAAGTTGTTAAATTTTGTTTATTTAAATTTAAAATTAAATCTTCTTTTTCATTTTCTTTTTTTTCATTCTTTTTTATTAATTATTATAATATACTTACATTTTCATTTTTTATTTTCAGATAAAAATTAATCATAGATTTTTTCAGTTTTTTAATATCATCAACCATGAAAATTTTCAATTTTTAATTTTAATTAAAAAAAAGAATGGAAAAATATTTAAAAATAAATTAATTAATTACTTTCTTTAAACTTTCATATATTAAGTTATTTTATTTATTTTGTACCATAGCACAAAATTCTTCATAATTTAAATAACCATCTTGATCAATATCAAATTCTTTAATCATTTGTAAAACTTCTTCTTCTTTTAATTTATCATCAATTTTAGAAAAAACATCCATAATTTTTTTAGCACTAATTAAATCAGTATTATCTGTATCAAAAATTTTAAAAGTTTGAAATAATTCTTCTTCAGTCTCATTTTTTTTAGTTATTTTTTTTACAAGCTCAGTATAAGTCTTAAAGTTAATTTGTCCATTTTCATTCATATCTGAATCATTTAATAAATCTTGTAAATCTGCTTCTGTTAATTTTGATGTAGTAATTTTCATTAATTCTTTTAATTCTGAATAATATAATAAACCATCATTATCTTTATCAAATTGATTAAAATTTGATTTTAATTTATTTTGAGATTCAATACTTAAACCTTCAGTCATTTAATTTAATTAAAAAAATAATTTAAAAAAAAAATTAAATTTATAATTATATTTAAATTTTTATCCTTTTGAATGAATTTTTATAAATGAATCATGTAAATTATTACAAGGATAAATAAATCCTTTATAATTAATTGAATAATTTATTCTATCTGTTCTATATTTGTTTACTGATTTTCCTCGACTATATATTAAATTTATAGGAGAATATTTATTATTTTTTAAATATTTTTCATACATTAATTTATTTGCTTTTGATTCTAATTCTTTATATTTTGGTATTTGTTTTTTTCCTGTTTTTGGATTATAACTCATTAAACTGTCATTAATTTTAATTGGTTTATATAAAGTTAAATCTTCTAAATTTTTAGGAATTGAATTATTTAATTCTTGTATTGATTTATTTATTTTATATTTCATATTATTTAAATTTGTAATATTATAATCTTCTGAATTTGAATTATTATTTTTTTTTTTTAAAATTATTTTATTCACTTTAAATATTGCTGAATTTTCAAAAGAATTTTTATTATGTAATTTATCTTCAATATTTTTATTTATTTGTTCATCCTTTATAAAAATATTTTGAAAAGATTTATTATTATTTATTAATAAATTTCTTATTTCATCTAAAGTAGTTTGATTTTGTTTATGTTTTTCGATATCTGATAATTCAAATAAATTAATATTATGAATATTTTCTTTTGATTTATTTTCTATTTTTTTATTTTCTTCATTATTTATAATTTTTTTATTAATTTTATTTGAATTTTTTTTTTCAATATTTTTTTTTATTTTATTTATTGGTATCTTGTGATTAATTTTAATTATTTCTATACCAATATTGTTTGGGTTTTTAATTATTGAAATTTTATTTGATTCATTAAAAAAATCATATTCTTCTTTTTTCTTTTTAAAATTGATTGATTCTTCTATTTTCATATGATTTAGAAGATAATTATTTAAATCTTTCATATTTACTTTTATTTCTTCTTTATTTATATTATCATTATTATTGTTATTATAATTTTTTTCAATTTCTTCTTTATATTTTATTTTTAAATTATTATAATCATCTATATTTTTTTGTTTTATATTTAATTGGTTATTTTCCCTTTTTATATCATCAATTCCATATAATTTTTTTATATCTTCATATGTTAATATTTTATTTTCTTTTTTTTCATTATCAAATTGATTTTTAATATCTTCTTTTCTAAAAGTAATGGTTTTTCCATCTTTTATATTATCAAAATTTAAAAAATTATTTTGTTCTTTTTTGTCAAGAAAATTATCTGAAATTAATTTATTATTTGGAATTGACTTTTCTTGATTATAAATTAATTTTACATTATTGTCATTTTCACTAAAATTATCTTTATTATATTTTTCAAATAGTATTTTATTTTTATCTTCAATAATTTTATTTTCAGATTCTTTAAAATTATTTAAATGTGATTCTTTATTAAAAACATTTTTTATAAGATTTTCATTAATTACATTTGTTTTATTATTATCATTATTTTCTTTTTTATTATTAATATTAATTATTTCATTATTTTTATATCTGCAATTATTATTTTTATATTGTTTATATTCTTCTTTATTAACTTCAAAAGAATTTCTTTTAATAATATTTTGAATTGGACTATTTTTATCATCATTCATCAAATTTTTTTCTTTATTATTTGAACTAAATTTATTATTATTTAAATTAATTGTTTCTTTTTTATTTCCCATTTTTTCACAATTTGAAATTTGAATATTGACTTTTCCAATAATTTCAGATATATTTTTAATTTCATTTAAAATATTTTTTTCATCTAATTTTTCTTTTATAATTTGACTTTTACTATCCTGATTTTGACTGTCAATTGATGTTGGTATATTATCATCTTTATCATTTAAATTATTAATTTGATTATTCTCCTCATTTAAATTTTCTTTTTTATTTTTAAAGCTTTGATTTCTATTTTTAATTTTATTCTCAGATAAAATTTCTAATTTATTTATTTGAAAATCTTCTTTTAATTTATCATATTTTAATTTAGAATTTTCATAATTATTATTATATTTAATATTCGATTTTCCTGGAATATTTATTTTAATTTCCTCAAATTTTATTTTATTTTTACTTTCATCAAATTTATATGTTTCGATTTTTCCATTATTTATATTTTCTTTTTTATTTTCAATATTAATGATATTATTATTATTTACATTTTCATTTATTTTTTCATTTTTATTTTCCTCTTTATTTACTTTATTTTTTATTTGATTATCAAAATTCAATTTATTATAATGTAAAGAAATATTATGTACAATTTTAGAAACTTTATTCCAATCATCAGGAGATGTTTGAATAATTACTTCTTCATAATAATAAGGATTATTATAAATATCTAATTTATCAGAGGAACAATTTTTATCAACTTTATGAATATTATTAATTTCAGTTTTATTCATTTTTTTATTAGTATTACTATCTTCAAATTCAACTTTTGCTAAATGTAATTGATTTCTATTATATTGATATATTATTCTTTTGGCTGTCTTTAAATCTATTGGCCTTTTTGAATATTTTTGAATTATTTTTTCTGAATCACTTTTATACATTTAAATAAAAATATTTAAATTCAATTTAAAAAGAATATTTGTTTAAAAAAAATAATAAAAAATTATATTTAATAATAATTAATAATTAAGAAAATAATTTATTGAATTCTTCAATGAGATTATCATAATTATAATTTTGTAATTTTTCTATTATTAAATTATACATGTCTTTTTTTGAAATTTGATTAGAATTAAAGTTATGAACAATATTAATTAACTCTTTATACTGAGATGGATTCATATTAGATCTACAATTTTGAAAAAAATCATTTTTATCTTTATTATTATAATTATTATTATTAATATTATTTGTACTAATATTAATATTATCTAATTCTAAATAAATATGATTATTTTTTCTTGAAGGATTTATATTTTCATATATTGAATTTGTTTTTATTTTACTTTGAATTTTTTCCATTGAATGACTTTTATTTTTTTCACTTAAAATATTCAAATTTTCAAATTTTTTTTTTTTATTTAATAAAGATTTAAATGATTGTTGATTTATAAATTTATTATTACCTTTGTTTGTATTATTTATATAATTATCAAATTTAATAGTATTTATATAATTTCCTCCATTTAAAATTGGATTAAATTTATAATTTTGTGCTTTTGGAGATTTTTTATTATCAATAGTTTCAATAATAACTTGTTTCATTTTTATTAAGTCATTATTCTCTTGTATTATATGATCAAATTGATTTTTTAATTTTTCAAGTTTTAATGTCAAATCATTAATTTTATTTTCACATGATTTTTTTTCATTTAATAATTTAGAACAGAATTCTTCAATTTCAGATATTTTTTTATTTTTTTCTTTTAATTCTTCATTTAATTTGTTAATTTCAGAATATAAAATTTCATTATGCTTTTCATAAGCTTTAACAATAGTTTTAATTCCCATATTAAATTCATTATCACAATCATTTGATTTAGTAGTATTTAATTCTATATCTGACATAAAAATTTTAAAATTTAAAAAAAACCATAAAAATAAAATAAAATTAAGATAATAATTATATTAAAAAACTATAAACTAATAAAAAAAACCATTAAATAATATATATTTTAATTATATAAAAAAAAGAAAAATACCAAAAAAAAAAAAATTAAAAAATGATAAAAAAAATATAAAAAATGTCAAACCCAAAAAAAGAAAACGAAGACTATTTTACATATGAACAATATAAAACAGTAAACAAAGTAAATAAATGTTCATATATAAATGACAATTTAAAAAGTGTAATATTTTATTTATGTCCATGTAACACAGAATTTGCTCCAATATGTAAAGCATGTACAGAAGTATGTCATAGAAGTCATTTAGGTAAAGTAAGAATAGTTGGTAATTACACTTGTATATGTGGTAAACAAAATCATTTAGTAAATAAAATATCAACTACTAAAAAAGATTGTAATTGTTTTTTTTCAAAATTATTTGAAATTACTCCTAATTCTGGTTTTTATAAAGATCCAAAAGATGGTTCTCAATATTGTGCTGTTTGTCATGATACTGATTCTTGTTTATTTTCTATTTATAATAAAGATATTAAAAGAAAAAAAAAAAATGAAAATCAAAATAAAGAAAATAGTGCAAAAGATAATAATTTAATAAATGAAAATGAAATTAATGAAAATATTGAAAATGAAAATCCAAATGAAGAAGAAGGAATTTTTACTGAAAATGATTCTGATTTAAAAACAAAAATAGAACAAATTAGAAAAAGATTAGTTTATGTATTAGATTCTAATTCAATGAATTGTATGTGTACAACTAATAAACATAATATTAATGCTATATCTTTATATTCTGATTTAACTAGTCATAAAAATTTACCTATTTATATGAGAAGTTTTAATGCTAATATTTTATTTAAAATTCAAAGTTCTAAACAAATTTATTTAGAAAGTATTGTTAAATTAATTGAAAGTTTTAATAATAATCCTACAGCTTTAAAAAATTATGAAATTTTTGTTGAATATAATAATAATTCTATTTTCAAAACTCTTTCTCTTTTTAATAAATTTTGGAAAAATAAATATGTTTATATGAATCCTTTTTTAGATCATTTTACTTTTGATCAATTAATTAATTTTATGTCTATTCATAAAGATACTGAATTAACTAATTCTATTTCAACTAATTTATTCTATAGTGGAAAATTTTATTTTGCTGAAATAATGTTTAGTTACTTTATTAAAAGTCATATTGTTAAACATAATCATTTATTAAATATGAAAACAATTTTAAATTTAGATATTGGAACAAGAATGCATTTAATTAGACATGCAAAAACTTTTTTTAAATATAATTTAGATTATGATCAACATTATAATAAAAATGAAAAAATTGATTTTCCAGCAATTGATTATATAGATAAATTAGCAAAAGAAATTATTAAAATTGTAAAACATTTTACTCAAAATTCAAATAATTTTGAACCTATATATTTTAAAGCCCCTTTAAAAAGTATAACTTATATTTTTAAATATTTAATTAAATATAATTTACTTGATTTAAGAACAATTGATGACTATTTTGATGTAATATTAGATTGTTTATATTCTTTAATAAAAAGTGAAAAAGATAATAATATTACAGAAGGATTTGATACAGCTGCTTTATATTTAATTAAATCTATTGTTTATTCTGCAATATATAGAAATGATGAAATAATTATTGATAAATTTATCTTAAAAAAAAAAATAATGATGAATTGTTCTTTAAAAGGAATGATGTTAATTTAAGATTAATTAAAATATTTTTAATTATACTTCCATATTATAATAAGAGAAATAATTATAAAAATTGTTTAATCTTAGATTTTTGTGTAAAATTATTAATTGAATTTAGTTTATATGAATCAGATACTTATATTTCATCATTAAAATTAACTGAATATGTAGGAACAAATAATATAATAAAATATTTTAGTTATAAAATTAATCCAGAATTATTTATTCTTGATGAAGAAAAAAAAAATAAATATTTTCTTTTTTTATATAATGAAGTATCAACTTTTACAAAACAATTAGGAAATGAAAATAGATTATATTTTAATTTTGAAATACCATTTAGATTATATAATAAAAGAATAAATGTATACTTTCAAAATTTTAAAAATTCATATGAAGAATTAAAAAAAAAGATAAAGATTGATTTAGAAGATGAATATAATAAAATAATGGATAATAATTTAGAAGAATATATGAATTATGAATTTAGATGTAAAATTGAAAGAAAAGTAAAAGAAATGAGTTTAGAAATATATAAGAAAATAATTTTATTAACTGATTTAATGGAAAATTTAGAAGAATTTATTTATATATATTCAAAAGGAATTGAATATAGAGAAACAGATTTTGATTTAGAATCAGATATAATTGATATAGATAGAGTTCCAAATGCTTTATTAACATTATATACTGAAATTATAGATGATAAAGATCCTATTTTAATTTTACTTATTACAAATATTAAACCAGAAATTTTTGTTCCTGCTTTAATTAGAAAAGAACATGAATTAAATGAAATTAAAGAACCTAATGAATTAAAAAGAGATAAATTAATTAAATTTTTAGAAAAACTTCTTTCTTCAGTTGAAAATTCAAATATTCATATTAATATTTTCCCTTTTTATTTAGGTTGTATTAGACAATTAATTTTTCTTAAAGGCTTAGATAAATCTTTTTTCTATTTAACTCATATTTTAAATTTACTTGCTAAAGTTATGAAAAAAGCATTTCATGCTAATGCTAATATTATTTCTGTTATTTCTTTAATTAATGATATATTTAAAAAAATAAAAGAAGATCATGAAAATTATAATAAACTTATTAATTTTTTCATTCAAAATGATGATGATATAAATTTAGTAAATTTTTTTCAAAAATATTTTTATTTTATGAGTGAACTAATTAATAATGATATTACAGTTTTTGATGTTATAACAAATGAATTAATATCAATAGATATTGTTGAAGAATTTATTTTTAAAGTTATAAATAAAGAAGATAATCATAATAATAAACAATTAAATTATTCAATTATGCAATATTATTTATTAAAAAAATTATCATTGAATATTTCACAAAATTTAATTGATGATATTATGGCAAATCTTTTTAATATTGATGATAATCCTTTTTCTGATATAACATTATTAAAATTAACTTCTCAATATTCAAAAAATGAATCTAAAATTTTAGAAAATAAATATAATGAATTAGGTAATATTTTAACAATAATTAAATCAATTTTAATAAATTATTATAATCCAAATGAAATAGAAGAAGATGAACATAAAACATTTTTCTTTGATAATATTTTTGTTAAACCAATTTATATAATTATAAATTATCTATTACTTTATGATAAAATTGAAATAGATTTAAATTTACAATTATTAAATGATTGTATAGAATTAATGTTAATTAAAAAAGACGAAATTGAAAAATCCGAATTAACTGCAAATGATGTTTCAGAAATAAGTGATAATACAAATATATCATCTGATAAACTTCAATTACCAAATTTATTTAAGAAATTTAAAGAAAATTTCCTAACAAATTTAGTTAATAAGACATTTACATTATCATATGATAATTTTCAATCATATGAAGATTCAGATTATTTAAATTATTATTTATCAGAAAAAGAAAATATAAAAAGTGAAGATTTAGCATTAATTGAAGGATTTAAAATTCTACAAAGAGAAACTGGAATTGATTATAGACAATATTTATTAAAATATTTAATTAGAAAAAATTTTGATGGTTTAAATGAAAATTATATTTTACCAACTTTTATTCAAACAATTAATAAAGATATTTTTACTCTTCCTGAAGAAAAATTACAAAAAATAAAAAATATTTATTTAGATTCTGTTTATTTACCTGAAAATATTGAACCACCTATTAAATTAGAAAATCCTAATTTTGAAAATGCTTATTCTATTATAATGTTAAATAAAATTATTGGAAGTGATTCTTCTAATTTTCAAAGAAATTTTGAAAAAATATTTTCTGGTGAAGATGGTTTAGAACAAAAAAGTGAATTTTTAAGTTATATTATTAAAAAATTAATTTTTATTTGTATTTTAACTGAATCTGAAAAATATTATACTAATCAAAATTCTTTAAATTATGTTCATCATGATAGTCCAATTTATTTAACTGGAATATTTAGTATTCAATTTATTCAGAATTTATGTGAAGGACATAATAAAAAAGAACAAAATTATTTTTATAATACTTATTTTAAGAATAAAATAAAAAAAAGAAATAGTTTAAAAAAAAAAAGTCTTCATGATTTGCATTCTTTTAAAAGATATGAATTTTTATTACATTATCATCCAGAAAATAAAACTGAAAATAAGAAAAGACACAAAAATTCTATTGACTCATTAAATATTTCAAATATAAGATTAGAAAGTTCATTTTTTAATTTTTTATTTTATATGTTAAGAATAATATTATATTCAGTATATCCTTTAACAGGAAAATCAAGAAAAGAATTAAGAACTAAAGAAGAAATAAATACAAATAATTTAGAAAATTTATATACAGGAATAATAGAATTAATAATAGAAATGTTACAAGGATGTGAAAAAGAAAATTATAAATATTTATTTGAAATTACTCAAGGTGAAGTATTTACTCAAATTATGGAAGAAGAATTTTCAAATAATATTAAAATAAAACAATTATATCAACCAATAATAAATGCATATGAAGTTAGTCAATTATTATTTAAAGATGTTCCTTCATTAAAATTTGTTTATAAAGAACCTTCTAAAATTTATTATAAAGTACCATATGATATTACTTTTGATAATGAAAAAGAAAAAAGTAGATTTAGTAATATTTGTTTATCTATTAAATGTAATGAATTTAAATTATTAAATAATATAATTTCTCAAAGTGGTTTAGATGATAATCAAGTTAAATTAATTTCTTTAATTTTTGATTATAATAATTTAACTACTGTTATTACTGATTTATTAGTTGGAATTTATAATAAAAATATTAATCAATTAAAATGTAATTCTTCTGAAATTAATTTAAATCCTTTAAGAAAAAAAGAATTAATGGAATGTTTTAAATATGGAAATTTATCAGATGATATTTTTTTTAATTTGGCAAGTCAAATATTTTTATTTATTACAATTATGGCAGAAATGTATAAAATAAAAGAAGCAAGAGAATGTATTAAGAAAAAAAAATTAACATATAATGAATCTAATTCAAGATATGAAAATAATAGTATTATTACAGTTCAATTTTTCAGTGAAATTATTAAAAGTGTTGAATTTAGAGTTCCAGTTATTGATTCAATTAAATTAAAAACAATTTATTTTATTATTAATCCTAAATTTTATAAAATTTCAAATTCTACTTTAAAAAAATTTTCCAAAAATGTTGATAGAACAAATAGTTCAACAAAATTAGGAGAATTAATTAGAGCTTTAGATTCATTTATGAATGAAGTTTATTTAATTAAAAATCCACATGAATTAATAGACTATAATAAAGTTATTTATTATAATTTTTTGGCATCATTATTTATTAATATTCTATTTCTTTTATTTAATAATATGTTATCAAATGTACTTATTAATTTATTTGTTGGTACTTTATCAATAATGCAATTAACTGTAAATATATTTTTATTATATGAATTTTTTCAAACAAAATATTTATTTTATGTTAAAATTTTAAAAAAGAAATACGACACAACAAACACAACATCAAATTATGAAAAAATAAAAAATGTTTTCAACATTTATATATTAGATTCATTTTTACTAAATGAAGAAATCAATTTATTACTATTTATAATACTAATGGGTATATTTGTTTTATTTTCAAAATATTATTTATTTTTTTATGTACTTCAATTAGTAACAGTAATAAATTTTACAGATACAATATATGAAATAGTACAAGCATTTTATATTCGTTTTACACAATTAATTTGTATGATTGGTTTTCTTGCAATTTTAATTTTCTTTTTTTCAAATGTAGGTTTTTATTTTTACATAGATGAATTTAATACAACTATTAATAATTTAAATGATAATTATTGTCAAAGTTTAATTGAATGTTTTGTATTATATTTTAATCATGGTGTAAGGGCAGGAGGAGGAATTGGTGATATTTTACCTGAAAAAAGTTTTATTGATATGAAGAGTTATTTAATTAGATGGATTACTGATATTATTTTTTATATTATTGTTATTTTACTTTTATTAAATATGATTAATGGTATTATTGTTTCTACTTTCTCACAAATTAGAGAATTAAGTCAAATTAAAGAAGAAGATATTAATCAAAAATGCTTTATTTGTGGTCAATCTAAAGAAGATTTTGAAAAAAATAAAATTGATTTTAATAAGCATATTTCTAATGAACATAATTTATGGAATTATATTATGTTTTTCGTTAATTTAAAATGTATTAAAGAAAAAGATTTAGATTCAGATCAAACTTATATTGCTAAAAAATTAGATGAATTAGATATTGCATTCTTTCCTGTTGGTCAAACTCAAACTGATGATATGTTTTAAAATAATATTTTTTTGATAATTTATTTTAAAAATTTTTTTTTTATAATATTTATTTAAATTAATATTTTTTTTATTTAAATTAATATTTGAAAATGATTAATACAAAAGAATATTGTGATATATTAGAAATTTTTAAAGAATTAATATCAAATAATGAAATTACTATAACAGAAGAATCATTTTCAATATCATTTATTAAATCTTTATTAATTTCTAATCCAAAATTTCAAAATGCAATTATTTCCCTTAAAGAGAAAACAAATAATCAAAGTGATAGAAATAAAAATATTTATTCATTAGTAAAAATGTTAAATAAAAAAAAAGGAAAAGAAGCAAGGATATTATTAAATAATTTAAGTTCAAATTTTTCAACTTTTTATAATGAACCTGAATATATTATTGATTTAAATAAAAGAATTTATAATACAATAATTGATGATATAAAATCAAAAAAAACAAATTATAAAATGATTTCAATTATAAATGGTAATTTTTCAGAAGATTTATTTAACATGAAAAGTGAATTTTATAATAATACTACTTTTTCCCATTTAAATTATCAATTTATTTTAGAAAAAATATATGCAACAAAAAATGATAATATATTATTAGATTTAAATCCAACTCAATTTAGATTTCGATTAAATTCATATACAATGAGTAATTTAAGAGAAACATATAGTTCATTAATTCATTCTTGGAATGAATTATCACAAGAACAAATAAATTCAAAAAAAAGAAAAGATCAAATAACAAAATTAATACAAGAAAATAAAAGAATACAATTAATTGAAATATGTAAAGGTGGAATTCCAAATAGTTTACGTAAAAATATATATTCAATACTTTTAAATATAGAAAATGAAAATAAAATATCAATAAATCAAAATGATAATATTTTAATATTTGATTATTATCTCTTAAGAGATGTACATAAAATAACATCAAGCGAAAATTATTTTTTATTTGAAGAAAATTTAATAAGATTACTTTGTTTATTAATAAGAGATACAGAATTATTAGTTCAAATACAAGAATCAAGACCAATTTTAACAATGAAATTAAAAGAAGATCCAAAAGAAGTAAATTCAACTTTAATTCCTTTTCCTCCAAGTGGAATGTTTCCTTTTCAAGGATTAGCATTTCAATTAGCAGCTTTTACTTATATGTCAAATGTTATGGAAGATTATTATCCTATTGCTAAATTTTTTTATGCTAAATATTTAAGTTATATTACTTCTTTTACTACTAATAAAAAAAGTATTTTATCACTTCTTTCTAGTTTTAATTCAATTTTTAATAAAATTGAAATTTTTTCTGGATTAAAAAAACATTTAACTGATTATAGATTTGATATTAATTTACAAGTTTTATATTGGTTTATGACTTCTTTTGCTTCTGTTTTGGGTCCACAAAGTGTTTTTTGGCTTTTTGATTTAATTATTATTAGTGATAATATGGGTATTTTTATATTATTTGCTCTTGCACTTATTAATTATAGAAAAAATCAATTACTTAATGTTTTTACTAAAGATGAGATTAATAATTGTTTTGAAAATATTACTTTTGATCAAATTAATTGTTTGAAAATATTAAATGATTTTTTAAATGATATAAATTAATATTTTTTTTTAATATTAAAATTTTATAAACATATTCAAAAAAAAAAATGATTTTTAATAAAAAACCATTTAAAAAAACTAATAAAATCCTAAAAAAAAAATAAATGTCTCAAAATCCTCAAAAAGAAGAAGACACATCAACAACCCAAGAAACTTCATATGACATAGATAAATTCATATCTCAATTATATGAATGTAAACCTTTAAATGAAAAAGAAGTAAAATTCTTAATAGAAAAAGCAAAAGAAATCTTAGTAAAAGAAAGTAATGTTCAATATGTACCATGTCCAGTAACAGTATGTGGTGATATCCATGGTCAATTTTATGACTTATTAGAACTTTTCAAAATAGGAGGTCGTTGTCCCGAAACAAATTACTTATTTATGGGTGACTATGTAGATCGTGGTTATTTTTCAATTGAATCAGTCTCCCTTCTTTTATGTTTAAAAGTAAGATACCCAAATAGAATATACATGACAAGAGGTAATCATGAAACAAGACAAGTAACACAAATGTATGGTTTCTATGATGAATGTATGAGAAAATATGATAATAATCCAGAAATATGGAAATATTTTACAGATTTATTTGATTTTTTACCATTAACTGCAGTAGTTGAGGATAAAATATTTTGTTTACATGGTGGTCTTTCACCTACTATTGATTCACTTGATGGTGTTAGACTTATTGATCGTTTTCAAGAAGTACCTCATGATGGTACTATGTGTGATTTATTATGGAGTGATCCTGAAGAGAGAACTGGATTTGGTCTTAGTCCTAGAGGTGCTGGATATGTATTTGGACCTGATGCTAGTGAAGAATTCTGTCAAAAAAATGGTTTAGTTATGATTTCTAGAGCTCATCAATGTACTACTACTGGATATGCTTGGTGTCATAATCAAAAAGTTTGTACTATTTTTTCTGCTCCTAATTATTGTTATAGATGTGCTAATGATGGTGGATTTATGGAAGTTGATGAAAATATGAATACTTCTTTTTATAGATTTGATCCTGCTCCTAGAAGAGGAGAAATGCAATTAATGAAAAGAACTCCTGATTATTTCCTTTAGTTTTTTTTTTTTATTTATGATTTTTTTTTTTTTTTTCTTTTTATTTTTTTAATTTTTTTTTCTTTTTTTTAAATAGTAATTAATTATTAAAAATTGATTTAAGGAAAAAAAGAAGGAATAAATGAAAAAAATTGGGAAATTAAAACATTTTTCCAAGCAAGTAATTTCAAATGATGAATTAGTTGAAATATTAAATAAAAAATTGAGATATGTTATTAGTTCAAGTCGTTATTTAATTCAAGATGCGGATATTAATGATTATTATCTTTTATCAAATTTAGAAGAAATAAATATGAATAGAAGTAAATTATTAGAATTAGTTTTATGGTGTTTAGTTAAACCATCGAAAACTAAAATTGATTATGATTTAATTTATGATTATCTTTTTTTTATGAAAGAATTTACTCAATTATTAAAAAAACAATCTAAAACAAATCCAAAAGAATTAATTGAAATAGTTGCTTTACATTTAGAATATCAAAATTTTCCAGAAAATAAAATAATTTGTAGAGCTGGAGATAAAGGAAATAGGGCATTTATTGTTTTAAATGGAGAAGTTGATATTTTAATTAAACAAAGGAAAAAAGTAAGATTATCAATTGATAATTTTTATTTATATATTTCAGCATTATTAAAATATAAAGAATATATGTTATTATTATCAGTTATACAAGAAAATCAAGATAATTTTCCTTTTCAAATTATAAATGATGAAGAATTAGATGATGAAAATTCAAATTCGGGTTCAAATGCAAATACTTATATAAAATCATTAGGAAATAAAAAAAAAGAATTAAATAATTTTTTAAATTTAATTGAATCAAAATATTCTGGTGATGAAAATATTCCAAGTATAAAAATATCATATTTAAATAAATTATTTTCAGAAAATATTAAAGATTTTAGTGAATTATTTATAGATTATATATCAACTGAAAAATATATTGAAAGATTGAAAGTATATAAAAATATTGATTATGAAATTGATAATCCAAATATTCAAATTGTAGAATTTATTGTTTATGATTATGTAAAAATTTTAACAAAAAAAACTGGAAGTTTAATTGGAGAAATGGCTTTAGGAGATACATTAAGTCAAAGAAATGCTACTATGATTACATCAATAGATTGTGATTTTGGAGTACTTAAAAAAAAAGCTTATGATTTATCTATTAAACTTTGTACTGAAAAAGTTAAAAGACAAAATATAAATTTTCTATTATCTTTATCACTTTTTAAAAATTTAACATTTTATGCTATGTATAAAAAATATTATAATAATTTTATTTCATGTTCATTTAATAAAGGAACAAAAATTTGTAATATATATAAAGAAATTAATAGTATTTTATTTATTAGAGAAGGTGATTTTGATATTTCTATTAAAATGTCTTTTACAGAAATAATTGAATTATTAAAATATTATTTAAATCAAATTGATGATTATAAAAAAATAATTCATATAAAACAATTTTTAAATTTAGAACATTTACAAACTTTAGCTGAATTAAGAGCATATTTTGGACCAGAAAGGAATAGAAAATTTTTAGAAGATAAAAGAAATATTAAATTATTTTCAGTATCAACACAAGAAATAATTGGATTAGAATATTTTATGAATATAAAAACTAAAAAATCTTTTTATGATGTTGAATGTTCTTCAATTAAAGGAGAAGGATTACAAATTTCATATGATTTTTTTAATAATATTAAAGGCTTTAATAAATCAATTAAAAATAATGAATATGAATTTATTCAAGAAAAATATATGAAATTAGTACAAAGATTATTAACAATTAGACAAAGTTTAATTAATACTTTTTATGCTCATGAATCAAAAGAAAAAGGTTCTAGAATTGAAGATGAAATTACTTTAGAAATTGAAAGAGAAAAATGTTATAAAAATTTATTTTTTGGGAAAAGAAATTTTATGTTTAATAAAACTAATTATAATTTTAGAAAATTTTATCCAATTAAACTTCATAAACATAGTATAAAAAAAGTTCCACCTAAGTTAAATTCTTTTGAAAATAAAATTAATGATTCTGGTGAGTTAATTATAAAAAATAAAATTGAGAGAAAAAATAGGAATAATTATAATAAATGTGGGTTATCTTTTTCATCTAGTTATAATTATCATTATATTAGTTCAAATGAAAGATTAGAAAATGAAATAACAAAAGCACAAAAAAATTTATTTAAAACTAGAACAAATCAATTTTTTGAAGAAAATAAAAATATTTATTCAAATAATGATATTGTATTATTTAATGATATGATTTGGGAAGATTTAGATTCTAAAATAAATAAAAGTTTTAATGAGAGTTTTATTAAAAATAAAAAAAAAAAAAAAAGAGTGTAAAAAATAAAAATATTCTTAATTCAACATTTTCAATTGAAGATTCAATTGAAACTTCTAAAAATAAAAATAATAATACAATTAATAATTTATTTAAAATAAATAAAAATATTTTACCATTAACAATAAGAGATAATAAATCTAGATCTCTTAAAATAAGAAAAATTCAATTAAAAAAAACTATTCCCTTTAAAGGAAGATGTCATTATGATGAATTAAGAAAACTTCAAATTAAAATATTAAAAAAATAATTTTTGGTATATTCTATTTATTTTTAAATCTTTAATATTTAAGCATATAAATACTTAATATAAATTAATTTATTAATATTTTTTTTATTAATTAAAAAAATTATTTTTTGAAAAATTGAATTTAAAAATGTAAAGAAATAAAAGAAATTATAAAAAATTATAAATCCCCATTGTATATTATAAATTATATTATAAAAGTTGCAAAAAAAATGAATATAAAGGCAGTAGTGGAGGAAAAAAAGGTTATTAAAAATATTTTTTTGACTTCCTTTTTATTCAATATTTTTAATGAAATTAGGTTTTTTATTTTTATTTGATTCATCAATAATAAAGGAAATTTTTGTTAGATTTCAAAAATTATTATAAAAAATATGAAACTTTTGTACAATATCAAGGAAATGGTTTTGATTAGAATAAATATATTTTTCATTTTATGAGAATAAATTAAATAAGAAATTTCATAAAAATTATGATTATAATTATTAATTTTTACTTATTTATTATTATAAAAAATTATGATAAAAATTGTATTTTTGTTTATTATCTTTAATATTATTATTTGCAATAATTTAAACTTTCAGAATCAAATTTTTTATAATTTACAACAACTTACTTATAATAATTTACTATCCTTAACTGAATATAAATATACAAAAAAAAATATATGTATTTCTCCTTTATCAATATATCAAATAATAAGTTTAGTTTCAAATGGAGCAAATGGAATAACACAAAAAGAAATATTACAAGTATTAACTAAAAAAGATGATCAAAAAACTCAAATAAATCTTAATTTAAATAATGAAAATATATTAAAAATATATGATAATAATTTAAACATTTCAATAGCAAATGCTATTATGTCAATAATTCCTATATCTGAAAAATTTGGATTAATATGTAAAAGATATAATGCATTTTATTCTGTTTTAAGAAATGTTGAACAAGTTAATAAATGGTGTGAAGATAATACAAATGGAAAAATAAAAAAAATAATTGATAATATAAATGGAATTGATTTAATTTTATTGAATGCAGTTTATTTTAAATATGATTGGAAATTTCCTTTTAAAAAAAAAGAAACATCAAAAAAAAATTTTTATAATGAAAATAAATCAATAAGTAAAGTTGATATGATGTTAAATCATTTTAATAATATAATGTATTATGAAGACGATAAAATTCAAATGATTGAATTACCATATAAAGATGATAATTTAAGTATGATAATAATTTTACCCAAAAAAGAAAAATATATTTCATTATATGATTATTATAACAAAGAAAAAATTGATTTTTCAAAATTAATAAATAAATTACAAATAAGACAAAATGTAATATTAAATTTACCTAAATTTGAAATTGAATATGAAACATCATTAAAAGATTCATTAATATATATGAATATGAAACAAGCATTTAATTATAATGCTGATTTTAGTAAAATAAGTGAAGTTAATAAATTATATATTGATGATATTATACATAAAACTTATATTAAAGTTGATGAATTAGGAACTGAAGCAGCAGCTGTAACTGCTGTTATAATGGTTAGGTCTGCTGGAAGGTTATTTGATGATGTTCTTTATATGAATGTTAATCATGGGTTTTATTATATGATTAGAGATAAAAGAATTAAAGATATTTTTAGACATGAATTAATGTTGTTTATTGGGAAAATTGATAATTTATAAATCATAAAATAAAATAAGAAGATATATATTGAATATTTTAATTTAATATTATTATATAAAAAAATAATATATAATTTTATATAATTTAATGTTTTAATAAATCAAATAATATAATAAACTAATATATTCTGATTTTTATAATGAAAAATTTTTAATATAAAAAATGTAACTTATAATAAGGAAAATAAAATACAATTGTGATAAAAAGTATAAAAAATGATTTGAAAAATTATATATTTAAAATTGTATTATAATAACCAATTAGTTAGTAAGTTAGTTAGATTTAATCCGGAAAGCTGCTCATATTTTATATTAATTAAACAAAAAAAAAGAATATAAAGAAACCTAGACATCTCTCATATTGATTTTGTCAAAATATTACAAGTATCATCTTATTCTTCTTTCTTATTATATTACCAAATTTAATAAATAATTCTTTAATAAATTTTTTGATTTCTCTTGTTCCTTTATTATCTTTTTTCTTTTCATCTTTCTTTCATGAATAATTCTTAGAATAATAAAAATATTATATATTTAAATTTATTGTTTTTCTATCTAATTCTTCTAATTCATTCTTTAATTTTTCTCTTAATTCTTTCATTATTTCATATTCATTTATAACATGTTTAATGTTATTATCTTCTTTCTTATATAATACACATTTTTTAAATATATCTTCTCTAAAACATCCTCTATGACACATTAATCTAAGTAATAAAAAATCAC
>JAEEGL013876465.1_pt1 | contig 20124 bp, 9 predicted proteins | sample 9134231 | NCBI WGS metagenome assembly JAEEGL01 (sample SAMN16246548, study PRJNA631951) | gut metagenome | biome: gut microbiome; feature: rumen; material: fiber-attached | host: Bos | place: Iran: Karaj | collected 2018-10
ACAAGACATTGTCTTCGTGTGCGCAATATGCAATCGAACAGGCCGCATTTCATGGTACAGCGCTCGCCATATTTCAAAGCCCCGCGCAGGGGGATTTGCTGCAGCCCGATCAACCGAGATTCAATGTCGATGCCGGATTGAACCCAATCCTCGAAAACGCTGGTATTCAGCTCAATGCCGATCTCTTGCTCGATCGCGTTCACAATATCGTAGGTACACAGTTTACCGAAGATTCCAGTGTGCCCGTTTCGCAGCCCGCGCTTCCCATCCTCACTGAGCTCGATAAAACGCATCCAATCACACAGAATTTATCTGCCATTGTGATACCATTCGGCGGAACACTCACCATCGACGATGATGTTATCGCCAATAACCACGGCAATTTGTCGCTTCTGGCTGTGAGTTCGCCACAGTCTGTGACGCGTCCCTCTGGAGGCGATGTATACATAGAGGCACTTAAAAAAAGCCGTGATAACGAAGTGCCCGGGCCGCATAAGGTCATCGTCGCATTGCAGACACCGCAGAAATCACATTTTACAGAACATACGCTGCCTGATGCTGCCATCCCGGAGCAATTCACAAAATCGACCGAACGGGCCAGGTATCTCATCGTCCCCTCCGGCGAAATTCTCTTTAGCAACAAGCTTATCGGTTATCCCGACGAACTGGCGCATCTCGGTATTCATCTGTTCGTCAATGGTATCGAATGGCTCGTTCAGGATGATGCGCTCATCGAAATTCGCAATCGCGCGCTGCCTCAGATGTTTTCTGTGCCTTCGGCAGATGTCCGAAAACGCATCATCTGGATGAATGTGGTTGGGGTGCCGGTACTTGTTTTGTTGTGTTTTGGCATCATCAGATTTATTCGTAGATACCGGCAGAAACGCATTCGACGGATGTTCGAAAAACGTGCTGACAATTAACTTTAACATTCCGCTGGCTATGCCAGCGCTCATTCCTGGTTAATTGCTGCGAACGATATGCCCCTTTGGGGCGATCCTGAACGCATGATTTGCTCTATTTAACGCTTTTACGGACTGGAATTTTGCCATGAGTTTTATCTCTAAAATCAGAAAATCTGCCCGGGATGCTGCACGATCCCAATTATCGAAACTTGGCATTCAGGTTCCCAATGTCGATTTGCCGCTTGATGAAGACACCGAGGATCGCGATATCGTCGATATTTACCGTGATATCGTTCAAAAATCGCAGCCACAGGTCGTGCATCCCGAACCAGTTCCCGCGGATCTGCGCGCCATACTTGAAGAACGCGTGATCCCCGTCTGTGGCATGAACGATATTCTAAAAGAAACGATTCATCATTGGCTTGCGCACCGGGATGAGTCGGAACATTCCCAGATGACGGCGCCAACGCTGGATAATCTGAAGTCTGAGGCGTTGCAGATGCTCAGAACGGCAAGCGTCATTCAGCCCATGTCTGAGATGTGGGAACCCACGCTTACGGATATTGCACGGGCACAATTCCGGCCAATTATCAATCTGATTCATCAAATCGCTCGCCAAACAGCTAACGATGATGACAAAGACTGGCTTGCGATGGTGAACCGTAAACTTGCACGTTATCGTATCGAAGTGATTCAAATCGGTGCAAATGATATCACGCTGGTCGATTCCAGAGATGCAAAGCAGGAACGTGAGTTTTGGAGCGTTTTAAATGATACCTGAGTTGGTTCCGTTAACGCTGCATTCCTCGCCCTTCCCCTCATCCCATCAAAAACACAAATATTCGTGACCACAAAACGTTGCTTATGGCTATAGGCTGAACCGTTGCGAATAATAACAGTTCAGTCATTCAAGAAGCCCGTTGGGCTTCCATATCAATAGTCACCGGCAACGCCGGGGGGGGCGAGGCTTTTTCTTTTTTCTTCCTTCATTTTTTTTGCCAGCCCGTTGGGCTGGCAAAAGATTGGGAAAAGCGAGGATACGCCTTACTCCCGGTAGTCGCTACACTCCAACCGGGGGCTATTGATATTGAACGTCTATGGCGTTCCTGGCATAGAGTTGAACCGTTACGAATAATTACCATTTATGTTTGTGTACTTTTTGACAAATTTGATTGAATGAATCACACTAAGTATTGTGGCAGTTTTTTTGCTGTCGATAGTGAGGAGAAGCGTAATGATAAAGAAAAAGTTGTTGTTATTGATATGCTTATTGATGCTGACCATTCCCGGAGTGGTATTGGCTCAGGATCCACCGGAGACGACGACCGATCATTTCAGAACGGATGCTATACCTAAATACAATCTGCAATTCTGGCGGCCAGCGCCCAATCCCGGCGATTTTCTGACATCATACGGCACGATGATCGATGACGATAACTGGCGTGTGACCGGTGGTTTTTATCTGCATTATGCGCATATTCCCTTCGAGATGAAGTATTCGAGCAAGAATACCAATATGTCTGTGGTATCGAACCAGACTTATCTCGATTTATATGCGTCTTTGTCGTTGTTTAAATGGGTCGAAATCGCATTGTCGATGCCCGTAGCGCTCTATGAATCCACCGATTTTTCGAGCAAATCCGAATATCCCAACCTAAGCAAAATTGATGGTGCGGCAGGCGCAGGTGATCTGCGAATCGTCGTGAAGGGAAAGATCCTTGATTTGCGCAAATACCCGGTAGGCCTTGCGCTTATCGCAGATTTGTCGACGCCGACCGGGACAAAAGACAGGTTTATGAGTGACGAAGCCGTCACATTTGCCCTGTTGGCTGCGATGGAATTCAATCCCTATTCGAAGATAAGACTGGGACTCAATCTGGGGTACCGATATCGTCCGCATCGTTTGCTCTACGGCAAATTTGAGACGGGACAGACATTCTTGATTTCAGGTGCTGCGGCTGTGCCCTTTTTCCATAAAGATATCGACTTGCTGCTGGATATGCACGGCGAGTTTAATCTCGAGCAGGATGATAAATCGCTGGATGCCAAGGAACGTCCGTTTGAAGCGGATTTGGCATTCAGATTCCGGTTCCTTGATGGCAATGCCTGGTATCGTGGCCTTGCGCTTACAGCAGGTATTGGTACCGGTGTCATGGGCGTGGGTTCACCGGATGTTCGTGTCTTTCTTGGCCTGAATTTCCATTGGGTGAATGGTGGTGTACTCAATTATGATCTCGATTCGGGTGGCTATATCACTGCAGTTGATCCCTGTCCGGATCCCGAGCTGACGCCGCCCAGCCAGATTCCAGATCGCTGCCGCAAAAAAACGGTCGATTCTGATGGCGATACGATCCCGGATGCGGATGATAAATGCCCATTCACTGGCAGAGTCGGACAAATCGATGAATTCGGATGTCCGCCGGATCGCGATGGCGATACGATCCCGGATTATCAGGATAACTGCCCGGATGAGCCAGGCGTCTTGGAGTACAAGGGTTGTCAGCCTTCAGATTCGGATGGTGATACGATCGTGGATAACATCGATGAATGCCCGAGCAAACCGGAAACTTTCAACGGTTACGAAGACGAAGATGGTTGCCCGGATTCAGATCCTGACGCCAAGGTTTCGCTCGAAGATGGCAAGATCAATATTAAGGAACAGGTCTTCTTTGAGACCGGAAAGGCAAAGATCAAGAAAGAATCGTTTGATTTGCTCAATCAGGTGGCGAAACTCCTCAACGACAACCCGCATATTGGTAACATCACCGTCGAAGGTCATACCGATAGCCGTGGTAAATACCAGAGCAATATGAAGCTTTCGCAGGATCGCGCCGATTCTGTTATGAAATATCTGATTGGTCAGGGCGTGGATCCGAACAGACTGACGGCTAAAGGTTATGGTCCCGATCGGCCTATCGATGATAACGAGACCGAAGAAGGACGTGCGAAAAACCGCCGAGTTGAGTTCGTGGTTCTTGGGCTGCCCGATGATTCAAAGAAGTAATTTTGTTTCGATTTAAACACAGGCGAAGCTTTTTGCTTCGCCTTTTTTTGTTTTTTGCAGAATACGCTATAATCCGGATCCTGGTTGTGTGCGGGAGTATGGTGTACTAAAGATATGACGCGTTTTCTAATGATATGGTTGGGCTGTATTTGGGTGATGTGGCATGTGCCGTATGCATCAGCCGAAGAATCGCACTATGCCAGCATGCTTCATACGGATATTGGAATGAACGAATCCTCCATGTTGGCGCCATGTTCCAGCGCAACACAGGCTGAGCATCGGCTATGGACGGCCTCGGGGGCGTTTTTTCATTCGGCGGCCTCGGGGGCGATTTCCGGCATAACGCGGCCAAGACCGGTCAATATGCCCAAAAATGCGCGACAATCTGCAGAGGGATACTGGATTGGCGCGAATCCCACCTGTGGTCAGCTCAAAACCATGTATGCAGCGCATATCCGGCTCATTATCACTGCTGCACTCATCGATCGGGAACAGTTCGGCGATGTGCCGCAGTGTATCCGAAACATGGGCATTGAACACCTCAATATGCCGTTTGGTGCGCGTTTTCCAAACCCTTCGCGGTTTATCAATACCATACGAAAATATGCGCCACACGAAGTGTATATTCATTGTGAACATGGAGGCGACCGATCTGGAGCCATTCTGGCCTATTTGCTCATTTCTGAGCATGGATGGTCGATCCCTCGCGCTTTCCTGGCCGTGTTGTTTCCCGGAATGCGGGATCTGAACAATCTGCTGCAGATACTCGAAAGCCGCAATATTACTGTCGATCGTGAAGATATCGAACAGTACCTCGGCATCTATTCTGGCGAAAGTAACTTCGGATATGGCGGCCTAAAAATTCGATCCGATGGTTACCGAAAACTGGTCAATACGATGATTAACTATGCGCTCGAATGCCAATCGCATCATCCTAAACGACCAAAAGAATAGGTTCTGTTTAACGAACGTGGATATGAAATACTCAGTTGCTTGCTTTATGGCTTAGAGCTTTGAGCTTAGAGCTTCGAGCAGGCTTCAGACTACTCCAATCTCCAAGTTCTGAGCGCTAATCATGTGCGGCACGGCCTTTGTGGTGAGAACTATATCAACACTGGTTAAGCATAGCTAAAGAATAGTCATTCCCCGGCGCGTATGCACGCATGTGCATAGCGTCGGCGCGCGGCGTATTGAGGTACGAAATAGCCGCGCCACAAAAAAACACATACATTTAACCACATTATCGCGTATATTGATATCGCAGCGCGTCTGTCGATGTCGGGCGTGCGTCAACTCCTCTGTCTTTCCAGGAGTTTTTTATGGATGAATATCCCCTCATGACAGACCTGGCCGTGATCCTGATTTCGGCTGGTGTGATGTCTGTAATATGTAGAGCGATAAAATTGCCGATTTTGCTTGGCTATCTGTTCGCCGGTGTGCTGATGGGGCCGCATGTGCCGCTGATTCCGCGCGTTCACGATATGGCGAGCATCAATACGTGGTCCGAAATCGGCGTGATTTTCCTTTTGTTTGCGTTGGGGCTGGAGTTCAATTTTAAGAATCTGTTTAAAGTCGGCAAAACCGGGCTGGTGACGGTGCTGAGCATCGCAACGGCAATGATGCTGAGCTGTTTTGGCATCGGGCAGTTGATGGGATGGCAGCCCGTGACGTCTATTTTTATCGGCGGCATGCTGTCGATTTCGTCGACGATGGTGATCGTGAAGGCGTTTGAAGAACTCAAGCTGAAGGGACAGCCGTTTACGCACGTCGTGTATGGCGTGATGGTGTTTCAGGATATTCTGGGCATCATTTTGATGGTGATTTTGCCGATGATTGCGGCGAGCAGCGGGTCGATATTCGAATCGGTCTCGACGACGGCCATGCGCGTGACGTTTTTTTTGGTGTTGTGGTTTGTGGGCGGCATTTTTCTGGTGCCGACGCTGTTGCGCAAACTCAAGAAATACCTGAGCGATGAGATTTTGCTGATCATTTCGCTCGCGCTGTGCTTTGGGATGGTCATGCTGGCGTCGACAGCGCAACTCTCGACCGCTCTTGGCGCATTCACGATCGGCTCGATTTTGGGTGCAACCGGCGAAGCCCATCACATCGAATCGCTCGTAACGCCGCTGAAAAATTTGTTCGGCGCGATTTTTTTCGTCTCGATTGGGATGCTCGTCGATCCCGGTGCCATCATCGATAACATCGGCATTCTGTTGATATTGCTGCCTTTGCTGCTGTTGCTGAATCCGATTATGGGCACTTTGGCGGCGTTTTTTACGGGCAAAAGCCTGCGCAATGCCTTGCGGGCGGGCGCATGTTACGGGCAAATCGGCGAATTTTCGTTTATTCTGGCGACGCTGGGCGTTAAACAGGGCGTGCTCACGGGCGGCACTTATCCGGTCATCATCATGATCAGTGCGATCACGATGGTGACGACGCCTTCCATGCTCAAGCTTTCTGCGCGTCTGGTCGATCCGATTGGTCGCCTGCTGCCCGAAAATAAACAATACCGCATCGACGAAGAACCGCAGAAACTCAAGAAATCGCCGAATCGCCGAATCGTTCTGCTCAAGCATTTTGCGCTCGAAACCTTTATCCTATCGATGCTGCTCATCGGCATCATTTCTTTCTTTGATGGATTCGTCGAGCCGATGCTTCGCACGTTTATCCAGTCGCAATGGGAACAGACATCGCATGTGCTCACGCAATCCTATTTCGATCCCACCACGCTTTCCTATGCGCAGCTTATCAGCGAGGGTCTTTGTACGGCCATCACGCTATTGTGCATCATGCCGTTTTTGAGTGCGCTGATTCTGAGACGGCACAAGCTCAATCGCGCATTTACCGTGCTGCTGGTGCGTGGTGCTGGCGAAGGGATGTTCCGCACGCTGCAGCTGGTCCGCATCGTTGTGGCTGCAATCTTTATTGCGTTTGCGCTGATTACACATTCGCCGTTTTTCTATGGGATCAATTTCGCAATCGGCGCAGTGGTGCTGTTTATCGTGTGCTATTTCAACATCATCTTCAGCAATTATATGCGGCTTGAGCAGCAATTTTTGCTCAACTACAACGAAGCCGACGACGATGAGGAAGATCGCATGGATGATCGCATGGATTCTATTGGATCGATGGCAAGCATCACGGCGGGATCGTGGTTGTCTGCGAGTTTTTCGGTGGCCCGGTATACCATCGACGAGGATTCAACGTTTTTGGACAAAACGCTGATAGAACTTGATTTGCGCGCACTTCACGGCTTGCGCATCATTCGCATCGAGCGCGGCGATCACGATGTCATCAACATCCCGCCGGGCAAAGAAAAACTCCAAATCGGCGATACGGTCTATATTGCTGGCTATGAGAGCGATTTGCGGCAGCTGCGCAGCGAACCCTACAACATCTCCGATAAAAAGCTGCACATCCAGTCGATGCGCCAATTCTCGCAGGAAGTCAAGGAACGCAACGACGAAACGGGGCTGCGCTGCATTCAGATTTCGATTCAGAAGGATTCGGGGTTTGCCAACAAAACGCTGCGCACATCGGGCATCAGCGGTCGCAATAAATGCCTGGTTATCGGCATCGAAACGAATGGGCGCGTCGAAATGGATCTCAAACCCGACGACGTGTTCGAGCCGGGATGTCGCCTGTGGGTCGTGGGTGAGGCCGATAATCTGTCGAATGTTCTGGCCGACAATATCCAGGCCGAGTTGCCCGAAACAGCCGAATCGCCTGCTGCGGCTTAGGGGATGCGTTTAGACGGGGCGCAGCCCCGGTCCCCGCCAAGGGCCTGAGGCCCTTGGAACCCGCAATTTGTTTGGATACGACTATATGCTTACTATGTGTCCAGGCCTGCAAAGGACGAAATGGGGTCCCTTCCCCATTCCGCTAAACACTTAAATGGGATGCATGTTAGGCAGGAAAAATATAGCGGTGTTAAATCTTTATTAGTTTTTGTATGATGTGGGCAGGCTATGCGGCTGTTGCCGCATACGCCCTGCCTCCGGCGGCTATCTCGTGCCTCGATACGCCGCCGTTATTATCTGGGTGGTCGGCTGCGCAGATGGAACCATTTGCGCATATTGAGCAATTTCTGGTGTTCGGCGGCAGATGAGCGGCGGCTGCAGGTCTTGATTTCTTCGCTGCCTTCGGGTGCGCCCCAGCGAATTTCGTTGCAGTCTGCCGGATGATACGCCATTTCCATATTATCGACCCGATTCTTGAGCTCAAGCATATTGAGTTTGACCGGCTTGCTGTTCGAATTCAGGTATTGAACGGACAGCGTTTCAAGCCTTTCGTCGATCTTTTTGCGTGCTTCTTCTGCGACTGCAACGGCTTCGTCATGCGAATATCCATAGCGATCGGCATTTCGAATGATGGAATCGGGAAATCCCTTAACGGCATCGATGGCGACCAGCAATCGCATATCTCGCGACGGCGTGGCAAAAGATTCCCACGGGCCTGTCGTCTCGAAAACCGCATAGCCTTCGGGCATAATCATGTGAGATGCGCCGTTGGCGCGAATATAATCGTCGCCGTTTTGTACATTCTCAAGACGTCTGTTGGCGGATTCAAACAAGGCATCTGTCAGTTCGTTGACGGATTCTTCGATGGACAGGGGTTTCGGGTGAATGGCAATCTCGACGCGATCGTAAAAATGGTTGGCATCGGATTTCATTTGTTCGTCGGAATACGGCACAAAACCTGAAGATTCGTTGAGTTCATCATTGGTAAGCTGTCGGCAGTTATCTTCATTCAGCGACGTACAAACGATCGGCCGAAATGCCTTAAATCCTTGTCCAACGCTTTTCATTTCGGGCGCAAACAGGAAATTTCCTCGCCAAAATCGTTTTCGCGTGATTGTACCATCGGGCTGTGCATCGACAGAATATAATGCGCCCGGAACTTCTTTGGTATCTGGCGCATAATGGGCAATCATCAGCAGATGCCCGTGTGGATCGGCATAACTGATACCGGCGCGCAGACTATGTCGCGTCAATTCGACGGGATACATATCGGTGTCGTCGTCGTCGTGCGCAGTTCTGGCATTTCCGGAATGTACCTTATAGCCCATCAAAATCGCTACATACTTCTGGAATACATCCGCTGGTTCATTCTTATTGATCGTGATTTCGGTGGCTTTGCATTTGGGCGGTCTGGAATCTGTTCCCCGGCTGCATTTGCGCACACCCATGGGTAATCCGCGTTTCCAGGCAAAATAGGCGCGCAGCGCATAAGGCAAATCCGCACAATCGGGCTTGAGCTTGAGCTTGCTCTCTTCATTCAGCCCCATCGAATTATACAATATATTATGTTCTTTATCTCTTAATATATCGCCCAGATTATTCCACGAACGGCTGATATCTTCATAATCGAACAAGCGTTCGACAAATGCGGTGTAAAGCGTCTCATCCTGTGGTGTCCAGCCTTTCGATCTATCTTTTTGATTGCCGCCGGATATATCGGAGATCACCGCGATATGTGAAATGCGTTCCAGATAGTTACCAAGCGGTGAGCCTTCGGATAGCGACAAATCGCTAACGACCACGCGATCGGTGTGTACAATGGTCATCGTCGGTTCTGCAGATTTGTCGTCTTTATTTTCGTTCGGACAGGCTTCGAGATATTCGGATAACGCATGAAATACCCTGGGATTGCCGTCATCCGAGCGCCCGAGATATGCCATGATATGGCCTTTAAAATACAACAATACAATACCGGTTTGCGCCGCATCTTCGATGGTCTGGAGCTTGTCTTCGGAAGCCATCCCATCGACGTTGAGATAATACGTCGTCTTTTTGACCTGATGCGCACTGTTTCGGGCCAGATGCAGTCCAAAGGATTTGGCGACATCCATCAGCAGGCTGGAGCAATCGCGATAACCGCCATAACCGCCCCAACCATAGGGATCGTTCAAAAATAAGAACAGGGTATTCACCCAGCCATTCCAGGTGAGCGAACGATGCGTATCAATGAGTGCATCTTTATCAAGGCTGTTTCTGGATATTTCATCAAAGCCATCGGTTTTGGCGATGAGAATGGATTTTTCGTTTCCGGCCAAAAATGCGCCTTTGGGGATCGTCTGTCCGGATATCTGCAATTCGCGAGTGGTAAACCAACGGCTCTCTTCCAGCTTTTGCGAGACTGCCTGTGTGCCGGATTGCGGCTTGATATAATGTTTCGCATCGGATTGGATTTCGGGACTGAGTTTGGCTGCCGTTGGCAGCCATCCCCACATCTCAGCCGTTCTCACGAATCGCATGCCGTTGGGGTGCGTAAAAATAATCTCCACTCGCCCTTGTGCGCGTCCCAATGAACACTGGTTTCGGCTGAAGCGGATATCGCCGTCTTTGGCTTTGATATAGGGGCGATCATGCGGACCGCAAAGTATCGGGGTATCTGCGACAAAGAGAAATTGCTTGGTTTGAGGTTTGGCAGAGGCATCTGGCCAGGCATCTGCAAATTCCTGATATCGCTGGTCAAATTCGGCCAGATCCGGCGAAGAACCATCTTCAAATACAATTTCCTTGTCTTCGAATTTCTGGCGATATGAATTGAGCCGATCGCGCATTTTATCGCGAATTTCCGCCGCAGTTAAGGGCGCATCCAGATCAGACCATTTGTCGTAAAAACGATCATTAAAACGTTGAATGGCATGGGCATCCAAAATAGCCCGATTGCCGCTTTTCTTGGTCCATGTCGATGCATCCAAATCGGCTTCCGATACGCCGGGAAGTATAGGATTCGCTTGTTTTTCTGAAGGACAAAGATTGTCTGCTTCGGCTTCCTGATTCAGCGGATTGGCATTATCGAATTCAGGCGGAAAATCATTTGTGTTGTCCATAAGCGTATCATCATTGCCTGAGGTGACGAGGTCATCTGTATACAAGGCAGAGGTTTTGGATGACGTCTGCGGTACCGAACAACCACAGATGGCTGCCAGTAGTGAGATTGTGCAGAATAAGCGGTATCCGGAACGCATTGGATGACGTAAACCTCTGTGATATGGAGCTGAGTGCTATTGTATCGTTGGGAATTTGACAGGGAACTGGTTCGCATACAGTCCACTGTCACCAGCAAGCATATCATGGTTTGCCGGATGAATGGAATTATCAATGATATAGGGGGAACTCAGTGCCGCCGCATTCTAGAAAAGCTTGACATTATCGTACTTTCAAAAAAGCAGATGGATGCTTTAGATGAAAGCCCTGAAAGGGCGATAGTGTATAGCCGGGGAAATCATTCCCCTTCCCTCGCCCGCTGGGAGAGGGAGGGGGACAGCCGCAAAGCGGCTGGGGGTAGGTGAGGTTAGCGGAACCCCCGGATCATAGATTTCCAAGGATTTTAGCCCTGAAAGGGCGACAGAAAAGAACATGACAAAATAGAATGCGACAGCCCCTGGGATTCAATTCGCCGAAAACATTGGTGGCGGCAGAAATACGCTGCCGCCACATTCGACGGATGCTTGTTTTATGGGGTTGGAACGGCGAGCCATAGAGAACTCGATCCGCTCGTCTCAAGGCGGGTTGCGGTTTATTGATAGTTATGGTCTGCTTTGCACTCATCCACTTTGGCATGCGAGCAGGTTTTGCCTGCCTCTAGGTACCCGCAATCTTCATTTGCCACACAGTTATAATAATCACTGATGAAATCAGAGCAGTCGGGCGCTGCATTTATCTCCGCGTTGATGGTGTTCTGGCAAACCGCACTGCTGGAGAAGCGGCTATTGGCGCATTGAACGGCCTGATCACAGAATTCTTTGACTGACTGGCCATCATCGCACGAAATGCAACCGAAACCAAACAAAGCTGCAGCAAACAATACCAACGATTTCTTCATTTTTAAGTCTCCCTGATTGAACTTCGGCATTGTATGCGGCCGAAGCAAAAAAATCACAAACGCCGTCTGTCCCCGACTAGGGACAACGAAAAATCTATCTCCAAGCAATAGTCGTGCCAAAAAAATAATATGACGTTATTCTTGGCTATGTTTAACCAGTGTGGATATAGCGTTATCCCGATACGTGTGAGATACTGGCAAAGATCGCCGAGCATCGAGCGTCGAGTTGGCCAATGAGCACTCGTGGCTCATTGCTCATCGCTCGTGGCCGCAAAGTTTTCATATCCACGATCGTTAAACAGAGCCTTATTCTTCGAACAGTGGTGAGCTGAAGTATCGCTCGGCGGTATCGGGCAAAATGGTGACGACGGTTTTTCCGGGGCCGAGTTTTTTGGCGAGTTCGATGGCTGCTGCGACATTGGTTCCGCTGGAGATACCGCACATCAGGCCTTCGATTCTGGCCAGATCGCGGGCGGTTTGTATGGCGACTTCATCCGTGACGATATGGATGTGCTGGTAAATATTCATGTTGAGGTTTTTGGGGATGAGACCATCACCGATCCCCATTTGCAGATGCGTTCCGATATTGCCACCGGCCAGAATAGCGGCGTTTTCCGGTTCGACAGCCCAGATTTCGATATCGGGGTTCAGGGCTTTGAGTGTTTCGCCGATGCCCGAAATGGTGCCGCCGGTACCTATACCTGCGCAAAAACCGTGGATGGGACCTGCAACCTGTTCGAGCAGTTCGAGTGCGGTGTGGTGCTTGTGAACCATGGGATTGTTGGGGTTATCAAACTGCTGTGGCACAAAGACATTGGGATTCTCACGGGCCATGCGGTTGGCTGTTTCGACGCATTCCGCAATGCAGTCGCCGATGTTGCCGGCATCGTGAATCAAAATGACTTCGGCACCATAATGTTTGACGAGTTTTCGTCGCTCTTCGCTCACAGAATCGGGCATGATAATGATGGTTTCGATGCCCATTACTGCCCCAATCAGAGCCAGTCCGATGCCCTGATTACCCGATGTGGGTTCGACAATAATCGTATTTCCGTTAATCTGGCCGTCTCTGATTGCAGCCTGAATCATGGCGTATGCGGTTCGGGTTTTGATGGAGCCGCCGACGTTCAGGCCTTCGTATTTGACGAGAACCCGGGCACTGTGAATCTCATCCACCATGCGAGCGAGTCGCACGACTGGCGTATGTCCGATGGCTTCGAGGATGTTGTTGTAAATCATGCAGGTTATCCCATATCAGAGGCGCGCAACGTATTGCCGCAGGCAATAGTGGCGCGCGGCGAGCCGTATGGCCGTATGGCCATAGGCGAGCAGAGACGTTCCGTGGAACGTCTCTTAAAAAGTTAAAAATAAGGCTCTGTTTAGCGATCGTGGATATAAAAATGCAAAGTCGTTTGCTTCATGGCTTAGAGCTCTGAGCTCTAAGCATCTGCGGCATGGCATTTGGGTTGAAAGCTATATCCATACTGGTTAAACATAGCCAAAGAATAATAAAGATTAGATGGCTTTTGCCGCATCGCGCAGCGCCTGGAGATCGCTTTGAATGCGAGATTTGACGAGCTCGACGACGTCGTTGACGGAAACCTTTGTATTGTCTTTGTCGGCGCGGTGTTTGAACTCGACCATGCCCTCGCTGAGGTTGCGGTCGCCGATAGTGATTCGGTAGGGAATGCCGATGAGATCGTCGTCTTTGAATTTGACGCCCGCGCGAGCATCGCGATCGTCGTAGAGAACTTCGATGCCGGCGGCTTCGAGTTCGGCGGTGATTTTTTCTGCGGCGGCGACAACGGTTTCGCTCTTCATGAGCATTGGCGTGACGATGACGTGATAGGGTGCGATGGCTGCGGGCAGGTTGATGCCGTTTTCATCGTTATATTGTTCGATGGCTGCGGCGAGTACGCGCGTGATGCCGATGCCGTAGCAGCCCATAACGCAGGGATGCGAATCGCCGTTGACGTCGAGATAGGTTGCGCCCATGGGAACGCTGTATTTGGTGCCAAGCAGGAACACATGACCGACTTCGATGCCGCGGAAAGCCTGAAGCGGTGCACCGCAGTGCGGGCATGCGTCACCTTCCTGGGCGAGCAGCAGGTCTGTGATGGCCGTCACATTGAAATCACGGCCCGGCTCAATGTGGATGAAGTGGTGATCCGTATGATTGGCGCCGCAAATGCAGTCGTGCATGCGAGCGACGTTGAGATCGGCATAGACCGGAATGCCGGCATCAACGCCGACCGGGCCAAGCGCACCGACTTTGGCATGCATGATTTCTTCGATGGCGCTGTCACTTGCCATGACGAGGTTTTCTGCGCCGACGATGCGGTTGAGCTTGATTTCGTTGAGATTGTCGTTGCCTCGCATCAGAATGACGACGGGCTTCCCATCGGCGAGATAAACGAGCGTTTTGATGGAATTCTCGGGTTTATCGTGGAGAAATGCGGCAACTTCATCGATGGTATGGGCGCTTCCGGTGGCGACTTCTTCGCGGGCCGGCGTACTGGCGTTGGGCGCAAAGGCATCTATCGAGATATCGCGCTTGACTTCGGCTTTTTCCTCGTTCGCAGCATAACCGCATTTGGGACACGACAGGATTCTGTCTTCGCCGGTTTGTGCGAGCACCTGGAATTCGTGGCTGTGCGAACCGCCAATGTTGCCCGAATCGGCTTCAACAGCCCGGAATGAAAGTCCGCATCGCGTAAAAATACGGCGATAGGCGTTGTACATCTTTTTATAGGATTCTTCGGCGGCATCAAACGAAACATCGAAGGAATAACCATCTTTCATCATGAATTCGCGGCCGCGCATCAATCCAGCCCTGGGACGCAGCTCGTCGCGGAACTTGACCTGGATCTGATATAAATTGATGGGCATCTGTTTATAGGAACGAATGAACTGCCTTGCGAGGTCTGTGACGCCCTCTTCGTGCGTCGGCGTCAGGCAATATTCCTGGGATTTTCGGTCGACAAAGCGCAAAAGCTCTTTCCCGTAGTGATCCCATCGGCCGGATTGTTTCCAGATCTCGGCGGGCTGCACCATGGGCAGCAGAATTTCCTGTGCACCGGCCGCGTTCATTTCTTCGCGGACAATCTGGGCAATCTTCTGAACGCTGCGCAGCGCAAGCGGCATCAGCGTGTAAATGCCTGCCGTAAGCTGGTTGATGTAACCCGCTCGCAGCATCAGCTGGTGGCTTGGCAGCTCGGCATCAACGGGTGTTTCTTTTCGCGTAGGGATGAGCGTTTGTGTGTATCTCATGGAAAAATCCTTGTGTTTTGGGCCTTGTGTTTGTCTTGTGCCTGAAGCGAACCACGCTCCAAAAAGCGGCTTGTTTTCGGCGTTTTTTTTTGAAATTTCAAGTGTATTGTTATCCACGCGAAAATTCTGTATAAACCAGAATGGTTTTGTGTATGGCCAGAAAGGGGGAGCGTTTTTAAACGACTGCATCTGGTGATACGTGAATCGGAATATTGTGAGGGGGAAGGCTCCCCCTGAGCGGCTATTTGCGTTGCAAATACGCCGCTACCCCCTCAGTATCAACGTTTTATTCAATCGCCAGTCATTGTCCAGGTGATGGCAAAATGCTTATTGCGCGTATTTTACGCCGCAACCATATTATCTAGAGGAGGAAATCATGGGTAAAGCACAGCTGAAATGGCTGTTGTGTGCATGTGTGTTAATGGGATGTACCGAGAAGACAACGGAATCGGTGAGCCCAAGCAATCAGGGAACGAGCATTGTGCCGGTAGGGAATGCGTGCGGTGCTGCAAATCCATGCCAGAACAACGAAATCTGCACAGAAAATGGTTGCATGAGAAAGGCAGAGATCGGTCAGTCGTGCAATAATCAGACGGCATGCAGCCAGGGCGTATGTGATGGCGGAATATGCAAGGTGACGATGATGCCTGGTCAGGCGTGCGGTAATGGCCGCCTTTGCTCGGAATCGGATTGTGTCGATGGCGTATGCCTGAAAAAAGTGCTCGAAGGCTATGATTGCAGATCCAGTCTGACATACTGTGAAAATGGCACTTGCCTGAATGGCATTTGTAAAGCCAATGGATCCAGCGGAAAGACCTCCTATTGTACAGATACAGATGGCGATACGATCGGCGATGAGTGGGATCGCTGTGATATCGATACAGACGAAGATACAATTCCGGATTGCATGGATCTGGACAGCGATGGTGATACGATTCCCGATGCACTGGAACGCGGCGGTGCCAAATGCGATCCGCCCTCCGATTCCGATTATAACGGCATCTACGACTTTATGAGCCGCGACAGTGACGGCAACTCGCTGGATGATAATCTGGAAGCGCCATACCTCGAAGATCAGTATGGCCGAAGATACAATGTGGTCATCGAAGACAACGTCATTTCGATCAAGAATTCAAGCGGTCAGGTCGTTGGTAACAGTGTCGATCCCGACAGCCACATGCTGCTGGATGCGGCTGGAGATTCTGTGGATGGCGTGATCCTGAATTATCCCGATACAGACAAGAATGGTGTGCCTGATTTTATGGATCGGGATAATGATGGCGACGGCGTCTGGGATAAACCGGAGATCTTGGGTGTCGCTCACGAGAAATACCAATATCTGGGCGAAGATGCACCGCGAGCCGCAGACTGCGATGGGGATACGCTTCCCGACAATCCGGGCAGTGCTGCGCATCCCTTTGATTGCGATAATGATACGATCCCCGACTATCTTTCGATGGATTCGGATGGAGACGGTGTCAGCGATGTGATCGAGGCAAGATATGATACAAATAAAGATGGTTATCTGGATCGCTATTCACAAGACAGCGATGGCGACGGTGTGAGCGATACGGTTGAATTCGGGCCAAAAGATTTGGGGCCGATCTGGTCGAATGGCAGTTTGCCCGACTACGTCGTTGCTGATATCGATGGCGATGGTTTGATCGATGGCCTTGAGGTCCTGTGCGATCCTCCATCGGGAACGGGCTGCGAAGATGCTGCACAATCACTGTGCTCGGGCAAATGCGTGGATTTACAGAGTGATGATGCAAATTGCGGCAGCTGTGGTGCGGCTTGCGAAAAGGGACACCATTGTGAAGCCGGTGCTTGTGTCGCCGCATGTGGCGAACTTTCTCTCACCGAATGCAATTCGCATTGTGTGAATACAAATGAAGATCCGGTCTATTGTGGCGATTGCAATACCCCTTGTGATACGAATCAGCAGTGTATTTCGGGCGTGTGCACAACGGTTTATTTCACCTGCGCGCGCGAAGCTGATACGGTGTGCCATGGAAACTGCGTGGATTTGCAGAATGACGATAAGAACTGTGGCAGCTGCGATAATCAATGCGCAGGCGGAACCGTTTGTAAATCCGGTATTTGTGAGCCCGATGATACGATTACGGTGGGTAAAGTGGATGGCCGCTATGTTACCGATTGTGACGGCGACGGTTTCAATGATGCCGTCGAATATACCGCAGCCATCGCAACAGGTAAGGATCCCGCTTACTTTATCTGCGATCCGACCAAAGGCGTGAAAGCCGATCCCAAAAACGGCATTACCGAAGGCGCATTCGAATTTTATTTCGAACTGCCATACCAGGGCAATGAAAAGGATGATACGCTGAACTTTAAACCACAAGTGTCGATGCTCGACGTCGTGTTTAACCTCGATACGACGAATTCGATGGGCGGTGAAGTCGCCAACCTCAAGGAAAACATTAAGAATAAGATATATCCTCAGATTAAAGCGCATGTCACCGACAGTGCTTTCGGCGTATCCAGATTTGATGATTTCCCAACACGTGGAACACCGGGGTCTGAGTACGATTACCTGAAGGGCTACGGCATTAAGTATGGCTATGGACGCGCAAGCGAGGCGGATGTTCCCTATCAATTGCTCGGACGCCCGGAAACGACCGAGGCGACGGTCATTGATAATGTGAATAAGCTTGGCTTGCACAATGGCGGTGATTTGCCGGAATCCGGTTACGAATCGTTGTGGCAGCTCGTGATGGGTGATGATAAGACCAAGGCACAGGCGTCGTGGTATGCTTACGGCGGCGATAACACCTATCCCGAATTCAGCAGCGGATCGATCGCGTATTATACACCGGCGGAAGAACGCTGGGGCGGCGCAGGTTTCCGTAAATCAACGCTTCCTGTTGTCATTCATATCACCGATACGATTTCACATGACGAGAGCGATTCTCCATACGATCCGGCATACGTCGAAAATGCACACTACTCAACTGCTGTTCATCAAGCATACGTCCAAAAGGGCGCACGCATTATCTCGATATTCCGTAAGGATAAGGAACATGCCAGCGAGCTGGACGCGAAAGTGACCGGCCGCCGCCTGAATCAGCTGATGCAGGCTTCAGAGGCTACCAATGCTGTGGTACCGGTTTGCGCATTCCGAACGAGCGAAACCGAATGGCTGTGTGATGCCAATAAATGCTGTACCGAAATGGATCAAAACAATCAGCGCGTTGGCGTCGATCCAACAGCTGGTGGCCAATGCGTGTTGAGCTTTGGTATCGACGAATCAGGTGCGCTTTCCGATTCGCTGGTCGCAGGTGTCGATGCCCTCGTAAAATACGCGACTTCACAGGTTGCCGCCGTCGTTCGTGGTGAGCCTATCGACGGATCCGAAGTTGATACTTCGTGCTTCATCAAGCGTGTCGAAGCATTCGAAACCTATACAAATTCAGACGGTGAGCTGCAGCATGGCTATGTCGCACCGCCTCAGCAGCCCGAAACGGACTGCAATCCTGTCGCAACACCGGCAAGCTTTGGCGAGGCTACGTATAATAACGGCTACAGCAATTTCGCAACCGGCACATCGAGCAAAGATCGCCCGGGCGCTGAGCTGAACTTTAAGGTGATTGCTCAGAATGATGTCTGCGTGCCGCCAAAAGAACAGGCTCAGGTATTTACGGCACACATCGATATTATCGATCCCGTTACCGGCGTGAATTATGGTTCCCGCGATGTTTCAATCATCGTTCCTGGCGAGAAAACTGGCGGTGTAAACTAGTTTTTGTTGTCGGATAGTTTATGCTCGAACAAACATTCACAAATATCCCAAAAACACATGATGAGAAATAAAAATAGAAACTTAGCAATATGGATAACTGCCGCTCTAATCGCCGGAAGCTCGGCTTTTGTCAGCGGCTGCGAAGATTCAACCACTGGTTTGACCCTCGGTGCCTCTGAGTGCGGTGCAAATGGTATGATGTGCAGCAGCGGCTGTGTATACCATAAGCTGGATTCACAGAACTGCGGCAGCTGCGGGCATGTGTGCAATACGGACGAGGCCTGTATCGATGGCGTATGTCAGCCGTCCGATAACCTGTGTGCATCCGATAACCAGAAATTCTGTATGGGCAATTGCGTCGATGTCCAGTCCAATCCCAATTACTGCGGCAACTGCGCGACAAAGTGCAAAGAAAATGAATCGTGCCAGGCAGGAAAATGTGTGGTTGGCTGCGCCAATAACTATACGCTGTGCGATGGCGTTTGCCTCAATGTGATGCGCGATGCCGAGCATTGCGGAGATTGCAATACATCATGCAACGCCAACATGTTCTGCATTGGCGGCGGCTGCAAATGCCAGCGCGGTTATTTCGATTGCAACAACAATCCGGACGATGGCTGCGAATCGAACGAACCCTGCAACAACACCCTCGTCTGTGCGTCGGATGATCTGATTTGCGGCGATAAATGCTGCCTCGAAAATCAGACGTGCTGCGGCAATAATACCTGTCTCAATACCCAGACCGATCCGCTGCACTGCGGTGGCTGTGATGTCAAACCATGCGCCAGCGATCAAAATTGCGTCGCAGGCGAATGCCAGGATATCGTGGTCGATTGCGAAGATCCCAACACCCAGGCTTGCCACGGCGAATGCGTGGATTTTCTGATCGATAGCAAGAACTGCGGTGGCTGCGATAACGCATGCAACCCGGATCAGAACTGCGAAGGCGGCAGATGTGTTGACAAGAATCCATCAGTGGTTTGCAATGCCCCGAGCAAAGTGTGTTACGGCTCATGTATTGACATTACAAGCGACGATAAGAATTGCGGCGAATGCCTGAACGCATGCGGCGAATCCGAAAAATGCGTGAACAGCAAATGCGAATTGCAATGCGATGGACTTATGAATTGCGGCGGCGCTTGTTTCGACGTCCAAAAGAGCGTCAACCACTGCGGTGATTGTGAGACGGCATGCAAAGACGGACAAGCTTGCAACGGTGGGCACTGCGCTTGCGCAGATGGTCGCTACGATTGCGACGGTAACCCGGCAAATGGCTGCGAAGCCACTGCTGAATGTCCATGTGAACCTGGAGATACACAGGCTTGCTGGCGTGGAGACGACAAATACCTCGT
>JAEEGL015442724.1_pt1 | contig 20124 bp, 13 predicted proteins | sample 9134231 | NCBI WGS metagenome assembly JAEEGL01 (sample SAMN16246548, study PRJNA631951) | gut metagenome | biome: gut microbiome; feature: rumen; material: fiber-attached | host: Bos | place: Iran: Karaj | collected 2018-10
GGCGGCGGGCCGCCTTGCGGCGACGGCTGACGATGGCGGCGACGGCGATCGCCACAAGCACCAGGGCGATGAGGATGTAGGTGAAGTAGGAAGCGTTGTCGCCTTTCACGCGGGACCACATCGCAAGGAGCTTGTCGGTGTCCTGGCCCCAGTCGTGCTCAAGTGCGCAGCGGTCGATGACCTCCTGGGGAGGATAGAGCACGGGATCCACCCTGACGGAGTCGGCACCTTCGCCGAAGAAGTAGGTCAGGTTGATGGGATCGAGTTCTTCATCTATCTGTGACTCAAGGACTTCGATGGCACCGTTGGCGGAGACATATCCCGTCTCTTCCATATTGCGGATAGCAATGTCGGGGCGGCACATAAAGTCGATGAAGTAGGTCGCGGCCTTGACGTTCTTTGCATACTTGGGGATGACCCAGCCGTCGCACCACACGGTGCTTCCCTCCTCGGGAACGACATACTTAAGCTCTACGCCGACCTCTGCAGCCTCCTGGATGGCCCAGACTGCATCACCGCTCCAGTTCAGGGAAATCACTCCCCTGCCCTTGGTCATCTGGTCCTTGCCGAAATCGGCCTCCCATCCAAGGACGTTATCCTTAGCTCCCTTGAGATAGTTCTCTACCGCGGCTATGGATGCATCCGAAGAGTCGTACATAAGGTCCTGCAGAGTGACTTTACCCTCTTTCAACTCATTCTGTTTCAGGTATATGAGCACGGGGCCGTAGACATCCCTGGGGGCGTCCTTGATGAGCACCTGGTCCTTGAACTTGGGGTTGGCTATTACGCTCCAGGTGGAGGCTTCCTCGTCTGTCACGTAATTGGGGTTATAGATGATTCCCGTGGTTCCCCACATATATGCCACCGAATAATCGTTGGCGTCGATGTCAGGATTGATGTCGCGGAATATGCCCTCGATGTAAGGAGACCTGTTGTTGGCTATATAGTTGATCGAATCGGGGATGGCGGCGAAATCCAGGGGGATCAGCAGGCCGCTGTTGAGCATCCTCTCGATGATATAGTCGGAAGGGCATATCACGTCATAGTCCTCGTGGCCTTTCTCGATCTTGGAGAGCATGGTCTCGTTGACGTCGAAAGTCTGATAGACGACCTTGATGTCCTCCCCGGTGTGGTCCTTGTACCACTGCTCGAACTCGCCGAGGGCGGTCTCGTCGATGTAGTCGGACCAGTTGTAGACCTTCAGGACGGAATCCCTTGAAGAAGAACAGGAAAGGGCGGCGATAAGGACTGCCGCCAGGGCCAGGAGTTTTTTCATTGTACTTTGCTTGTTTTGGTTGATCTTACGTTGATGCCAAGGAGCACCGCCAGGATGACCAGGAATATGATGGTCATAAGGGGCTTGAGCTCCGGGGTCAGGCCGCCCTTGCGGGCATCTGTGTATATGAACGTGGACAGGGTGTCAAGCCCTATGGTTCCGCGGGTGAAGAAGGTCACGGCGAAATCGTCCAGGCTCATCGTGAAGGAAAGGATGAAGCCGGAAATCATACCGGGACGCAGGGCTGGAACCAGCACTTTGCGCAGGGCCTGGAAAGGCGTGGCGCCAAGGTCGAGGGCGGCCTCATAGACATTGGGGTTCATCTGCGAGAGCTTCGGCAGCACGTTCAGCACCACATAGGGGGTGCAGAAGGTTATATGGGCCAGGATTACGGTAAGATAGCCCTGGGAGATATGCAGGAAGACAAACAGCAGGAACAGCGACACGCCCGTGATTATATCCGGATTGATCATTGGGATATTGTTCAGGAACTGCATCGTCTGCTTCTTGCGGCCCTTCATATTGAATATGCCTATCGCGGCCACGGTGCCAAGAAGCGTCGCCACCAGGGAGGCGACAAGTGCTATCAGCAGGGTGTTCTCCACCGCAGAAAGAAGGCCGGCTGAATTCTGCATCGAACCGGTGAAGAGGTTCTTGTACAGATTCATAGAGAAGCCTGTCCAGTTGCCCATAGACTTGGCCTCGGTGAAGGAGAACACGGCGATGAAGACTATAGGGGCGTAGAGGATGACCAGCACCAGCCACAGATATGCTTTTGCAAGTATCTTTTTCATATCGCACCTCCTACCGTCTCATCGTCTCCCTTACCCTGGAAGAACGTGGTTATACCTATGATTATCAGCATAAACAGGGCAAGTGCGGCTCCGTAGTTCCACATCGAGTTGTTGATGTTTTCCTGGATAATGGTACCGAACAGCTTGATCTTGTTGTTGGTGAGGAACTCGGATATGGCGAAGGTGGACACGGTGGGCATAAAGACCATCATAATGCCGCTTATCACTCCGGGCATCGACAGTGGCATCGTCACCTTCCAGAAGACTTCGCGCGGCTTGGCGCCGAGGTCCTGGGCCGCTTCCGCATAGGACTTATCCATCTTGGCCAGCTGGTTGTAGATAGGGTAAATCATAAACGGCAGGTAGTCGTAGCACATACCGAAAAGCAGGGTCCCCTTCCCCAGGGTTATGCCGGCCATATTGAAAAGCTCGGCCGTCGCCAGGGTCCTCATAAGGGCGTTGACCCACATCGGAAGGATAAACAGCACTACGGTTACCGCGCTCTTGTTCAAGGACTTGTCCGCAAGGATATATGCCGCCGGATAGCCTATCAATATGCAGAGCGCCGTATTCTCCAGCGCCACCTCTATCGACAGGGCGAAGGTGCTGAGGGCATCCTTGTCCGTGAAGAACTTGGTTATGTTCGAGAAGGTGAAGTGCCCCGAGGCGTCCTGAAGGGAATACAGGACGATGAGCAGGAGCGGCATCACCACGAACAGCACCAGGAATATGAAATAGGGCAGAGCCCAGCTCGAGCGCTTATTCATCCTTCTTCTCTATATGGATATCCTTCGGCAGGATGTTGATTCCCACGAAGTCGTTCTTGTCCCAGATGTCGTCGGTGTCCACCCAGACCTTGTCACCGTTTTCGGTTTTTATGGTAAGGTGGTAGTGGTTGCCTTTGTAGAGGATGAAGAATACGTTGCCGCTGAGAGTGGCCTCGTCATCGCTGTCGAGCAGGTCCACTCCGTCGAAGGGGACGCGGACCAGCACCTTGTCTCCGGCCTGCAGGCCGGTGTCGGCGCATTCGAACTCGGCCCCGAGGAACTCAACCTTGTCGGGGGCCTTCATAACGCCTTCAAAGGTGTTCTCGGTGCGCTCCTTGCGCATTACCTGGATGTCGTCCGGGTCTATATATAGTCCCACTTCACCGCCTACGGGATAGGGGTCATAGTCCTGTATCATCAGCTCGTTGCCGGAGTCCGTGTCGACGAACATCTCATAGTGGACACCCTTGAAGACGCAGGATTTGACCGTAGCCTTGAACTGGACTTCGGAATCTTTCTTCGCGAAATAGATATCCTCCGGACGCACGACGACGTCCACCGGGACATCCTCGCCGAACCCTTCGTCAACACAGTCGAATTCGTGGCCTATGAACTCCACGCGGCGGTCACGCAGCATCCTTCCGTTGAGGATGTTGCTTTCGCCGATGAAGTCGGCGACGAAGGAGTTGACGGGCTCGTTGTAGATATCCATCGGGGTGCCTATCTGCTGGATGATGCCTTCGTTCATCACGACGATGGTGTCGGAGAGCGTCAGGGCTTCCTCCTGGTCGTGGGTGACATAGATGAAGGTAATGCCGAGCTTGCGGTGCATCTCCTTCAGCTCTATCTGCATATCCTTTCGCATCTTCAGGTCAAGGGCCGCCAGCGGCTCGTCAAGCAGCAGGATCTGCGGCTGGTTGACGATGGCGCGGGCTATGGCTATCCTCTGCTGCTGGCCTCCGGAGAGGGACTCGACGTCGCGGTCTTCGTAGTCCGACATCGAGACGAGCTTGAGCACCTTGCGGACACGCTTGTCTATCTCGTCCTCCGGGGTCTTCTTCAGTTTGAGGCCGAAGGCGATATTGTCATAGACGTCCAGATGAGGGAAAAGGGCATACCTCTGGAACACCGTATTGAGCTGACGCAGATGCGGGGGGACCTCGGTGATGTCATTCCCGTCCATCACGATGCGGCCTTCGTCCGGATGGAGGAAACCAGCTATCATACGCAGGAGAGTCGTCTTGCCGCAGCCGGAGGGGCCGAGCAGGGTTATGAACTCGCCTTTCTTGACGTAGAGATTAATGTCGTGAAGCACGTTCTTGTCCCCGAAGGACTTGGAAACGTGCTGGATGTCGATTATTCTTTCTTCCATTCCCCTACCAGAGCTTCAGGTTGAAATTATATGTGGCACCGAGCATTCCATAGAAGCAGCCGACTCCTTCGCGCAGGGAATTGACTCCCGCGGCGGCCTGGATGCGGAGGCCTTCGACAGGATACCAGCTGGCCCACAGACCCGCACTGAAAGTGGAAAGCTCATCGAAACCATAGACGTCGTCCGGGTCGGTCAGGAAGACATCGGGAATCTCGACGGCACCCTTTATATTGTTGAAGCCATATGGATGGTCCTTGTCGGCGAGGTTCATAACGCCTTTCACACCGAAATCCCATCCGTCTTCAATCTCATATACGGCACTGGTCACTACGGTGTGGCCATACAGGCTCGGATAGAGCATCTGGGTCCCGTCGGAGATGAAGTTGCGGTCGCCGACGGCGTTGAAATAATCGGCCGTGAAGCTGAAGCCTCCGAAAGTGAGGCGGTTGCCAAGGCTCACGAGAACGTTCCAGGGGGCGTCGGCATAATTGTAGTTAGGGTTGGCAAGGACGCTCCATTTCATGGAATAGGGGCCATATTCGCCATCCCAGCCAAGGGCCACGGAGAAGCCCGAGTTACGGGCGTTCATAGCTCCCTGGAGGGATATCTTGCCAAGCTCACCTATAGTGTAGCCGGCGGTGAAGCCCCACTGGTAGCAGGTGTAGGAATTCCATAATTGGCTGGCCATCAAAGGATTGACGTCGAAATCATAGTCGTCGAACTCAAATCCGCCCATAAGGAGGACCTGTTTTCCGAGGGTAAATTCGAAGTCTCCGGGAGCCCAGGTAACGTAGGCCCAGTCAACGAAGTTGTTGGCATTGGAAGCCACTGAACTTCCTATGCCTCCGGGAAGGTTGAGATGATACAGCCCCTTAGTCGGCTCAAGGAGCGCGTCGCTGAAGGTGCCATACGAATAATCTGATGCCACCCAATGATTGCACAGGGAAAATGACCAGCTGTCGCTAATGTTACCCTCGAACAGGGTATAAAGAGATGTGTTGCCGAACGTAAACGAAAACGCTTTGTTTTCTCCATCATAAAGAACACCGGCATCAATACGCGGGATAATGGACAACCCGGCACCACGGCCGGCGTCCTCAGCCTCTTGTCCTTTGGCAAGAGAGCAGCACAGCATCGCGGCTGCGCAGACTACCAGGAATCTCTTCATTAAGCCTCATAAAATGTTAATTTCGTGACACATACCTGCACGGGGCACCCCCTTCGCAGGTTTACAAGGTGCAAAGTTAGCAAAATTATGGAAATATAGCCTTTATCGGATTATTTTTTCGCCAGAAGTTCCAGCTCCGCCTCGGCCTTGATCTTGTCGATAATGGTACTTACGACCCGGAAAGCCCTGCCTTCACGGGTATATACCGCAGGGGCTATGAAGTTCACCCTGCCCTGGCGGAGGAGTTTCTCTGCCACGGCTTTCTTGTCAGGATTCTGGGGATTATAGACCGCTACGCTGTTGCCGCCGAACATAGTGACTATCTTCATACTGGGCACGTCGGTCTCTCCGTCGCCGAAATAGATCATCCTCGAGAAGGGAATGCGCTTCTTGTCGTCGGCAGTGCTCTCATTGACGCGCTTGGAGTCACGCGAGGAGAATATGCCTTTGCTTATCTTGAACATGAACTGGGTCTTGGCGGTGTAGTCCACAGCTATGCCCGGCCACTCCGCCTCCCCGTTTTCATTATATATATACGTGCACGCGAAGATATGCTTGAACTCCCTGGCTATGGCCGTTCCCTCGATAATCTCTTTCAGGCCGGAGGAGTTGATATAATGCTCGACCTTCACACCGTGCTGTGCGCCATACTCGTTCACCTGGCTGAACCAGCTGCGCAGGCCCTCGAAAAGCTGCACGTGCTGCCCGAACTTCTTGAATTCGCTTCGGCGCAGCTTTATTCCGTTCTTCTTAGCCTCGTCGAACATCAGCTTCATATAGGAGAGGATATTGCTCGCATCCTGCCCTCTGGCGATGCCGTCGCTCTTGGTCCAGAACTCCTGGGGAGTCTGTCCTATGGCCTGGATAAAACCGAATTCCTGCATATTGCCGGGAGACAGCGTCCCGTCGAAATCATATATCAGCGCAACAATGGGTTTACGTTTCATTTTTGCAATTTTTTGTTTCAAATTTCGCCACATCCACCTCGATTTTGCAAATATACTATATTTTTCCAACCTTCTTGTCCCCATTTTTCGTAAATTTGCACGATACCTAAACTATACTATATGGAACATTATCTTGCAAGACTGCAGAACGCTACAAAGAAATTCTGGGACAAACCCGCCCTCAACACCATAGGAGGCGAATCCTACACCTACGGTGACATGGCCGTCCAGATTGAGAAATTCCACTGTTTCTTCGAAGCCATAGGAATAAAGAAAGGTGACAAGATAGCCCTTTGCGCAAATAACGGCGCCCGCTGGGGTATGACCTATATGTCAGTGGTGACATATGAGACCGTCATAGTCCCCATCCTCGCCGACTTCACCTCAGAAGCCGTCCTCACCCTGGTGAACCATTCGGACAGCATCGGCTTCTTCACCACCGCCGACAGGTGGAAAAAGCAGGACCCTGCCAATTTCCCTGCCCTGCGATTTGTCGTGGACGTCGACTCCTGGGGCCTGCTGTACTCAAAGGACGAGAGCGTCAAAGCCGCATTTGATGGTATGGAAGCTGCCTTCAAGGCCAAGCACCCCGCCGGGTATGGTCCTGACGACGTAGTCTTCCCGACGGACAATATGGAAGACCTGGCCGCCATCAACTACACCTCCGGCTCCACCGGCAACCCCAAGGGCGTGATGCTCATCCACAAGAACTTCAGCGCCATCGTGGACTACTCACAGCGCCACGTTCCGGCAGGTGACAAGATGGTCTCGATGCTACCGATGGCCCATATGTATGGCCTCGTCATAGAGTTCATATATCCCCTGTGCAACGGCACGTCCATCTACTGGCTCGGCAAGGCCCCGACCCCGGCGACCCTGCTCAAAGCCTTCGCCGACGTGAAGCCCTACCTGCTCATCACCGTCCCTCTTGTGATGGAAAAGATTTACAAATCCAAGATCAAGCCCACCCTCGACAAGCCCCTGGTGAAGTTCGCACTCAAGGTCCCCGGCATCAACAACATCATCTACAAGAAAGTCAAGGACGGCCTCGTGGCGGCCTTCGGCGGCAACGTTCAGGAATTCATTATGGGCGGCGCCGCGCTGAATCCCGAGGTGGAAAAGATATTCAAGAAGATAAAGTTCCCTTACCTGGTAGGATATGGAATGACCGAGGCCTGTCCCCTGCTTGCATATGAGCACTGGACGAAGTATGTCCCCGGCTCCTGCGGAAAGCCCGTCGACTGCGCCGAGGTGCGCATAGACTCCGACGACCCCCAGCATGTCGTTGGTGAGATCCAGGCCAAGGGCGACAACATCACGATAGGCTACTACAAGAATGAAGAAGCCTCTGCCAACGCTTTCACGGAAGACGGCTTCCTACGCACCGGAGACCTCGGCATAATGGACGCCGAAGGCAATATCTTCATCCGCGGCCGCTCCAAGAATATGATCCTCTCCGCCAATGGACAGAACATCTACCCCGAAGAGGTCGAAGCAATAGTCAACAACCAGCCTTATGTGCTTGAATCCGTGGTAGTTGACCGTGGCGGCAAGCTGGTTGCCCTGGTCTATCTCGACCAGGTTGCGATAGCCAAGGACCTGCTCGACAAGGAAGCTGCCGCCGAAATCCCCGAAAGGATCAAGATCGGCGCCAACAAACATCTCCCTGCCTACAGCAAGATATCCCAGGTGGAAACAATGGACAAACCCTTCGAGAAAACCCCGAAGATGTCAATCAAACGTTACCTATATAAATAATGACAATTTGTCATAGCTTCCTGCTTGGAACGCATTTTGACCTTTGTAAGGCGGACGCTCATTTGGCGCCCGCCTTATTTGTATCTAACAAACTACTGATATTATGGCACAGAACGGAAAAATCGGAGTGACTACCGAGAACATCTTCCCGGTAATCAAACAGTTCCTGTATTCCGACCATGAAATCTTCCTTCGCGAGCTGGTCGCCAACGCGGTTGACGCCACCCAGAAGATGAAGGCACTCGCCCTCAGCGGAGATTGCAAGGAGGAACTCGGACAGATGGACGTCAGGATAGAGCTTGACGAAAAGAAGAAGGTGCTGAAGGTCATAGACCGCGGCATAGGTATGACAGAGGAAGAGGTTGACAAATATATCAACCAGATAGCATTCTCCTCCGCCGGAGAATTCCTGGAAAAATACAAGGACCAGATAGGCAGCATCATAGGCCACTTCGGCCTTGGCTTCTACTCTGCCTTTATGGTGGCAAAGAAAGTCACCATCGACACCCTGAGCTGGAAAGAAGGCTCCAAGGCTGTGAAATGGACCTGCGACGGCAGCCCCGAGTACAAGATGGAATCCTCGAAGAAGGCCGGAAGGGGCACGGAAATCACCCTCTGGCTCGACGACGACTCAGCAGAATATGCCGTCAAGTCCAAGATTGAAACCCTCCTGGACAAATACTGCAAGTTTATGCCCGTGCCGATTATTTTCGGCAAGGAGCAGGAATGGAAGGACGGCAAATATGTGGATACCGATAAAGACAAGGTTATCAACAGCATAGAGCCCATATGGACCAAAGCTCCGTCAGAGCTCAAGGATGAAGACTATCTCAAGTTCTACAAGGCCCTCTACCCCGGCCACGAAGACCCTATGTTCTGGATTCACCTCAACGTGGACTACCCTTTCAACCTGACCGGAGTGCTGTACTTCCCCAAACTCAAGGACAGGATGTCCATCGAGAAGAACAAGATCCAGCTCTACTGCAACCAGATGTTCGTCACGGACCACGTGGACAACATAGTCCCCGACTTCCTGACCCTGCTTCACGGAGTGATAGACTCTCCCGACATTCCTCTGAATGTTTCCAGAAGCTATCTGCAGAGTGATGCTAATGTCAAGAAGATCTCCACCTACATCACAAAGAAGGTTTCCGACCGTCTGGAAGACATCTTCAATTCCCAACGCACCGAGTTCGAAGGCAAGTGGGACAACCTCAAGCTCTTCATCGAATACGGAATGCTCTCAGACGAGAAGTTCTGCGAAAGAGCACTGAAGTTCGCCCTGCTGAAAAACACGGACGGCAAATATTTCAGCTTCGAAGAGTACCAGAAGGCTGTCGAGACCCAGCAGAAGGACAAGGACAAGAAGACGGTCTATCTTTATGCCACGGCCAAGGATGAGCAGTATTCATTCATCGAGGCGGCAAAGAACAAAGGATATGACGTTCTCCTGATGGACTGCGAGCTCGACTCCCACTACGTCAACCTCCTGGAGCAGAAGCTTAAGGACGTGCGTTTCGCCAGGGTCGATTCCGACAGCATCGAAAGGCTCATTCCCAAGGAAGAGAAGATTAAGCCCGAGATGAGCGAGGAGAAGAAGAAAGAACTCTCCGACCTGTTCAAGAGCGTCCTTCCCGAAGGCAACGAGTACAACGTCGAAGGCGACAACCTTGGCGAGGATGCAGAGCCTGTCCTCATCACCCAGAACGAGTTCTTCCGCCGCTACCGCGAGATGAGCGCCCTTGGCGGAGGAATGAACTTCTACGGCGAACTTCCTCCTTCCTACGACATCACCGTCAATATGGACAACCCCCTGATTTCCAAGATTATGGCCGGTGAAGACAAGGATGGCGACATCCTCCGCCAGGTCACCGACCTGGCTCTCCTGGCGAACGGCCTGCTGAAAGGCAAAGCCCTCAGCGACTTCATCGCCCGCAGCCGCAAGTTCATCCAGTAGATTAACTGCCAGAATTAAAGGTGGCCCCATCGTGAGGGGCCACCTTTATTGTACAAAAAAATTCCCGACCCTAAGGCCGGGAATTTTATTTCGCGTCAGCGTGAATTACTTCACGGAGACAATCACGCGGCGGGACTCAACTGCGCCTTCGATACCACCGAGGGATTCGACCTCGATACGATCTTCAGCAACACCCTTCTTTACGAGGTAGTCCTTGACAGCCTTTGCGCGCTGCTCGGAGAGCTGCTGGTTGCGCTTTGCGGAACCAGTGGCGCTGTCGGCGGAACCGGTGACAAGCAGACCCTTCTCCTCATCGAGGTTGGCGACTACGTTGTCGCAGAAGAAGTCGAGGTGGAGCTTCTCACGGTCGGTGAGCTTGGCGGAACCGATCTCGAAGAATGCATATGCAGGGGACTCGACGTTGTTGCTGCCAACATAGACAGTGTCAGGAGCCTGGTTCTTGAGAGCCTCGATTTCCTCCTTGAGAGCTGCGTTCTCTTTCTCGAGCTCGTCAACACGCTTCTTGAGAGCGTTGTAGTCATCCTCGGTGAAAGGCAGAGGGATGATGACGGGAGTTACGCTGCTGTGACGGTCGAAGTTGGTGCGGCCGAGGTTGAAGATAAGTCCGAGTTTTGCCTCAGGCTTGATGGCGAACTTGCCGAAGGACTCCTTGAAGGTGTAGTCTGTGGGGTGACCATTGGTGATTCCATAGACGTGTGAAGGGAGGATCGGGAAGGAGAAGTCGAGGTAGAGGTCAACCCTCTTGCCAAGACGGAAGTCGTTGATGAAACCGAAGCCCATAGTCCACTGGAAGTCAGAGGTCTTGGAGAGGTTCTCGAAGAAGCCCTGGCCAGCCTGGAAGTTGGTGAAGTCGATGACACCACCCTGGACGTAGGCTATGATGTCCCAGAAACGGGTCTCTTTATATCCGCTGAATGCATTGGAGAGGTTCCACATAGCATCGAGGTGGACATAACCGTCTTTCTTGTTCTTGCCATCGTTGGGCCAGCTGGTGTTGATGCCGGTCTTGGTGATGACGGAGTTGCCGGTGAAACCGACCTCGTCAACGAAACGGACACCGAATGAAGGGGTGATCCACTTACCAATCTGGATTTCGCCGAGGAATGCAGGCTTCTTGAGGGTTCCGACGAGGTCGGAGTTCATGATGCTGTAGTTCCACTGGGCACCACCGCCGATACCGATGAACCAGTTCTGCCAGAAACCATTGGTTTCGTAAGGTCCGCGGACGATGTTGCCATCGGCGTCACGGTTACCATTCTCCTGTGCGAATGCGCTGCCGGAGAAGAGGAGACCTGCTACTGCAAGTGCTCCGAAAATTGCTTTGATTCCTTTCATAATATTGAATAAGTTAAAATATATTAGCTATTTGCGGGCGGAAAATACCTTTTTCCACCAAATCAAATGCAAATATAGTATTTTTTTCTGACCGCAAAAAATATTCTGCCCTTTTTTTATATATTTGTGCAGTGATTCAACCATTCCTATATGAAATTCAAGCTCGAATCCAGTTTCACTCCTTCCGGAGACCAGCCCGAAGCCATCGACGGCCTTTGCAGGGCCCTGTCGGAAGGCGATAACGCCGTGACCCTCCTCGGAGTGACGGGCTCCGGCAAGACATTCACTATGGCCAACGTCATAGAAAGGCTCCAGCGCCCGGCCCTGATCCTCAGCCACAACAAGACCCTGGCCGCCCAGCTCTACGGTGAATTCAAGTCATTTTTCCCCCACAATTCCGTCGAGTACTTCGTCTCCTATTATGATTATTACCAGCCGGAGGCATATATACCCTCAACCGACACCTACATCGAAAAGGACCTCAGCATCAACGAGGTGATAGACAAGCTTCGCCTCAGCGCCGCATCCGCCCTGATGGCCGGAAGAAGGGACGTCATAGTGGTCTCCAGCGTTTCCTGCCTGTATGGCATAGGCAATCCTGAAGATTTTCACAATCAGACAGTTACGGTCCGAAAAGGAGAGAAACGCAGCCTCACCAGGCTTCTCTACCACCTTGTCGACGCCCTCTACTCAAGGACCGAGACCGACTTCAAGAGAGGAACCTTCAGGGTGCGCGGAGACACCGTGGACGTGTTCCTGGGAGGTGCCGACGAAGCGGTGAGGATAGAATTCTTCGGGGACGAAATAGAGGCGATAAGCCTCATCGACCCCGTGACCGGCGCCCGCCTTGAAGACCTCACGGAGGTTCCCATATACCCAGCCAACAACTTCGTAACCACCAAGGAAAGAAGCATCCAGGCCGTCAGCCTCATCCAGGACGACCTCGCCCGCCAGATAGAATATTTCGAGGAAATAGGCAAGCACCTGGAAGCCAAGCGCCTCAAGCAGAGGGTGGAATATGACCTGGAGATGATGAAGGAGATGGGCTACTGCCCCGGCATAGAGAACTATTCCCGCTACCTGGACGGCCGCCAGCCCGGCCAGAGGCCTTTCTGCCTGATAGACTACTTCCCCAAGGATTTCATAACGTTCATAGACGAGAGCCACGTCACGATTCCCCAGATCCGCGCTATGTTCGGAGGCGACCACTCCCGAAAGTCGGTGCTGATCGAATATGGCTTCCGCCTCCCCGCCGCGGCCGACAACAGGCCTCTCACCTTCGACGAGTTCGAAGGGATAACGGGCCAGACGGTCTACGTGAGCGCCACCCCTGCGGAATATGAGCTCGAGAAATCGGAAGGCCTTGTGGTAGAGCAGGTTGTAAGGCCCACGGGCCTTCTGGACCCGCCCATCGAGGTGCGCCCGGTCAAAAACCAGGTGGACGACCTGGTGGAAGAGGTGCGAAAAAGGGCTGAACTGGACGAAAGGGTCCTTGTCACCACCCTCACCAAGAGGATGGCCGAGGAACTGAACACCTACTTCGAAAGGATAGGCATCCGGACAAGGTATATCCATTCCGACGTGGACACGGCCGAACGGGTGGAGATCATAGAAGATTTCAAGAACGGACTGTTCGACGTTCTGGTTGGAGTGAACCTGCTGCGCGAAGGGCTTGACATCCCCACGGTGTCCCTTGTGGCCATCCTTGATGCCGACAAGGAAGGCTTCCTGCGAAGCGGAAGGGCCCTGACACAGACCGCAGGCCGCGCCGCCAGAAACGTCAACGGCCTGGTGATAATGTATGCCGACACCATCACCCGCTCCATGCAGGAAACCATCTACGAGACCGACCGCCGCCGCTCCAAACAGATGGAATACAACAAGTTGCACGGAATAACCCCCAAGCAGGTGGAAGTCCGCCACAATGCCCTGATAGGCGAGCTGGGCGGCCGTTTCAGCGCAGCCAATTCCTACGACGCCCCCGAATACATCCCCGACCCGTCGGCTCTGGGAAAGGGCAAGATATCCGTCGGCCTCGGAGTGGATTCGAAGCGGGAAGGCAACTCCGCCTATGTCGAAGGCTACATCGCAGCGGACCTGGCAGCCGTGCTGCAGGACCCCGTGATCCGCTCTATGTCAAGGGAGCAGGTGGAAAAGGCCGTGGAACAGACCCGCCAGAAGATGCAGAAGGCGGCGGCCCAGCTGGACTTTGGCACGGCAGCGCGCCTTCGCGACGAGATGTGGGCCCTCCAGCAGTACCTGAAGGTGTGGAAATCATAGCCTGTGCACCTTCTGCACGTTTTTCAGCATACGTATCTGGGAAATAACCTTGTCCAGTTCGAGATTGGAAGGCACGGAAACCTTCATCGATATGTCGTAGGTGCCGCCGCGCTGGTTCTCCGAAACGTTGAAGCCTCGCAGGGAAGCCTTGAAGCTGTTCACCACGTCGATAATCATATTGAGCACGGAAGGCTCCATCGAAGCTATGACCCTGAGGGTGGCCTGGAATGAGCCTGAAGAAGGTGTCTCGGCCCAGCGGACCTTCTGGATACGGTAGGGATACAGCTCCAGCAGACGGGCTGCGTTGGGGCAGGTTATACGGTGTATCTTGATTCCGGAATCCCTTGTGACAAAGCCGAATACGTCGTCTCCGAAGACAGGGTTGCAGCAGCGGGCCATACGGTAGTCCAGGCCTTTGAGGTTGCGGGCGTTGATCACCAGGATATCGTCCGTTCCCGAACTGGCGCCGGCATCCCAGCCCTTGCGGGACTCGGCTTCAGCGGCTGCGGCGCGAGCTGCCGCCTCCGCAACCACGGCGTCGTGCTCCAGGATGGCAGTCTTTATCTCATTGATATCCAGCGTCCCCTCCCCGACTGCAGCATAGAAGGCGTGTATCGTGGAATAACGGCGCTTCTTCATAAACTCCGTTATCATCTCGTCCGGGAGGACCAGCTTCCAGTTCTTGAGGCGGCGCTCAAGCAGCTCCTTGCCCTCGGCTGCCTTCTTGTATTCGGCTTCGTGGAGGGCCTGACGGATCTTGTTGCGGGCCTTTGAAGACACCACGAAATTCACCCAGTCGGCATTCGGCTTCTGGTTCTTGGAGGACATAATGTCCACGACGTCTCCAGTGTGGAGCTTCTCCTTGATGGACACGGCCTTCCCGCCTATCATAGCCCCGGTGCAGCGCAGGCCCAGGCCGGAATGGATATTGAAGGCAAAATCCAGCACGGAGGAGCCTGCGGGCAGGATCCTCAGCTCGCCGGAAGGGGTGAAGACGAATATCTCCCTGGAAGGAGGCTGCGGGAGCTCCTCGGGGCTGTCGGTATCGGGATGCTCGAGGGCATATCGGACCGCGGTCAGCCATTTGTCCATACTCTCCTCGCGGCGGATGCCCTTGTAGGACCAGTGGGAGGCAAAGCCGTTCTCGGCTATATCGTCCATCCTCACGGTGCGGATCTGGACCTCGAGATAGCTGCCGGCCTTGTTCTTAACCGTTATATGGAGAGACTCGTAACCATTTGATTTGGGGTTGGTTATCCAGTCGCGAAGGCGGTTCGTATCGGGCTCATATTCCTCCGTGACGAAGGAATAGACCTTCCAGCACTGTTCCTTCTCCACCTTGCTGTCTTCGGGGCAGTCGATTATGAAGCGTATGGCGAAAACGTCGTATACGCCTTCGAACGGGACCTTCTGCTTCTGCATCTTGGTCCATATGGAATATGCCGCCTTGGTCCTTATCTTCAGCTTGTACTTGATACCGGCGTCCGAGAGTTTTTTCTTAAGGGGCTCTATGAACTCCTGCATCAGCCTCTCGCGGTCCTTCTCGGTGGCCTTGAGCTTATTGGTTATGAGGCGATACTGCTCGGGCTCGGCATAGCTCAGGTAGATATCCTCCATCTCCCGCTTCATATTGTACAGGCCCAGCTGGTGGGCAAGGGGGATATAGAGCATCAGGGTCTCGAGGACCTTGCGCTCGCGGGAGGTTTTGGGGAAGAAGGAGAGGTTGCGCATCACCTCGAGGCGGTCCGCAAGCTTGAGGACTGTCACGCGGGGGTCACGCGAATACTGGATGATGAGCTTCTTGTAGTTCTCGGCTTCCAGACGGGTGTCCTTGGGCTTTATCCTGGAAATCAGGTTCAGGCCTTCCACCATCACATAGACGCTTTCATCCAGGCCCAGGCTCCTTATGTCCAGGTCAGGATTGTCCCTGGTGGCCTCGTGCAGGAAGACGGCCGCCACGCACTCTGGCGGCAGGCCGATCTCGTCGGAGACGATCTTTGCGACCGCCTCAGGATGGGCTATGAATGGCTCTCCGTTGAAACGCTCCCTTCCGGCAAGGGCGGTGCAAGCCGCCTGGTAGGCCTTGCGGATAATCTCTCTTCCCTCGGGGGAATATGCCGGGAAGAGCTCTTCTGTGCGGTCCATATCTATCTGTTTTTGTTCCTTATCGTAATGGCCCTCTGGTAGGCCCTGGCGTTCACAAGATGTTCGGAATAGGTAACTGCGAACCGGTGGGTTCCGTTCAGCTCGGGGCTTGCGCAGAAGAACATATATCTGTGCGTGTCCGGCTTGAGGACTGCATTAAGGCAGGCCTTGGTGGGAACACATATCGGGGCCGGGGGCAGCCCTGCATATTTATATGTGTTGTACGGGGAATCCACCTGGGTGTGCCAGCGGAGGATGCGCTTGGGCTCATAGTCGAAGCAGAAAGCCACCGTAGGATCCGCCTGGAGCTTTTCGCCTTTGTGGAGGCGGTTAAGGTAAACGCCTGCTATGGAGGGCATTTCGGGCTCGTAGTTGGTCTCGCCCTTGACTATAGAGGCCAGAACCGAAGCCTCCATCGGAGTGAGGCCCTGGGCACGTGCACGGGCGATATTGTCGTCGGTCCAGAAGGCGTCATAGGCCTTCTTCTGGCGGCGGAGGATATCTTCCACGGAATCAGTCCAGTAAACCTCGTATGTGTCGGGGATTATCAGGGCGAAGACTTCGGCGGGACGGAAGCCAAGGGAGGCCAGAAGGGTCGAATCCTGGAGGGCTTCAGCAGCAGCAAGGGAGTCCGCCATCATCTGGGAGGATATCCTTTTGGCTATGGCTCCTATGCTGCGCATCGAACCGGCAAACACCAGATTGATAGGGGTTTGCCACCCGAGGGCCATCATCCTGGCGGCATATGTGCTCGAGCAGGAGGCATCGATGGTGTAATGGCCGGGCTTGACGGAGCCCACCGAAGCGAATGCCCGCCGGACGCTCCCCTCCCACTTGGGAGATGAGTCCCGCAGGATCTGGGCGACCACATACTCAACCGGCGTGTCGGGGTAGACATATATCTCGGATATGTCCTTGAAATTGGGGACTTTACGGTCATAGTAGACCCGGCCGGCGAAATACGCTCCCACCAGGGCGGCTGCCGCGCAGAGCAGTATGATTATTCTTTTGGTCATTTCTTCCTGAATAGACGTTTGAGCATGGGTTCATCCCTCATTATCACCGTGTCTCCCTCCCGCAGGACGTGTCCTTCCTCGAAGGAATTGAGCTTGCGCAGGGTGGAAAGCCTGATGCCGAAGCGCTGGGAGATGGCCCACAGGCTTTCGCCGTCCTTGTCCACCACATATTTCTCGAGGCCCTTGGCCGCCTGCTTTTTCTTGCGTTGCAGGTAGACTATGTCTCCGGGCTTTATCTCATCGTCGGGGCCAAGGTCGTTGAAACGGCGCAACTCCTTGTCGAACAAATGCTTGTCAAAAGCAATGGAGGCTACCGTCTCGCCTTTTATGGCCCTTATTACGGGGACTCCGTTAAGGGACATTTCCTCACGGGAAGAATCGTAATAGACCGTCTCGTGAGCCCCCGGCTGCTTGATCTTCTTGGGCTGCTCGAGGCGAAGCGGAGATTCGGGTATGGTCGTCTGGGTGTCGTCGACATACTTTGATTTCTTACCTTTGCGGCTTCGGTGCGAGGTCGCGGGGGAAGAGGATGGCGCTCCGGAAGAAGCCGGTTCTTCAGGCTCCTCGATCTTCTCCGCCTGCTTGACGGTCATCGTGTCATATTCGTAAAGGCGGTAGTCCTCTATATATTTAATCAGCTTCTGGGGATATGCCGGGTCGGTGGCATAGCCGGCCTTCTTCAGGCCGTAGGCCCAGGCCTTGTAGTCCGTCGTCTCGTTCTCGAAGAGGAATTTGTAGCGGTCGCGGTAACGCAGGAAGTCGGAGTGGTCCTGGAAGGACTGGTCGGCGTCCTGATAGACACGGAAGCACTCCCCTTTGCGGTCGTCGTCGTAATACATCGTCTTGCCCTTCCAGTCGTGGCACTTGATGCCGAAATGGTTGTTGCCGTCCTTGGCAAGGGAGGATTCGCCATAGCGCGACTCAAGCAGGCCCTGGGCGAGAGTGATGCTGGCAGGGACGCCTGTGCGGTACATTTCGCTCACGGCGATGGCCGCATATCTGGCAATATACCTTTCCTGGGGGGTTGAGGGGCCGGTGGCTGATATAAGCAGCAGCGGCGCAAGGGCGAATATGATGAATCTCGGTTTCATGGCTATTCCATTGAAACCGCAATTTACGGAATAATCTTCACTTTTCCAAAGGAAGATCGAACAGGTCGCCGTCGGCGGCGGCGTAAGTCTCGGGGAAAATGGTCCGGGCTTCCTGCTGATAAAGGGCGGGGTCATAGCCCCTTGAAGAATAATGGCCTATCACAAGCTTGCGGACACCGGCATCCAGGGCACACCGGGCAGCCTGGAGCGAAGTGGAATGGAAGCGTGCAGCAGCCTGGTCGGCCAGCTCGGCCGGATAGGTGGCCTCGTGATAAAGAAGGTCGACCCCGCGCACATATGAGGCAAGCTCCGGGAAAGGAGCGGTGTCGCTGACATATGAATAGCTGCGCGGGCGGAAGGGCCTGTAGGTCACTTCGGAGGCTTTTATGAGCAGCGGCTCATCTGTGCCGGAGTGTCTTTCGAAGCCGTTCATAAAGGTGGCTCCCTCGTCGGGGCCGGCAGGGCGGAGAATGTCCTCGCCGCGCTTGAGGCGGCCTATCTCGCTGAGCGTGAAGCCATAACGCTCAAGGGCTGCCTTGTCGACATTGAGTTCCGGCTCTTTCTCCCTGAACATATATCCATAGGTCTCTATCTTGTGATTGAGGGGGAAAGCCGTCACCTCGAGGGACTTGGTCTGGAGCACCACTTCGGGCGAACTGCCCTTGAGAGGCCTGAATGGGATATCGAAGGCAAGGCCTTCTCCGTAATAAGAAAGGTAGAACTTTAGTATGGGGCCGAATGAGGCCGGAGCTACTATCTGCAGCGGGGCCGTCCTTCCTAGCATACCCATCGTGGACAGTAGGCCGAAAAAGCCGAAGACGTGGTCCCCGTGGATATGCGAAAGGAATATGGCTTCGATCTTCTGCAGCGGGACGTGATACCGGATTATCTGGTTCTGCACGCCCTCGCCGCAGTCAATCAAAAAGAAGCGCCCATACACTGAAAGTGCATGCGCGCTCTGATATTTTCCGGGCACCGGCATAGCCGAAGCCGTCCCGAGTACCCGGAGTGTAAAATTATTCACCCTTGGAGAGTTTGTCCTTGAGTGCTGCGAGTTCGGAGATGTCACCCAGGGTGGTCTTCTCAATGTTGGTATTGATCTTCTTGACCGCCTTCTTGGTGCTCTCGGTCTCGGCTGCAACCTTCGCTTCCTTCACCTCGGCATAAGTCCTGGTGTGGGAGAGGAGGATGCGACGGGTGCTCCTGCGAAGCTCGACCACCTTGAAAGGAAGGGTCTCGCCTGCGACAGCTGCCTTGCCGTCTTCCTTGACGAGGTCACGGGAGAAGCAGAAGCCTTCTGCACCGCCCTCGAGGGTGATGTTGGCACCCTTGTCGGTAGTGGAGGCGACTGTGCCTTCAACTGTGGAACCTACGGGGAACTTGGACTCGAGTTCATCCCAAGGGTTGGGGAGAAGCTGCTTGTGACCGAGGCTGAGCTTGTGGTTGGCCTCGTCGAAGTCGAGGATGACGACCTCGATCTTGTCACCTGCCTGCACCATCTCTGAAGGATGCTTGATCTTGTCCCAGCTGAGGTCGCTGATGTGGATGAGGCCTTCGATGCCGTCCTCAAGCTCAGCGAAAACTCCGAAGTTGGTGATGTTGCGCACGGAAGCGGTGTGCTTGCTGCCTACGGGATATTTCTCGCGGATGTTCTCCCAAGGGTTGGGAACAAGCTGCTTCAGGCCGAGGGACATCTTGCGGGCCTCGCGGTCCAGGGAGAGGATCTGTGCCTCGACCTCGTCACCGACCTTCAGGAAATCCTGGGCGATGCGCAGACGGGGGCTCCAGCTCATCTCGGAGACGTGGATGAGACCTTCGACGCCGGGTTTTATCTCGATGAAAGCGCCATAGTCGGCGATGAGAACGACTTTACCGGTCACCTTGTCACCAACCTTGAGGTCGGGATCGAGGCTCTCCCAAGGATGAGGGGTGAGCTGCTTGAGACCGAGGGCGATGCGCTTCTGCTGCTCGTTGAAGTCGAGAACGACCACCTTGATCTTGTCATAGAGCTTGACAACTTCCTCGGGGTTGTTGATACGTCCCCAGCTGAGGTCGGTGATGTGGACGCGTCCGTCCCCGCCGCCGACCCCCACGAACACACCGTAGTTGGTGATGTTCTTGACCACGCCTCCGAGAACCTGCCCCTTCGCGAGTTTACTGGTGAGTGCGGAACGCTTTGCTTCCTGCTCCGCCCCGA